>Ga0209647_1003400_pt1 | contig 12311 bp, 10 predicted proteins | sample GraSoi_2013_60cm_FD_185827 | JGI IMG/M metagenome (GOLD analysis project Ga0209647, IMG submission 185827) | Grasslands soil microbial communities from the Angelo Coastal Reserve, California, USA - Sample 9_17_2013_60cm (SPAdes) (version 2) | ecosystem: Environmental > Terrestrial > Soil >... | reverse complement strand
GTTTAAAAAGATCGAAGCTTCAGACCTTTTGAATAATGCGAGGAATGGATAAAACCGGAACCTCTTTGAGATCTCTGTGATCTCTTTGTTTAAGAATCTTTCTTTGCGGACTCCGGCGGAGTCTGCTAGTTCAGCGGTTTGGCCCTATATCCGGATCGAGCCCTGCTCTCTTTGAGACCTCTGTGGCCTCCTGTGTAAAGTCCTCTTGGCGGCCTTTTGTGAACCCGCAATTTCTGCTCGTCAAAAGCGGTCGACCCAGCGATGTTGCTTAGATGCAGGCAACAGCTGTTCCCCCAAATGCCACTGGAGAGCGTCCCGGGTTTTTCCTCAACGGTCCGCTCGTCGCCGTCGTAGGAATTATCTTGGTGCTCGGAGCTCTAGCGCTGATTTTGTCCCAAGCACTGGGACGATTGGCCAACGCAGAAGCGACTACTGGATCTCCACCGATTGGGCTCTTGCCCGGATTCGGTCTACTTCTCATAGCGTTGGTGATCCTCCGCGGATTTCGTCTGATGCGCCGAGACCAGGCTTTGGTTCTTTATTCCGGCCAGAAATATCTCGGCACGATTCGGGGCGGAGGTCTCTTTTGGACTAATCCTTTCGTCAGCCGGCGCAAACTTTCTCTGCAAAGCCATCAATCGACTGTCCAACATGCATTCGATGGAAGCCGGTCCCTCACGGCAAACGTAACCTGGCAAGTGACAGACACGGCGAAAGCTTTGCAACTTTTCGATCACTACGACCAAGCGGTTCGTCAAAGAATTAATGAAGCTCTCGCGGAAACGAGTGGAAGCGATAATCCCGATCGTTTTAAAAGCTCGCTTGAGCAGCGCCTGGGTGAGATCGGTGCGTCGGTTCGCCAAGCTGAATTGCGCGGCGGCCGCGTCGCGCTTTAGGGCTGAGGAATAGCCAATAGCCGATAGCCGGCCGGGTAGGCCGAAACAGACCACTGAGCGATAGCGAGGTGCGGTCTGTGAGCCAAACGGTGGAACCGCGCAAGGCTCACAGATCCTGTCGTCGCCGGATCTGTTTCGCCCTACCGTTAGCTATCGGCTATTATCCAGGCCGTACCAGCTGCGAAGTTCCTTCTTGGCCTGTGGTGAATAGGAAACGCTCTGATTGAGAACAGAAACCTGATTGTTCAGATCGGTGATCGTTATCCGAAAAATGCGCGAGCTGGCGGAATTGTCGTAAAGCCAGGGAATCGCGGCGGCGTTCGGCTCAATCGCACCACTATAGCTGATCCATTGTCCGCCGGTCACCTGGGGAGCCTGATCAGAAATGTAAGAAATCGGGGGAGTGTTGGTGATGTCTTCTGCTCGAACGCTCCGAAGCTGGATTGGCTGTTTAATCCGCAGCCCAAAGGTCCACCGTAAATAATGTTGGCCGTCCAAAATTATGGCGCCAAGTTCCGCGCTGGTAACCGCATACCGATCGTTTTCAGCCGGAGCGAATTTTCCTCCAGATCGTTGCGATTGAATCGCGCCGCCGGCTGCCGAAGTTTGCACATTTCTTGATCCGGATGCGCAGCTGGCCAGGATGATCAGTCCAGCGCCAATAGCTATTCGTGCCAGGTGACTAAAGGGCATTTGCTTCCACAAAATGAAGGGAATAATTGATTGATTGAAGTGTCATATCTTTCAACATGAAAGAGCAAGATCTCTTGGCAAACGTTTCAGACGATTATGACCCTGACGTGTATATCAATCTCCTACTTGCTCGCCTGGCCCAGACTTGCGACTTCCCTGTACTGCGTTATAAGGGCCGCGGCATAGTGGCCTCAGACTTTTTGAAATCAATTTTTCAATATGCCCGAGCGCTCTCCAGCATCGGTATTGAGTGTGGAAGCCTAATTGCATTTATCGCACCTAATCGTCCTGAAGCACTTGCGATTCGTTATGCGGCTAACCTGCTTGGTGCTGCCACGACGTACCTTTCTGTGCCAGTCTCTGCGCAATGCCGGATGGAGCTGATTGCCCAGATCAATCCTGCACTGTTGGTTGTGTTTAACGAAACTGCTCATCTACTGCCTGATGAGACGACGACTCGAGTGGCCGTTATAGGCATCGATCTGGCTGGAGCATCGTTGCGCCTGGACGAACTTGCCGCCGCCCAGCTTGACGCCCCGATAATGAGCTTGGCTCGTCCCGATGACATGGCGGTTATCGTCTCCTCCGGCGGCTCGACAGGTGTCCCAAAGGGCAGCATGCGGAATTTTGCCGCCTATACTGCTTTGGTACATGCCCCCGTCCCTTCCGGTCGTCGTCAGCTGATTAACGGGCCCTTAGCCTACTTATCTCAAGTTCTGGTCGATATGACTCTGCTCGGCGGCGGATCTGTTGTATTAGAAAACGCCTACGACGCTGCCAGCACGCTCATGGCGATCGAATCCGAGCGGATTACTGACCTCTTCCTTGTTGAACCTCAGCTCTTCGAAGTCATGGACCATCCTGATGTCAACCGCAGAGACCTTTCGTCTTTGCGAACTCTCACCCACATTGGCGATTCCGCTCCCCCGACCTTGCGTCTTAGAGCCCGAGAACGCCTCGGTGCCGTGTTGGTCCACAACTACGGCGCCAGCGAGATGGGCGTCGTAAGCTCACTCTCTGCCGCTGAGCACGATCTCGACCACTTGGAGCTATTCACCTCCGCCGGCCAGATTCGTCACGGCGTCGAAGTTCAGTTCCGCCGTGACGACGGCACGCTCGCGGAACCAGGAGAGACAGGGAGTATCGAGGTGCGATCTCGGGCTATGGCAAGCGGTTACCACAACCGCCCTGACTCTCAGGCAACTTCTTTTATAGACGGATGGTATCGCACCGGTGACCTCGGATTCCTCGACGCTAGCGGTTACCTGCACATCCTGGGCCGCGCAACCGATATCGAATGGATCGATGGAACAATCTTAGTTCCGACCCTCATACAGGACAGGCTATGCCGGATATCTACCGTGCGGTACGCAGTCGTCGTGAAGGATCGGAACGAGGATCAGTGGATTGCAGCTGTCGTACCCTGGAGCGGGCTATCGGTCGACACGGCACAGTGCCTGAAAGCTATTGCGGAACTTCACAGCGCGGCACCTATCTTCGTTGTACCACTCAACCAGATCCCACTCACAGAACAGGGAAAACCTGACAGGGACGCGATCTGCCAGCTCGGACGCGAAGCTGCCCACCTCAACTCTAAGGTTGGCTGAGCATTGACCCTCCCTGATCGTAAGGAACCGTCTTTGTTACGATCTTAGCTTGAGCGCAGGCCAGACAGGCTATCAGGAAGAACCCGAGAACGGCAGATTTCATAGCAGCCGCCTTATCAGGGTTAGCTTCGCCGTCAAGGTGGTTTTTTCTACGAAGCGACCAAACTCGAAGCCAGATTAATTGCCAGCGCCAGGATGACAGTGTTGAACAAAAACGAGAGCAGAGCATGGACCAGCGATAACCGTCTAATGAGTTTAGACGTGATAGCGACGTCCGAGACCTGAAAAGTCATCCCGATCACGAAAGCGAAATAAGCAAAATCAATGAAGTCAGGTTCGTCGTCCTCCTCGCCGGGAAAATTCAGGCCGGAGCCATGCCTGCCGCGCTCATCAGGATCCTCGGTCCGGTAGTAGGCATGGGCGTAGTGCATTGTGAAAACGGTGTGAATTAAAAACCAGGAATGGACGACAGTGAAAGCCGCTAAACCTACGTGTTCGCCTAGCCGAGCGCCAGAGGTCCCCTTTGCCGTCCCGAGCAAGAACGCGACCGCAAATAGGCTGGCGCAGGCACCGATGAGCACAAGGCTGAATATTAGCGTCCGGCCCGTGTCCTGGAGCCTCGCTGTCAAGACCGCGCATTTTGCGTCAGCGAAAATGATTCGGATCCATGCGAGCAAAATCGCTGTAATGGCAAAGGCATTCCAAGAAAGGATAAGCTGCAGAGGTAACCGATGCAGACCCGTGGTTGCTACGAAGACGATTATGCCAACGGCCAGGGCGACGGCCACCCGACGGTGCGCATCAAAGTTAAGGATTAATTTTTCCATCGACAGATTTTTCCTCGTGCAAGACTGAACGGTATCGCAAATCGTTGATGGCAGATTCTTTGCTTAGCGAAGTTGCAGCAAGCTGAATTGTGTCGTCAGGCGCTCGGTGCTTTCTCGTTCAACGACATGCGTTGGTAACAGAGTTGTCACCTTTAAACGTTTGCGAGCAACTAGGGGTTTCCTCTTTGCTCCTGGCGTCCCGCAAACGCTATGGAATTATTTGGTGAACACCTCGCTCTAGGCACAGGGATCTTCCTGATCCTGGCGCTGTTGATGGCTCTCAGTTTCGAGTTCGTCAACGGCTTCCACGACACGGCAAACGCCGTTGCCACGGTAATCTACACGCACTCCCTTCGCCCGGTCGTAGCAGTGGTATGGTCTGGTTTTTGCAACTTGATGGGCGTACTCACATCCAGTGGCGCAGTCGCGTTTGGCATCGTTGCGTTATTGCCGGTCGAACTTGTTTTAAACGTCGGATCAGGGGCGGGTTTCGCAATGGTTTTTGCGCTGCTTATTTCCGCAATTATCTGGAATGTCGGCACCTGGTACCTGGGGCTGCCCGCATCCAGCTCGCATACTCTGGTCGGCTCAATCATGGGCGTCGGACTTGCTAACTCTATGATCACTCCCGGCCACGTATTTGGCGAGGGTGTCAATTGGGCCAAGGCGCAAGAGGTCTTCACTAGCTTGCTGGTCTCGCCGATCGTGGGATTTGTCTGTTCTGCTCTGCTCTTATTGCTAGCTAAATTGCTGATCCGTCGTCCTGAACTCTACGCTCCGGCGGAGGCTGGCAAATCGCCACCGTGGTGGATTCGGCTTCTCCTGATCTTTACCTGTACCGGGGTCAGTTTTTCGCACGGCTCCAATGACGGTCAGAAAGGGATGGGCTTAATTATGCTGATCCTGATCGGGATTTTACCGGCCGTATACGCCTTGGATCTGGGTACCAGCAGCCAAGCGTTGAAGAATCTCGAAACAGCAATCCAGCCGGTTACCGAGATCGTGAATAAGTATGTCAAGGATCGCCCAGCAACGGCCGACGAAGCAAAGGACGAGCTCTCTGCGTTTCTGAAAACGACCGGCCATCTGTCCGATAAAACCTTTGGCGCGATCGCGGTCGAAATTCAGAATTTGCAATCCAAGCTGCAGGGCAAGAGCAAGTTCAGCGACATCCCAAAAGAACAGCGGTCGGATCTGCGTACGGCAATCTATCTCATCCACTCATCGATAACCAAACTCAGAAAACAACACCTGGTTAGCGACAGAGCAGACGACGCGGCGCTCGGGCTGTTTGCTTCGGGATTGAAGTCAACGACCGATTTCATTCCTCCCTGGGTCAAAGTCGCGGTAGCAGTGGCGCTTGGTTGCGGAACGATGATCGGTTGGAAACGGATTGTTATCACAGTAGGCGAAAAGATCGGAAAATCTCATTTGACCTATGCCCAGGGCGCGTCGGCTGAATTGGTCGCTATGGCCACTATTCAAGTCGCCGATATTTACGGTTTGCCGGTTAGTACCACCCACGTTCTTTCCTCCGGTATCGCCGGGACGATGGCGGCTAACCGGTCCGGCCTACAAATGGCGACCCTTCGAAATATCCTTTTGGCTTGGGTGCTAACAATCCCGGTTTGTGTGCTGCTCGGTGCGGGTACGTTCTCGGCTACATTGTTCGTTGTGTTTAACGTGTTCGGCCGGAGGTGAACAAACCGGAGCGACGCAGCGTCCAACTTCTCCAATCGGCTGGCCTTGGTCTCGTCTGGCTGGGAATTTGCGTATCTCGTCTTAGCTGAGGATCGCATTTACCCGCTGATCTCCCCGGTAAAATGTTCCAGAAGGACTTCGCTTTCGATCCGCAAAACGGCTCGCAATTCTTCGCCGATCCCTTTCACCCGGGATTCCTCGAGCCAGTCAGTGACTCCACCTGCGTCCCAGGTCGGGTGACTTGCGATCCTTTGGCTGTTGGCAGCTGCCCGCCGATAGATTTCCGGGGAAGCCGGATGCACCCCTGCTCGAAAAAACCAATATCGAGCGTTATCGAAGTCGTCTTCGATCCGATGGATCATCCCATGAACGTAAGCGCCATCGACAGAGGATGACTCCTGCGCGATTCGATGAGCGGCCTCGATATCGCCTGCAGCCAACAGAAGCAAGCTGCGAGCGTATGGTACACTGGAATCAGGAAAACCACCGAGTCGAGCGAGATCGGCAGAACGAAGAAATTCAATCAGCTTGCCGTCACGGGGCGGTTCAGCAACAGCGGTCCGCGGAAGTCTGAGCACCAGACCCTCTGCAGTGAGAAAATCTAGATTGGCCATCAAATAACCATAACCATACTTGGCCAAGAGCCAAACGAGACCGAGCAGCCGGTAGACGGCGTCCAACAAGTGTTGCACAAGAAGCGCGCAGAGACGGATTTTGAACAACGAGATCGCAAAGATCACAAAGGATTTGCCGTGGATCACTCCGTGGAGTCATGACGAGTATCCCCCTTTGAGACCTCTGTAGTGCTGACGTTGAACTTCGCGCATTTTCGCGAGGATTCCTCTCGGGCGAAAGCGGCTTTACCCCGCCGACACGCCGACACGCCGATACGCCGATACGCCGATACAATCGCCATATGTGGTTGCGGCTACGCCGCGCTGTGAGCTTCTGTTAAAAATCTGTCTTTGCGGTCTCTTGTCGGAGTCGAGGCCTAAATTGGGAAGGGTCTGATCGCCACGGCTTTTCGCGCATCACGATCAAGCAAATTTGGCCGGCCAACAGAAAGCCGGCCGCCAGCAAAAAAACGAGCATAAACGCGCTTTTCAGGGCAAGGTCGCCACCAGCACCAACGGAAAGCCGATGATCAATCGATTGAATAGCGATGCCGTGACTCAAAAGAACGGATCCAAGCATGGCAACACCAATCGCTCCGCCTAACGAGCGTAGAAATGTGAGCGTTGCCGTGGCGATTCCGAGGTTGGCCGGCTCAACCGCGTTTTGTACCGACACGGTCGCAATCGGAAACAACGTTCCGACGCCCGCGCCGGCGGCTGCGACCATTACTGCAACGGTCGCAAACGGCAGCCGCCCGGTTTCGATCCCGAGATAGACAATGCTGATTATCGCGAGCCCCATCCCGCCGACTGCGATCCGTTTGTAGTGGGTGATTCGGGCTGAGACTTTCCCCGAAACCGCAGCACCGAACACTGTTCCCATCATCAGCGGTATTAAGCCAAACCCAGCCTGACTGGGTGCGAGATGGAGCATCCCCTCAAAGTAGATCGGCAAGTAAACCGACGTCCCAATGAAGGCGGCCATCGCGAAAAACACTGCTCCGGCTGCCGCTAAGACAATCGGGTTCCGAAGTACGTCCATCGGAAGCAACGGTTCTGAGGCATGCTGCAGATGGAATCCGAGCCAGGCACCGAGCGCCAATAAAACGATAAATAGACCGATGATCGGTTCTGAGACCCAGGCGAATCGGGCACCGCCCCAGGTGAGGATCAGCAAAAAAATAACGGTGCTTGCCATGATCAAGATTGCACCCAACCAATCCAAGCGGTGCTGTCGCCGTTCCGCCTGGAGCAGCCGAAGCGGGCGGTCCATCACTACAATAGCGAGAGCGGCGAGCGGAAGATTAAGCCAGAAGATCATCGACCAGTGAAGGTGCTCGGCTAGTAGTCCACCGAGACCGGGACCAGCCACGCTGGCTAGCGCCCAAACCCCGGAAAAATAGCCCTGGTATTTGGCGCGTTCGCGGGGAGCAACGACGTCTCCAATAATTGTCAATGCGAGCGCCATTAATCCACCGCCACCGACTCCTTGGACGGCACGGGCGCCGATCAGCGCGAACAGACTGGGCGCTAGAGCGCATCCGATCGATCCCAGGATAAAAATGCCCAGACAGGACAATAGCACCATTCGCCGGCCACGAAGATCAGCCAATTTGCCGTAGAGCGGCGTAGTCGCGGTAGCCGTGATTAAGTAGGCGGTAACCACCCAGGATAGGTATTCGGTGTTGCCGAGCTTGGCGCCGATTGTGGGGAGGGCTGGAGCAACAATTGTTTGATCTAAAGCCGCCAGCAGCATCGCGGTAAGCACGCCTATGATAATGCCGCGACGTTCCGACTCCTTCAGTGGCTTCTTTCTTATCGCCGACTCCATCACATCCTTTCTAAAATTTCTTTGCTCCGGTCAATCCTTTGGGTTATTGACTCAACTCCCCTTGTCAGAGCGTGAGCGCTGCGCCAAGGCAACACCGTATATGACCTCTACCATTTTGTTTCTAGCTCAACAGCAATCAGCGCCGACCACCGGCCAGAGTAACCCCTTGCTCACCTTCGCGCCGCTGATCTTCATGTTCATCATTTTCTATTTTCTGCTGATCCGGCCGCAGCAGAAACGGCAAAAAGAACAACAGAAGCTATTGTCCAGTCTGAAGACGGGGGACAAGGTGATCACTAGCAGCGGAATTCATGGTCTGATCGCCAACGTAAAAGAGACTACTTTTCTCGTGAAGATCGCAGATAACGTAAAGATAGAGATCGAAAAAGGCTCGATCGCTACGGTAGCAAAATCGGCGCCGAGCGAGGAACCTAAAACGACTTCCTAGGCAACCGTTTCACCCTTAGCGGTTCTTGCTGTATGACTCCAGCGCTGACATTCGTCTTCGGCTTAGTTCTACTCATCCTCTTCGGGCTTTACTTCATCGTTGAAAATGAACGCACCAAACGAGGGCTCGGTACCGCGCTCACCGTCTTACTTTGCGCGTTTTGCATTGACTCGTTTCTTCCACTGCAGAAGAAGATCCACCTTGGATTAGATTTACAGGGCGGCACTTCATTTCTCGTCCGTCTGGTCCCACCCACCGAGGAGAACGGGCAGCCGCGAAAAATTACACCCGAGATGCAGGAACAGGCGGTGGAGGTCATTCGCAAGCGCGTAGATCAGTTCGGCGTTAGTGAGCCTGTCATCACCAAGCAAGGCACCGACCGAATCCTCGTGCAGATCCCCGGTCTCGATGCCGCACAAGTCGAGAACGCACGGCAACAATTGCTGCGCGTGGCCAAACTGGAATTCCGGCTGGTTCATCCACAGAGCGACGAGTTGGTGCCGCAGATTGAGAATGGGAGCCACTTTACGCCACCTGGATACGTAATCCTCAATGGCGTCGAGAGAAACGGAAAAAGGGAAAAATACCTCGTAAAGCGCCGCCCGGAGCTAACTGGGGATCAAGTAACCAGGGCAAACGCTACTTTCGAGCAACGTGGCTATGAGGTTGCTCTCAGTTTCAATTCCGAAGGCGGAAAGATCTTTCAGCGAGTTACTCGAGACAACATCAATAATCGCTTAGCAATCGTTCTCGACGGCGAAGTCATCTCTGCTCCGGTAATCCAAACAGAGATTTCCAATAACTCCGCCGTAATCACCGGAAATTTTACTGCCGAAGAGGCAAAGAACCTCGCGAGTGCGCTGGAGAACCCTCTGCAAACTCCCGTTGCGATTGACGAGACTCGGAGTGTTTCAGCGACACTCGGTCAGGACTCTATCGTGCGAGGCCTGGCGGCGGGTCTGGCCGGTTTGGCTGCGACACTGATCTTTGTGCTGATCTACTATCGCACTGCCGGCGCGGTGGCTCTGGTTGGGCTGGCGGTTAATGGCATCTTGCTGTTCGGCGTCATGTCCCTGTTCAACTTCGTTCTGACGCTCCCTGGAATCGCCGGAATCATCCTCACCATCGGTATGGCGATCGATGCCAACGTATTGATCTATGAGCGATTGCGAGAAGAGCTGGGGATCGGGAAAAGTCTAAAAGTCGCAATTGATACGGCCTACCATAAGGCCTTCAGCGCAATCGTTGATGCGAACCTTACCACGTTGCTCAAGGTAGTCATTCTCTTCTGGCTTGGCTCCGGTCCGGTCAAAGGTTTCGCCATCACTCTGACGATCGGTATCATCGCTTCGATGTTTTCGGCGCTGATGGTGACGCGGAACATTTTCAGCTGGCTGATTCACCTCAATTGGCTGAAGCGGATTTCGATGCTCCACCTGATCAAGTCGAAACACTACGACTTCCTCGGTAAGTGGAAAATCGCCCTGATCGCATCGGTGGTGCTACTGATCACTTCGTTCGCTGCCTTCGGAATCCGTGGCAGCAAGATGTTCAATATTGATTTCACGGGGGGCGACTCATTGCTGTTAAGATCTTCCCAACCCGTACCCGAAGCTCAGGTTCGTACGCAACTGGAGAAGATCGGGCTCGGTAACGTCGTGATTCAAGAAGAATCGAGCCAGCGAAACCAGGAGACGCTTCATTACGTTGCGATCCGCGCACCCTACGGGAATGGGCAAAAGATTCTGAATCAGCTCAAACAATCGCCGGAGACAGCAGGACTGGTGGTTGAAAACTCGGAAACTGTCGGCCCGGTCATGGGATCGCAACTTGCCGCCACTTCCCTCTACGCCCTAGCGATCGCATTTCTTGGGGTCATGATCTACGTGGCTATCCGTTTCGAGTTCTCATTCTCTATCGGAACGATCCTGGCGATGACTCACGATCTTATAATTACGCTTGGAATTTTCGTATTAACCGGTCGCGCGTTCTCGTTGGTCACGATTGGAGCCATTCTGACGGTTGCCGGTTATTCGATCAATGACAAGATCGTCGTCTTTGACCGAATCCGTGAGGGCCTTCGTTCCGGTCGTCGCGGGACCATTCGATCGCTAATGAACGACAGCATCAATGAGACCCTGAGCCGAACGGTCCTCACCAGCGGCGTGACCTTGATCTGTATGTTGTCTCTCTGGATTTTTGGCGGCCCGGTTTTAGACGATTTTGCATTTACGAACGTTATCGGCGTGATCGTGGGAACCTATTCTTCGATTTTCATTGCCGCGCCGATCGTCCTTTGGTGGAGCAATTTCCGGAAAGGGAATTTGCGGAGCGAGGTGGTCAAACCGCGAGAGCAGCCGGCCAAGGCGTAGTGATTGGTGATTGGTTGGTGTGGTCCGGCGAAACAGTCTCTAAGGACTGTGAGCCTGCGGATATTTGCGCGGCCAATGCCTCACACACCTTATCTCGCTATTGCTCGATGGGTGTTTCGCCCTACCGGAGCTTCGTTCACTACTCCGGCACTTGTTGAGGACGGACGGGCCGGCTATATTGATCGTGATCGCTGTCAGATTCGTCGGTGTCGTTCCGAGGCCGCAAACTAATCGTGTCCTTACCGGTAACCTTCTTCTGAATCCAACCGCCTGCTTTGCGGAACGCGCGCTCTACCGTATTTCCTACCGACCGTCCATAACGACGAGCTCTATCGGAAATGGATTCGTCTTCGTTAGAGTAATCGCGGCGTACATATCTTCCTTCCGAGTCGGTATCAGCAGAACGATGCTTGTGAATCGTTGGCTGGTCCGAAGATTCCGGAGTTTGGTCAAGAACTTCCTGGTCCGAGTTCGGCGAGGAACCTTGAGAAGCTAGACCTCCAGAGCCGTTGTTGGTCCAATTGCTCGAACTGACCAGTGTACCGTTATCTGCTGCTACCCTCACAATTCCCAAATCTTGTCGTTGAGTATCGAGCAGATGCACGACCCAGATCGGTTTACCGGAATCGGAATCGATGAACAATTGATAGTTCACCTGGTCAAAGCTCGCGCCATTCTTTTTGGCTTCTTCTTGCGCAACCTGATACGCTCCGTCCGAATCTAAGTTGAGCTGATTCAGGTCAATCGTCTTGCCTCCAGCCAACTCGCTGCTGACCGGCGTTCGTTCCGATGCGACCTGATTGGAAACAATCTGAAGTTCTCGAACGCCACCGCGCGCGGCCGGATCGTCCAGGATAATTGTCCACATACCGGGTTGCGGATTACCAGATTCGCCAGAAACAGCCAAAACCTGCTTAAGCGTTTCTTCGCCTCGCAAGTTGCCAACCAAGCGGAGCGCAGTGTACGCCGTATTGTCTTCGCCCCGAACTGAACCCGCGAGCAAGAACAGCGCTACGAAAAAAGTGAAAAAACATCGCATGCCGATTGCAAGTATTTTTACTGGAATTGGGAAATATTGCAACGGCACAGTGGATAAATGCGGAATGTCAGACCTGCCTCAACGCGCCACGCCAAGCAAATCTTCTCGCAGGCCCGGCACTCCAATTCCTATAAGAGTGGATGATTGCGGATCTTACATTCCGCATTCAACAAACATATGGCCGCGAACATCGAGGAACTACAACGGCTCAATCAGCTTTATCGGGGGGTAGTCGAAGTCAGTGCTTTGATCAATTCGATTACCGAGTTCGACGAGTTGCTTT
>Ga0209647_1003398_pt1 | contig 12315 bp, 12 predicted proteins | sample GraSoi_2013_60cm_FD_185827 | JGI IMG/M metagenome (GOLD analysis project Ga0209647, IMG submission 185827) | Grasslands soil microbial communities from the Angelo Coastal Reserve, California, USA - Sample 9_17_2013_60cm (SPAdes) (version 2) | ecosystem: Environmental > Terrestrial > Soil >... | reverse complement strand
GGGATCGGCCGGATCGACGTATACGTGCCGCAACGTGAGATCTGTTTTCAGGAGATTCTTGTCGGAGACGAAGTCGAGCACCTTGGCTAGAGGGCGGACCAAGCGCAGCGTTTCATCCCATCCGAGCAGTCGACGCGCGCGCAGAAGATCCTGAAAAGAAAAGCCTCGTACCCATTCGCTTAACAGAACAAACCCACGATCGGATGATTCGATTCCGTATACTTCCGTCAGGCTCGGATGACGGATATTTTTTAATCGACTGATTTCGGCTTTAAGATCACCCGTCTGTTGAGTATCGAATCGACCGGTTGCGATAAACGGTCGTAGGGCAAGTACGCTGGTCGATTGCAAGTCCTTTGCTTTGAAGATCGTCGGATCCAGCGGCGATTGACCGAGAATTTCGTAACGATTCTGAATGATCTGGCCGGTCACAAACCCGTCAGTGCCGCTCGAAGTAGACGCCGCCGAATCTTGAAAATCGGCGGGGAGGATGGTCGAGTTAGCGCCCTTTAAATCCGTGAGCGCCTCATCCAGTGCTTGTTTGATTTCAAGCGGGGCCTGGAATCGATCGGCCGGTTTTTTCGCCAGACACTTCTGGAGAATACGCGCCAATCGCGGATGGAAAGTTGCTAAAACATCCGACGGAAGCGGTGATCCGAGGTGCTGATGGATCACACTTGCCATCGATCCTTGGAAAGGCGGTTTCCCGGTAAGCATAAACCACAAGGTCGCTCCCAAGGAATAAATATCGGAACGGATATCGATATCTCGCTCTTCGAGTTGTTCTGGGCTGGCAAAGTGCGGCGTACCGACAAAGCCACCGCTGGTAACCGTCACGGATTGATCGGCACCGGACGAAAGCGATTTCGCCAATCCAAAATCGATCACTTTGACCAGCAGATGATCTTCGTCTTCATCGCGAACCAACATGATATTGGACGGCTTAATATCCCGATGAACAAGTTTCTGCTTGTCTGCCGCAATCAAGGCTCGCGCGACCTGGCGAGTGATTCGCACTGCGAGGGAGGGGTCCAATGAACCCTCTTGCTCGACCCGGTGTTCCACGGTTTCTCCCTCCACATATTCCATTGCGTAGAAGAAGCTGTCCGAGACATTTCCCAGATGGAAAACGGAGGCAACATTGGGATGTCGAAGCTGGGCTGCGGCACGCGCTTCTCGCAGAAATCGCTGCCGGGCCGTCTCGCTATTTAGGAACTGCGGATTGATGACCTTCAGGGCAACATCGCATCGCAGGTTCGTATCGAAAGCCTTGTAAGTGACTCCCATCGCACCGCGTCCCAACTCCCAGAGCGACCCATCGGGTCGCCGCAGAACTTGGAAATGTTCGAATTTTTCCGTTTCAGGCACGCGTTAAACCCCTCCCGGGCAAGTGCCCCATAAGTCTATGAGGCGCGACTGATGATAAACACGTCACTCGGGCTTGTCGATCACCAGCCGATTTGGATCGGTAGCCTTCTGATCGCGAAAAATCCGCGGAGGATTTGTTGAGATTTCTTTGTATCCGGTAAGGACAAACTCAGGATAGAACGCGTTCGATGCGGGTTCATAGACTGTCTGGCCTGAAAAATACCCGTCCAGCTGATATTCGGTGTTATTATCGTAACCCATGGCGTTTGCCTGCCGATCGGGGGCCAAAACCTTTTGTTCATTGAGCATCACCAATTGAGCGCTACTCCAGGGCTGTCGTGGTCCTCGCACATAGCCCCAAAAAAAATAATACCGGCGATAAAAACGACGGCCGATGTAGTAATCGCCTGGTTGTTCTGCCGCGATACTCTGCGTCACTTGCGCTTTAGTCTGCTGGAAATCATCAGTAGCACAACTCGACACCAAGGCTGCGAGCGCCGCAGCGGCGAGGATCGTTCGTCTCATAAGAGCTGCTTGAGATAAGGATCGATGGCCTCAGCGAACCCTTCCTCATCATAAAGATGCGGTAATCGGATTCCGGAAAATACCACCCAGATTTCGGTGTGCTTCGCGGTCTGACCCGGAGAAATCTCCTCGTACGGGCCGAGACTCTCCAACTCAAGAAACTCCTCGTTCGTGAACAGTTCGAAATTTGAACCCAGGTCCGGATACTGTTTCCCTTTGATCAAAGGGATGGTCTTCAGAAACAGATGATCTCCCAGGACATAGCCGGCCCATTTTTCGGTATGGCGTAAGCCAAATTTAATCGGCCCGCGATCGGCTTGCCGGAACCGGATAAAAAGCTGTCCGAAGCGAATCCGATCATCACTCAGATCGGTAAACGGCCACAGGGTTAACGATCGATTGGGCAAAAAGTCATTCGGATGAGTTCCGAGGGGAGGTTGCGGAATGACAGCAACGACTTTGAAAACATTGAAGCCGTTGAGCGGACGCAGGGAAATAATCCTTGGACCGGCCTCTCGGAGGATCACCACTTCGACCTGATCGTTGGCGAGCCGGAGATTGTCGGTCCAACCAGCGAACTCGAAGTGCTCAGTGACCATGGGGCTGATGTTTGATGCTCGATAGGACTATGGGATTATTTCGAAGAGCCTCCATTAATGCCTCGATTGCATTAAGAGTTTGTGGGCTGATGTGATGTTCCATCCCTTCTACATCGTGATAAACCACCTCTTCTTCAATCTCCAACATTCGCAGAAAATCGGTTAGCAATTGGTGGCGTCGCATGATGTTGCGAGCCAACGTTTCCCCGGCAGTCGTCAGCACCAATCCACGATACTTTTCGTACTTCAACAGTCCCTCAGCATCAAGTCGCTGTACCATGTTTGTGACGCTAGCCTGAGAGATCTTCAAGCCTTGAGCAATATCGGCCACTCGGGCATATCCCTTTGTATTGATAAGGTCGAGGATCTGCTCCAGGTAATCCTCGACCGCAGAAGAACGAGCCACCGGCTTATCGGGCATAAAATTTATTTATCATCTATTCCGCGGAGAGTATCAAGCAAACGCGCCTTCCAGGTGCGGACCACCTTCGAGCTGCGGCTATGACTAAGCTAATTTCCCAGTAACAATGAGTTCACCTGTTGGTTGAACCCGATCACAGTTACCAATGCCCGGCGCAGTTTCATCGTACGACTCTCACGAGCGAGGGAGGGAAGCCGGTGCCCACCGCGCCGCGTTCCGGGAACCGTCTGGTTGCGAAGAGCTAAAGCGGCAAAGACTGTCTGAAAGAGTGAGCTTGCACCAAGTGCGTCTCCCAGAGCCGGTTTGTAGCTATAAACCAAAGTCGTGGGTAGCAGCTCCTGGAGCACTCGCCCTTCGATTTGATCGATAAACGTGCCGTTGGCGCTGGAAATCACACAATCGGGAGTTTCTTCCTGAATCATTGGCTGAATGACCTGCCGAGCGGCAACGAGCGCATCTTGTCTGGAAAAGTAAGTTGATCCTGGTCCGGCCCTGACGAGAGGGATCCCGTTGGTACGCCCTAACACGACCGCCGCCGCACCTTCGCCAAGAATCGTTCCAGACAGCTTACCGAAAACTTCGAAGTCCGAATTCCGGGTTGCCATGCGCCAGCTATTAAAAGCATCGGAGAGTATCCAATCCACTTCCTCGGTGCCGACTACAACGCAAAGTTCGAGCTCGCGTTGATGAGTAAGCAGCTGAGCCGCGAAATGAATAGCGGACAACCCGACGGCGGAGTCACCGACCAGTGTGTAACTTTGCCCGTCCAGCTTTAGCAGAGCGGCTAAATGACTCGCCGGCGCATTGAATACTGTTTCCGGGAATAACATGGGGCTTGCTGCGTTGGCGCCCTGGGTGACAAGCTCGTGATAGAATCGGCGTGAGTAATTCACTCCGCCCGAACAAATCGCGTAAACCACTGCACATCGCGCTCCGAGCTGCACCTCGGGTTGGAACCCAGCATCCGCCAAAGCGTCATAGGCGGCGGCCGCGCCCATTAGCGAAAGTGTTCCAGAACGACGCAGGCGGGGGTGGCGACCGGCTTCGGCAATGAATTTTTCAGGAACCGGTACGTAGTAATATTCACGGCCGGTTACTCCGTTTCGCAAAGGTTTGCGAGGCGCTTCATTTCCGGCGACCAGTTGAGCCCAGGTGGTGGCGGCGTTAGGACCGAGCGGGGAGACGGCTCCGACCCCTTGAACAAATAGGCTCATATCCGTCGCAATAACAAAGACGCGTTGGTGCCGCCAAAGCCGAAAGAATTGGAGAGAGCGGTTCGAATAGGGGCCGAACGTGACTGGTTGGCAACCACCTCAAATCTCCAAGTCGGATCAGGTTCCCTAAAATGAATGTTGGGTGGCAGAAACTGCTCCTGCAAAGCAAGCACGCAGAAGATTGCTTCGATCGCACCGGCAGCACCGAGAGCATGACCCATCATCGACTTGGTCGAACTAACCGGTACGCCCGGTAACAGCTGCGAAATGGCGCTTCCTTCCGTGGCGTCATTATATAGCGTTGCTGTTCCGTGAGCGTTGATATAATCAACCGAATCCGATCCGGCGGATTGAAGCGCACGTTCCATCGAAAGCCGTGGACCGACCCCGGAAGGGTTTGGCTGAGTTAGATGGTAGGTATCGGTTGAGACTCCATAACCGGAAATTTCTGCGTAAGCCGTCGCCTTCCTTTTGTGAACTGACTCTTCCGATTCGAGAATCAGCACTGCGGAGCCTTCCCCCAACACCAGTCCGGAACGGTGCAGATCAAAAGGTCGGATTTTTTCTGGGGTAGAAGCCTGGAGCGAATCGAATCCGACAAAAACCAGCTCCGACAGCGGATCATATCCTCCGCAAATCACACACGAATTCAATCCATCCCGAATGATGTTAAAGGCGTGACCAATTGAATTGGTCCCGGAAGAGCAAGCATTCGACACAACTTGCATCGGAAGCCGCAGGCCAACCAATTCGAGTGCATCCAAGATCGGTTTTTGCGGCATGTAGTTTCCAACCCACCGCGCCATCGAACGTCTCGATTTCGACTTTAGAACCGCACGATAGAATTGTTCTCCATTACTCATTGCGCCGACGGAAGTTGAAAATACCACTAGTTCGGGAATCGTAGTGCCGGCCATCGACATTGCCTCCACCAAAGCAGCAGCGACCATCCGTGAACTTCGGTGCAGGCGCTGAGTCCGGCGATTGGAGGGGAAAACATCTTTCAGCCAATCATCATTGACCTGACCGGCGGTTTTGCAGCGCGTTTTGGAGACGTCGAATGCGGTCACCGGACTGACTCCATCTCTGCCTGCCCGCAGACCAGCCAGGGTTTCGCCGGCACCGTTCCCGATTGGCGAAACGATTCCGAACCCAGTGACCAGGACGCGCTGTTTTTCCTTCATTTCGGCTGTTCAGTTAGTTGACATGGCGAGCTTTCTGGGTCGGGCCCATCGGTCAGGCGCAAAAGGAGAGATTAATTGGATTCGCTATGATGGGACCAGGATTTTCTCGTCGTGACCACCCCATACAATTCCATTCTTCCATCGACCAAAAAACATCATTAGCGTAAATTGTTGATATGGCGGCGAGTCAATCGGATGAATCTGACTATTCCGTCCGTCGTTTTCTTTGGATGGTCGGTAATGCTCTGCACTGGAAGTGTCCAACGTGCGGCGAACGCCCTATGTTTGTCCCGTGGTACAAGGTTCGCTCGCTGCAGGATTGGTTTGAACCTCTCGATGGATGCCCAAAATGCGGGTATCCGTACGAACGAGAGCCAGGATATTACTTGTTGTCCATTTTTGCAATTAACTATGGAGTTGCCGCCCTGCTTGGGATGATCGTCTATTTGGTTCTTGATTTCTGGGTTCGTTTGCCAATCGGGGTCACACTGGTGTTGACGATAATCCCGATTCCGCTCTTCAATCTTTGGTTTGCCCGGCATTCGAAAGCGTTGTTCCTGGCTTTTGACCTATTTTGTGACCCGCATAATCGGGATCGAGGTGATGGCGATCAACCAGTTAAAGAGCCAGGTAGTGTTCCAAAGGATCCACGTTCGCAGCCGGTGAGGCGGTAGGAAAAACGTTTCGCGCGGCCGGCTATTTCAGCGGCGCCCTGTCGGTCAATTTGATCCATCAAAGTCCGACACGTTGCCAGGCTTCAGCCTGGGGTTGCATGCTGTAGGCGCTTTCCGATTTGTCAGCATCCTTGTTTTCCATCGGGGTCCTCTTCTACCCAGCTCCGCTCCCGGTCCATGCCCTCGTAACAGCGGGGCCAATCGCAGCCGAGACAATGATTCCGGCAGTTAAGCCAACGTCAGAACGCTTCAACAATATGTAGACAATATCTAAAAGCATGAAACCTGAAATCACCGATCACCATGCCAAGCTGAACTGCCGAGTTGTTCGCGCCGCGAACCAATTCACTGGCAAGCAAGCACTTTTATATTCCCCTGGGATATCGGCGGAAGCCGTTGGTGCAAAAGGAATTCACCTGCAGATTTTGACAATTCCACCCCTGGGACGAGCGAAAGCACACAAGCATGGCTCCCACGAAACTGCCATCTATGCTTTAAGTGGCGAATCAGGCTTCTGGTACGGCGCAAAACTTGAAGAACATCTCAATGTGCAAGCGGGGGACTTCGTTTACATTCCCCCTGATGTACCTCACTTACCCTACAACCCCAGTAAGACGGATAGCTTTGTAGCGGTCATTGCTCGTACCGATCCAAACGAGCAAGAGAGTGTCGTGTTGATGCCCGAACTTGACCAGATCCACCGGTAGAAAAGTGGTTTTGCTGTATCTGGGCGGCTGGAAATGGGTTCTGCCGAACAGATCACCCGGCGAACCAAATCGAATTTGGCGTTCGCTTTTTTTGCCACCAGATCGATGGCGACTGCAGTTTTCGGTGACTCCAACCCCGCTGCTCCGCGCGAAGTTCGAGGCCTTTGCCAAACCAGTGGTGTAACCGGACAGTCGCCGCTACCGAAGAAATTGCTCAATTGCTGCACAATTCTACACTGAAACCGCCCTCTTGCGACGGTGGGAGTTCGATGCGATAGCGAAAAATGTCCGTGTTGGGTACGTTTTCTTTTTTGATGATAGAGATGAATGCTTGGAAGGTGATCGGGTTGTCGGGTAGCCTGATCTTCGGGATCCGATTTCTGCTGCAATGGATCGCCTCGGAGCGTGCCGGAAAAAGCATCATCCCGGTGGGATTTTGGGAGTGCAGCCTTTTTGGAAGCCTCTTGGCGTTGAGCTATTTTATTTTCTATCGGCATGACTCCGTGGGGATTATAATGACACTCCTTCCGGTCCCGATTTATCTGCGTAACCTTTATCTGAAATGGAGCGAAGTATTATCGCAGCGGAGCCAGACAGCGCCGATTGAGCCGAAAGAACACGTTCCTGAGGAAGTCGAGAGCCGATGATCTATTTTGACAACAATGCTACGACCTCGATTGATCCAGCGGTCCTGGAAGTACTGCTACCGTTCTTGAAAGAAGAGTACGGCAATCCTTCCAGCGCCTATTCCTTCGGAAAACGCGTAGCTCGAGCGGTCGAACATGCCCGGGAGCAGGTCGCAACCCTTCTTGGCTGCGAGCCATCCGAGATTCTTTTCACCAGTTGCGGGACGGAATCAGACAATACCGCGTTGCAGTCAGCTCTGTCGATCAATCAGGATCGCAAGCACATCATTACGAGCAAGGTGGAGCATAGTGCCATTATCAAACACGCGGAAGCGCTCGCTCGACGCGGTTATGAAGTGACTTGGCTGGATGTGGACGCTAAAGGAATGATCGACCTTTCGCAGTTGGAGGCGGCCATCCGGCCAGACACCGCAATCGTTTCGCTGATGTGGGCTAATAACGAAACGGGCGTCCTTTTCCCGATCGAACAGGCGGCGGAAATATGTCGAAAACAACAAACGATCTTTCACACCGACGCGGTGCAAGCGGTCGGTAAAATTCCGATCAATCTCAGTACAACTTCCATCCAGTTCCTCTCGTTGTCCGGACACAAGCTCCATGCGCCGAAAGGAGTTGGAGCATTATACGTCAATCGGCGTGCCCGCTTTTTCCCGTTTCTTATCGGCGGAGGCCAGGAGGAAAAGCGCCGAGGGGGAACCGAAAACACTGCTTCCATTGTGGCGCTGGGAAAAGCCGCGGAGCTCGCAGGGGCATACATTCAGGAGGAAGATCGATTCGTACGCGAGCTTCGAGACACTTTCGAGCAACAAGCTCTGGAGCGAATCCCGGGAGTAACCGTCAACGGTGATCGGGAACGACGAATACCCAACACGACTAATCTATCGATCGAGGGGATTGACTCCGAAGCGATTTTGATGATCCTGGACCAGCAAGGCGTCTGTTGTTCGGCCGGTTCGGCGTGTACTACGGGCTCGTTGGAACCTTCTCATGTACTTCGAGCGATGGGCCTTTCCAATGAGCAGGCGCGCGCAAGTCTGCGTTTCTCTTTCGGACGCACGAACACGATGGAAGAAGTCAACCGAGCGCTGCAGATCTTGACTCGCGCGGTGAAAAAACTCCGAGAAATGACTCCGGGTGTCCTTGCGGCTTGAGCCTGCGTCACTAAACCACCAGCAAGTCGAATAAATCATGCACGGCAGTAGCCTCGGCCGTCGGCTGATCGCCGAGCAAACGTAAAACCCGTTCCGCATTCTTGGGAGCAATCCGCGATCGCAAATTTCGCTCAAACTTGGCTAGAAGCAGCGGCTCGCCTTCCGCACGGCGGCGGGGATGGCCGATCGGATACTCTACCGAGACTTTCTCCGTCGAACTTCCATCAGAGAAGAAGACCTGCACCGAGTTGCCAATCGAGCGTTTCTCGGGATTGAGATAGTCCCGAGTAAACTGCGGATTCTCTTTGACCTCCATTTTGGACCGCAGTTGGTCGATAAGCGGATTCTTTGCGACTTCGTCTTCGTAATCCTCAGCGGCCAGGTGGCCCCGGAGGAGCGGCACGGCAACCATGTATTGAATGCAATGATCACGGTCCGCCGGATTGAAAAGTGGACCACTCTTATCGATGATGCGTTTTGCCGATTCCTGGGTCTCGATGATGATCCGACTGATCTGGTCCAGCCGGTCAGCGATAGTCGAGTGAAGTTGGATCGCGGCTTCTACCGCAGTCTGAGCATGAAATTCTGCCGGAAAGGAAATCTTGAAAAGGACGTTTCGCATGACGTACGAGCTGAGCGGTTGAGCGAGCGCGATTGGCTGTCCTCGGTAAATGACGTCTTGAAAACCCCACTCTTTTGCCGTTAGTGCAGTGGCATAGCCCATTTCACCGCGAATTGCCTGGAACGCGTGAAAAACACCGCGGGAAGCAGCATCACCGGCCGCCCAGCTCTTTCGCGACCCAGTGTTCGGAGCATGGCGATAGGTGCGTAACGCGCCGCCATCCAGAAACGCTTGAGAAAGAGCATTGATGATTTCTTCGCGTGTTCCGCCAAGCAAACCGGTGATTACCGCCGTCGAAGCCACCCGAACGAGCAAAACGTGGTCGAGCCCGATTCGATTAAAACTATGCGAGAGCGCCAGAATACCCTGTATCTCGTGGGCTTGCACCGCCGCGGCGAAAACCTGTCTTAGCGTGATCGGATCGCCGTGGTTGGTTATCGCCTTGCGACTGAGATAGTCAGCGACCGCCAAAATTGCTCCTAAATTGTCCGAGGGGTGTCCCCATTCCGCAGCCAGGAAAGTGTCATTAAAATCGAGCCAGCGGATCATCGTTCCGATATTGAAAGCGGCACGAACCGGATCAAGCTCGTAAGAGGTACCCGGCACTCGCGATCCGCCAGGGCAAATCACACCGGGGACGATCGGGCCAAGCAACTTGGTACAGGCGGGATATTGGAGCGCCTGGAGAGCGCAGCCCAGACTATCGAGGAGGCAGAGGCGCGCCGTTCCCAGCGCATCAGGATGCCGATAAGCATCGCTCAAAACGTAGTCGGCGACCTCCTGCAATAAGCGGTCTGGATCGGGGCGTTTGGGGGCGGAGTGCATAATCAGTAAAACAAATGGCAATAAGCGCCTGGAACCATTTAGCGTGTACGACTTGCGGGCTTAACGCTCAGCAATCGGGAGGTAGGGCCGCAATTGCGGTCCTATATAGTCGGCGTTTGGCCGTATCAGCTTGTTGTTGGCGCGTTGCTCCTTCAGATGAGCAGTCCAGCCGGCAACGCGAGCCATCACAAACAAAGGCGTAAAATGCGGTGTTGGAGCTCCCAAGAAGTGGTAAGCACTCGCACTAAAGAAATCCGCATTGGCAAACAAATTTTTCTGTTCCCGCATCACGCTCTCCACTTCGTCAGAAATATCGAACAGGTAACCGTCCGGTGCATGCGCCGCTAAACGCCGGGCCCATTCTTTAATAATCGCGTTCCGAGGATCAGAGTGCTTGTAGACAGCATGGCCGAACCCCATGATTTTTTCTTTCCTTGCAAGCATTTCGATAACACCGGCGCGGGCCTGCTCTCGGGTTCGAAATCTTTGAACGAGTTCCATTGCAGCTTCATTAGCGCCGCCGTGCAATGAACCTCGCAGGGTGCCAATGGCTGAAGTGATACAAGAATAGAAATCGGACAGAGTGGCGGCGCAAACACGACAGGCAAAGGTCGAGGCATTGAATTCGTGTTCGGCATAGAGAATCTGGGAAACGTCCAGGCAACGTCGAACTGTCTCCTCGGGTTTTTTCCGGTGCAGGAGAGCCAGGAAATGGCCAGCGTGCGACTCGGCATCTCCCTTCGTATCGATTCTCTCACCCCGGTTCGAATAATGATGCCAGTACAAGAGCATCGATGGGAAGCTCGCTAACAATCGTTCGGCAATGGCATCCTGCTGGGAAAACGAGTTTTCAGGCTCGAGAGAGCCGAGGAGCGAGCATCCGGTTCGCAAGACGTCCATCGGATGGGCGCTCGCCGGGATCAGCTCAAGGGCTGTCTGTAACGCGTCTGGAAGTTCACGTTTCTCCCGCAATCGCTGCTTGAACGCGTCCAATTCTTGTCGATTTGGAAGAGCACCGTAAATCAAGAGGTAAGCTACTTCTTCGAAGGAAGCGTTTTGGGCCAGATCTTCGATGGCATAGCCGCGATAAGTGAGACCAACACCCTCTTTACCCACAGTACTTACGGCGGTTGAGCCGACGGATTGTCCACGAAGGCCAGTCGTTGATGGGAGCACGGTTTTCTCGCTCATGACTTTGATCCGAAGAGTTCGTCGAGTTTTCTCTCGTAACGATGGTCGTTCTTTTGATCTGCCGTGGCGGTTGGGAGGGCAGAGACAAAGAAAACGTTTACTAGTAGACTCTATTCTGCGGCAGCGAATCGTCCAGCGTCGACTCGCAAGGAATAACGTCGGGAGCGCCAATTCCCCTCCAAACCATAAAATCTGGAGAATCTAAGGTGCAAATATGACCAATTTTACAGTGTTGCATTGCTTTTTGGCCCAGCTCTTGGCTGATAATCCTGCGGTATGGCCGTCCAGTATGGTAAATGCACAAACCGAGCTGGTTGCACGCTCGCCTATACCGGCGACCAGATTCGCTTTGAAGGTGCTTCTGTGTGTCCAGAATGCGGACAACCGCTTGCGGTGGTAAAGGGTCCGGGGGGTGGCGGGAACAAGCTTTGGCTTTTGATCCTGCTTCCGATAGTTCTAATCGGTATGGTTGCAGCAGGGTATTTCCTAGTCGAATCCGTGATAACTCCGAAACCGACTCCAACCCCGACACCCACAGCGACTCCGAGCCCTTCCGTGAGTCCCACTCCCTCGGTAAGCCCAACCCCAACTCCCTCTGCGGAAAGCCCCTCCCCTTCCCCTAGCCCTTCTCCCGGCGGCTCACCGCCTCCCGGTTCCCCAGGCGCCTCGCCGTCGCCAGGCGGCTCGGTCGACACGAATCCCAAGCAACTTTCCAGTTCTGACACTGAGGCAACTCGTAAGCAGGTGTTACTACGGCTCCGAGCGATGCCTGGGAAATCGGATCAGGAAAAGGCCAAGCTAGAGGACAAGATCCAAAGCGCGCATTCCATGGAACGACTTTCCCCGGTGATCTACTTTCCTATCGGCAGCAGCATGATCCCGAAGCCTCAAGCCGACCAAATTGTTGCCAGCTTTAGCGATTCCAAAATGAAGGAGAAAATGAGTGATCCGACATTGGTTTTCGTGGTAGCCGGCTACGCTGACAAGAGCGGCAACCCGCCAGGCAACCAAGCCTTATCGAATGCACGCGCCGAGAACGTCGCGCGGCTAATGAAACAAGCGGGTGTGACTAACGTCGTTCACACGGTTGCAATGGGTGGAACGGACGTTCTCGAGAACACGCGCCCGGATCAGAACCGCGCCGTAGAAATCTGGTCAGTGATTCCGTGAAGAAATAGCCGATAGCC
>Ga0209647_1003397_pt1 | contig 12317 bp, 4 predicted proteins | sample GraSoi_2013_60cm_FD_185827 | JGI IMG/M metagenome (GOLD analysis project Ga0209647, IMG submission 185827) | Grasslands soil microbial communities from the Angelo Coastal Reserve, California, USA - Sample 9_17_2013_60cm (SPAdes) (version 2) | ecosystem: Environmental > Terrestrial > Soil >... | reverse complement strand
CCTGTGATATCAACTTCGCGAGGGCACTAATAGAAAGTGCTGGCGAAAGCGTGAATTTAACGGCCCTCGTCGAATGTCAAACTACGACAACCAACGCGAAATCCGTATGAGAGGATGGGCGTGGTGGCGCGCCCCTGGATTTTGTAGACGGCGGTGGCGACTGCCTGCGTGCGAGCGCCTGCGCCCTCGGACTCGTGGGTGCTCGTGGGTACAGGTGCGGTCCACTTGCGGACAGGTGCTGCACCTGATTGCACAGGCGTGGCAGAGTGGTGGGGCGTGAAAGAAATGCCTTAACATCCTGACTATATGGGAATGACCTGATAAATCCGGATTTGCGTGCCGTCCTGACTCGAACCAAATGATATCCGCAGCGTTGCGTGATGGAGCGCTTCGTTCAAAAGGGTGAAGCGTCGGTCGGTGCGTATCTCCTTGAGCATGCCAGCATCGACCACAAGAAAATCGACACTTTGCCACTGCTCCTTCAATCGTTTCTGAGCAATAGCCGGGTCCAACGCGGCGTTGGTATACATCTGGGCTTTAGTGAAGGGCGTTCCACCACCGACAGCCATGCCTTGAGGATCAAGAAGGTCGACATACATGTAGCTGCTGGTGATAATGACAGCGTTGCGTGGGACATTGTCACGCACCCAGGTCATCGCTTGCTGTTGCGGTTGCGCCCCATTCGGAGCCAGTAAGGGCTGGGCGTATTGGATGTCCAACGGAACCAGCAGTCCGACCAGCACAAAGAGCCACAACACCCGCGCGAGGCCAAAGCCAAAAGGCCGTGTCAGCCAGCGCAGGGGCGCGTTTACCGCCAGCGCGATATTCAGCGCCAAAAAGGGCAGAAGCGGCACAATCGAATAAGGATACCAGACGTTATTGACGAGCAGAAAGACCCACAACGTTCCACCCAGGAACGCGGCCAGCGGTTGGACGCGGTTGGCTATTCCGCCCAGAATATTCATGAACATCGCGGCAGTCCCCGCCGCGATGAACAGCAGGTCTGTGTGAAGCCAGGTCTGCCAGATGGCGCTTGCCTGTTGGTCGGCCAGAGGAACCTGCGTCTTCAGAAAAAAGGCCCCTATCAGGCTCGGATTTGCCAGAAAGTTGCCAGAAGGCAGGAATCCGCTCCTCAACGTTAGAAATACCGTTCCGATCAGGCTCGGATGCGCCAGGGAATTACTAGTCGGAAGGAATCCGCTCGTCAGCAATGCCAGCAAGACATAGACTGAACCGATTGCCAGGGTGACGTAGGCGAAGGCCACCTGTGAGAACTTCCGCTGGAACGGGGTCGCGTAGAGCGCTACAGCGTAGAGCATCACTGGCAGGAAAATGAGAAACAATCCATCGCTGAGAACCGCAATACTCAATGCTGCTGCCGACAGCGCAAACATCCCCAGCCTGCTCTTACTGGTTGTCACCAACCAGAGCGAAAGCAACAGCCACAATGTGCCAATGTTGTATGGTAAAACCTGGTCTCGATAGAACAGGCTCAAGGGGGAAAGCGTGTAGAGTACCATCGCCAGCAGCGCCGCGCCGCGACTGCCGCTCAAGCGGCTGGTGACCAGATACAGGAGTAACGAACTGGTCCCGGCCATCATAAGCATCAGCACGCGCCCAGTGTCGATGGCATTCCCAAAGCTGGCGATGCCTCCGGTCAGTTTTACCCAGCTAGCAATCTGTATCCAACCCAGTGGTGGCAGGCTGTAGTCATACGCATAAGGCGTGATTTTCCCCTGCAAGATGGCCTGGCTATTTGCCATCAGCGTTCCCTCGGCAGCGGAGTAGGGAGCATGAAACATAGTGAGCGCCTGAAACACCAGCGAGGCGCCTAAGATCAACACGACCCCCAGCCCCTCTAGCCAACCAGGAAGAGGAATCACGCGCTTCTGCTCTGCGTGAGCTATCGTAAACGTATCGCTATGGTGGAGCAAGCTCGTGGCTGCTTTGGGCGGCTGTTGTTTTTCTGCCGAGCTCCCACCAGTCCCCTCCAGCAGGCTCGACTCTAAGGCTGTGATGGCAGGGGAGTTGGCTTGCAATGGGGGTGCGAATGCATCCACAAAAAAATTGGATGCACGCACAAGTGTGAGACTAGCGGCTTTGTCTTGCTCTGGCTGCCAGGGCTGCAGCGGAGGAATTGATGCCGGCAGCTGTAGCCTGGGGGTGACTGCTTTATGTTGCCCGATATGGGCGGTCTTTTCCCAGTTCGATGCTCCCCGGAGCTGACGCCATATTGCACGTATCGCCCCGATTCCCATCAGCAATTGATAGGGGAAAAAGGCAATGAGCAGCGTTAGTGCCTCGCGCCATTTCCACTTGCGCCGATGCACTTTGACAAACTCATGCAGCCCTGCCAGGTCAATAAACATTGCCAGGATGAAACAGTAGAGCGGCATAAATGTGAGAATGGCCATCCAGATAGGCGGCTTGAAAAAAAACAACATTACGATTGACACGGGAAGCATCAATGTAAAGAATGCCAGTATTTCTGGCAGCATCAGGACGTACAGGGCCAGCAATTTCTGTGAAGGCTTCTCCAATTGGAGCCAGCGCCCGCGCAATAGAATCTGGATAAAGCCCTGATTCCAACGCGCGCGCTGCTTGATAAACTGCTCGATGGTGTGGGGCGTCTCCTCTTTGGTAACAAACTCATCATCGTAGAGGATACGTACGTTGGCCTTTGCGATGCATAGGCGTATCCCCAAGTCGGCATCTTCGGTCAATATGGTATGGTCCCACCCACCCAGGTGTTCCATCAGTCGGCGGCGTATAAACACCGTGTTGCCGCCCAATGGCGTCATGCCACAGCGCGCAAAGAAATGGAGCGACGACTTGAACCAGAAAAAGTATTCCAGGACGTTCAGGAAACAGAACCACTTGGTGTTATGATTCATAAGCTGGACGCCACTTTGGACGACATCAACCGATTCGTTCAGAAAAATAGTATTGATGACCTGCAAAATGTCGGGGTGCGGCTCGTCCTCGGCGTCAAAAATGGTGACAATGTTACCTCTCGCTACTTTAAGACCCAGGTTCAGCTGGTGTGGCTTGCCACCGTGTTTGTCGTTCGTGACCAGCAGTTCGACATTGGGAGCGCGCAACTGTTTGAGTTTTTCCTGCGTCACGTTGATGGTTCCTGTATCGTGTTCGCGCAGTAGTGGCAGAATCTGTACCAGATTCTTTGGATAATTCAGGTCGTAGACCTTCTGAATCGTATCGGCGAAGAGATCTTCCTCGTGATAGGCTGGCAGCAGAATCGTGAAAGAAAGCTGCGGCTCCTGATAAACCTTAGGAGCACTATTCATCTCGGAACGCTCCGGTTCCTCCCAGACATACAGACGCAGCCGAATGCTAAAGATCGCCTGGGCGGTCATCAAACAAATAATTGCCAGATACACATATTGAAAACTAGTGATGATGGAAGAGTGCATGTATCCTTCTCCTGCCATTCAAGCGCTATTTGCCTGGCACATGCCTGCTGCACCGCCACAAACAACTTGCTGCACCGGTGGCGCTCCGTGCTGCGCGCTGACGCTATTATTGAAAGTGAACACCTCGTTGCTCCCATTGCGATGAAGCGTCAGAACAGCCATGCTATAGCCTGGAAGTGTCAGACTGGCGTCTTGCCAGGAACTCCGGGCTTGCAAACCCTGCCATGGACCCCAGGGCAGAATACTCTCGGCCGGCACGCTGATATGCTGGCTGAAGTTAGTCTGGTTGACGAAGAACAGGCTCACGCTCGTATGGTTGTCATCCTGGGTAGCATAGACGCTGACTGGCTCCGGCGCACCCTGAACCGGCACAAGATGAGACTCCACATGCGAGAACACCTGCATGACACGCAGCATCGGCGTCTCGGTGAGGTCTTTTTGCAGGAAGAGCGGATTGGGGCTATCCACACCTTCTGTAGAGAAAAAGGTAACATAGTCTACCTGGTTATCCATGAGCTTGCCAAGCGTTTCGGCCCACCAAAGCGCCGACAGGTTTTGAGGCAGTGGTACCTTGCCAGAATTGGTGTTGATTTCAGTAATTGCAACGGGCAGGTCTTCGCCAAAGGTTTGCCGGATCAGTTGGCGCAGCCCAGGCACAATGGTATCCCACTGTGTCGGATCGTTCAGAATGGTTGTCAAGTCTCGCTCGTCGTCTCTGAAGGGATAGTAATGAAACGAGACGCCATTCAGTAGCTGGTAAGGCAGATTATGGGTACGCTCGTAATCGCTGACTCCCTGTAAGAACCCCTGCATCCAGGGAGTTCCCTGACTGTCTTTGGAGCCGCTCGCCGCAGGATACTGGCTCAACTCTGGCCCGAAAACGTGTATGCTGGGGTCTTTGGTATGCATTGCTAGGGAATAAGCGATAAAAGCCTGCGTATACTCGGCAACAGTATAGTTCGTTCCGGTGTCGGGATTCGTCAGCAGGTCTGGCTCGTTTCCAACTGACCAGTATTTACTCGAATGGTAGGGCGCGTTGGCGCTCCGTTGAATGCTTTGAAGGTTATTCATATAATCAACCAGCAGGGCAGCGCGCGTTGCGCGCGTGGTCAATGGAACTGGTGTCTTATCCAGCGGATCGGAAAGCTGAACCTGCATGAAGCCTTCAGCCCCGACCTGATTGAGCAGGTTGCTGAAGGCGTCGAGCTGTTGGGTCGAAAGCGTATGTTGCTCGTCGAAATTGCCGCCGGGAAAGCGCAAGAGCTTGACCCCAGCCGAGCGCAGGCCAGAGACTATCTGCGGGTCATAGCTCATAAACCCCTGACCGCTGAGGTCTTTGGAATTCGTTCCAAGCAGAGGAAAAACGTTGCTGCCAAGCAGATACGGGCTGAGCGTGAGGCTCTGATTCAGGTCGATACGCGCCTGCGCTTGATCAGGGATTTGCACGGTCAGGGTGGTAGTGCTTCTGAACACGTCAGCAGCGGCCAGCACTCCCCCAATGATAAGTGCGCTTGCCAGGATCAGCAGAAGGGGCTTCCAGTGTGCTGTGCCTCGTTTGGTGCGCTTTTTGGGCACGCGCGTGATCGTCTGAACTGGATTCACTGTCTGTCATCCTCCGGTTAATCGGGCTGCCATACTTGAACAGTTGTATCCGCACCGCCGGAAGCGATGAACTTGCCATCGGGCGACCAGGTTACGGCGTTCACGGCTCCCTGATGCCCGGTGTACCTGAAAAAGGTCTTTCTATCAGCCGCTTTCCAGACATAAACATTGCCATCCTCGTCGCCCGAGGCAATAGAGGTGCCGTCCGGGGACCAGGAAACGGCGAACACACGGTTGATATGATCTTGGCGCCGATGGTCCGTAAAAAAGGGCAGCGCAGGCGTGCCATCGCCTCCATGGGAAATCTGGACCGTCTGATCAGCGCCAGCCGAAGCGATGAACATGCTATCGGGCGACCAGGCGAGCGCGTACACTTCATTTGCTCCATGCCCACCGTAGGTGAAGATTTGATCTCCGGATTTAAAATGATTGCCATGCTGGACTGTGGCCCAATCGTGCAGCGTGCCATCCCATGAACCAGAGGCCACGCTGCTCTGATTGGGCTGCCAGCCAACGCAGAGCACACCAGCGGTATGGCCCAGGAAGGTAAAGATGCGATCTCCATTACCAGATTGCCAGACCTGCACGCTCTTATCGTCGCTGCCGGAGCTCAGCACTTGCCCCTTGGCCGCCCAGGCGACGCTGTTGACCCGATCTGCATGCCCGCTATAGGTGTACACGGGTGCGCCACCACTGGCGGCGTTCCAGATCTGTACTGTCCGGTCCTGGCCTCCGGAGGCAATCAATTGACCGGTCGGCGACCACGCTACCGCCGCGACCTCTTCTGTATGACCTCGGTAGATGAGCCTGCGCGTACCAGTGGCAGCCTCGAAAATCTGAACAAAAGTGTCGTCACCGGCTGAAGCAATGAATTTACCATCCGGCGACCAGGCCAGACCATTGACGCTCGCCAGGTGCCCGGTAAAGATGAGCCCTTGTTGATGATTGATGATGGTCTGGGTTGCTGATGGTCCTGTTTTAGTAGAAACGTCTGGCGGCGCGGCATGCGCGAATCGTTGCTGGAGCAGATACCAGCCGCCCGCGCCGCCTAGCGCTGCCAAGCCTACCAAACCAAGGGCAAAGACACGCCGCGATACTGATTCGCCTTTCGAGCGGCGGGCAGGCGGCTTTCTGGGAGGCGGCGATGGACTACGTGCCTTCTTCTTCTTGGACTTGTGAGACACCTGCTCCAGAGGTTTTTCCATCAGGCCGCTAGGCAGAGTTACTCGCAGTGAGGCCAGGGGGGCAGGCGTAGCGGCTCCGAGATAGTGGAATGGCTTGTCTTGTTCCTGCCCCAATGCGTCGATGAACGCCTGGACATCAGGGAAACGCTTGGCAGGCTCCTGTTCCAGCGCTTTCATCACTGCACGCTCCACACCAGAGGAGATCAGATTTGGCGTCTTCTGACTCAATGCCGGGGCAGGCGTGTGAATTTTCTGGAAAGTAATCTCCAGAGGAGACCCGACAAATGGGGCTTGTCCACAGAGCAATTGATAAATGAATACACTGAGCGCATATTGGTCGCTGGCAATACCACCATTTCCCTGAATCTGTTCCGGCGCAGCATACAGCGTAGCTTCACGCTCCGCCGCTTCCACACCCGGATAGCTTAGACGCGCGCGATTCTTTACGATCGCCTCAAGCAGAAACCCCCGGAGCAGGATGGTGTTGTTAGCGCTGAGCAATATGTTCTCTGGCCGTATATCTCCATGCACAACATGCTGGCGATGAGCATACTGCAGCGCCGAGGCAATCTGCTTCAGATACGGCAAGAACACCATCAATGGCGGGATATTTGGGGGAACAGAGATCTGATCGAATGTGCGGTATGGGAGATGGTCGGTGACTACAAATGGATAATCCTGGTGCACACCCACGTCACGTACATGGAGAATATGAGGGTGCTCCAAATGCTTTAAGGCCTGCGCGCCTTTGAGGAATTCTTGTTTTAGTTCTTTCAAGAGAGGAGGAAGCAATCCATCGATCAATACCTGGATGGGCTGATCTCGCTGCTGTCCTAGATAGGTATGCCCAAAACGGGTGAGTGTTAACAGCTCAACAATCTGGTAATGCGCAACCTGCTGCCCTATCTGGAAGGCAGCCTGTGTTCCTCCACTGGTACCGTTCATACTCTTTACTCCCGCTTGCTTTGGCGCTTGCATAGTACTTCTGCCCGCCGAGCCATTAGATTTGCCAGATAATCAGCTCAGTTCCATCATCATGGTCAAGCGTAGCAAGCTTGTTATCTGCCGAGAAGGCGGCATAGAGTTGACTAGGATGCCTGGTAGTGGGAGCCACAGCGCCAAAGCGCTCGAAGAAGAACAGCGTCTCCTCAGTTGCAACTGCGACTTGTCCGGTTTGATGCGAGATACTCACCATCCTGGGGTGTTCCGGCAACCATGCCTGTGAGACTTGCTCGGTTTGCAGGTTCCAAAATAGCACCTGTTTATTCGCGAAGGCGATGACTAGCTGCCTGCCAAGGGGGGACCAGCTTATGCTGCGGATGTTTTTCTTGAGTGGTTGCTGCTGGAAATTTCGGCCGGTATGTGGCTGCCAGCACACGATCTGCCCGTTATTCGAGCCTGCGGCGAGCCACTCTCCATCGGGCGACCAGCGCAGCGTGGTGAGCTGATCACAGAACATGGTGTCTCCCAGGGGGAGCATGTATGCCGGCTCAGGAAGAAGCTTTTCGGCCGAGATGTGTGAGAGGTCATACACCAGGAGTTTGTGGTTCAACCAGATTGCGAAAAGCCCCCTCTGTGACCAGTCGAATCCGCGAAGTGGCTCTGGTTGATCGAATGACAGCACCCGATGGCGTTCCTTTGGGGCGTTTCGGTCGCAAAAACGGATTTCGGCTTGCGGATTGTTTTCATCGTTTATGCTCATGGCGAGAAAGCGGTCATCAGGAGACCAGCAGACGGAGTGAGCATGAGCGAAACTAGGAAGCGTTTCTACCGAGTGGTTGACACTGACTACCTGCGGATGGTCGTGATAAAATGTGCAGGCCAGCTCCGTGCCGTCGGGTGACCAGGCGAGCATCCTTAACGTGTCGGGTAACTTGACGGCGAGACATTTTTGCGCAGGGACAGCAGGCAACAAGGGGTCAGCAGCTTTGGGGCGAGAATTGGTTCTCGACTGAGCGGTGTCTCGCGGACGCGGCGGCTCATATGGCTTTGGCGAGATGAGTGGCGGCAGAACGATCAGCGTTTTTGACGGTGCGGATCTTTCTCCCCGCATGGGGTCCGCGTGAGGGTTGCGCTGAATCTGTTTCAGAACAGCTCCTTGCAACGCCTGGGTGAATTCGATCACACTGGTAAAGCGTGCTGCGGGATCAGGCGCAAGGGCTTTGAACAGAACATGATCAATTTCAGGTTCGAAGAGGCGCTGCGGGTTGAGTTGGGTGGGCAGAGTATCCAGCAGGGAAGCCGAGTCGTTTAGTGGCGGTGGCTCGTGGCCGGTGAGGAAGAGACGTGCTACTAGGGCAAGCGCGTATTGATCGACCGCATATCTGACATCTCCATTTTGTTCTGGTTCTGCTGCGCCAAAATCATTTAGCCAAACGTGAATCCTGCGGAGTGGATTGCTTTTAGGGTCGGTACGCCTCCATAAAAGGCTATTGGGCACGACGTTCTGATGCACGATACCGCTTTTATGCAGGTGAAAGAGTCCCTCAGCCGACTGGGCGATGACATCGGTAATATGCGGCAATTCCCAGGTTTCCCAGGGTTTCTCCAGGGCCAGCAGATCAGCCAGGGAGCCGTGTTCGATGTAGGGGTGGACCAGGTAGAGCCGCGGCTCGTGTGAGCCAGGCATGAGAATATTGCCGTGATCGATAGCAGCGAGAAGATGATCGTTTGCTGAGAGCTGCGCAATGTATATTTCCTGGTTGAAGCGATGTTGGAATCGCGGCGCCTCCTGCGCACCTTTTGGCGCAGGCATGACTTTGATGATGACTTCCTGGCCTGTCTTGATGCGCGTTCCACGATACCTGAGACTCTTCGCGCCTGGTGAGTCCATGAGCCGTACATGTCGGTATCCTTTTATCTTTGGCATCTTTTTTGAACGTAACGGATCCATCGTTATATTCTCCTGCAGCCAACTATCATGTGTTCAACAATTTTTGTGAACGCACTGCAGAGATTTCCACTTTCTCAGCGCGCTGGCGGGCTTGTGCAAGCTCTTCCTCTTGTTGATGTATTCGTTTGTTCAAACGATCAATATCATCTTGCTGCCTGCTTATTATTTCGCGCAATCGGCCACTCTCAGGCTGGCTGCGTTTCCCAAGTAGAACATCGAAAAACTCGCAGGCGGCGCGGTCTTGCGCTTTCGAGCTGGCGCTCAGGTCCTCGCGGATTTGTTCCAGTTTTTTCTCGTCATAGATGCCGCCGGCGAGCAGACCGCCCAGAGCGCGAAGCCCCAGCGCCCGATGCGAGTTGGCCGTTCCGTTGGCGTCTGCAGCGAGGGCAAGTACATAGGCGGCGATCTGCTCATCCTCCGCGAGAGTGCCGAGTAGCCCAACCATCTCTAAGCGAACGTTCTCTGATACATCATGATTATGTATCTCCAGCCCTAATCGATCTGCTGCATCTTTCCCCAACAGAGACAAGGCGCGCAGAAATTCTGGTGGAACTTGCGCCTCAGCAGTTTGTGTTATCGCGCTCACTATCCGCCGAGCCATTTCCGCACGTCTCCCGTGCGCGAAAAACAACAGCGCGATGAGTGAGGGCAGCCATACATCGCTATTTGTGTCTTCTAACATGTGGGCGAGCAACGCACTGCCGAGACTTGAACTCCCCGGACGAGCGCTCTGCTCGTCGTGCATACTCATTGCAAGCAAGTAGAAAGCTGTCGCTTCCTGCTGCCACTCGTTGCTGGCAAAATAAGCAAGCATACCTTTGGAGATGATCTCAGCAGGCATAAGGTGAAGAATATTTGCCGCGTGGGCGTGGTGCTCAGGGTCGTGCGCAAGTTGATAAATAGAGGGAAGGGCGGTTGCCCCCATCTCTGCAAGGATAGTGCATGCTTCCCGCACCAGGACCTGGTCATTGCCTCGAACCAGGTCGCAAACCGGCTGCGTGGCCAGATCGCCGCACTTCACCAGCGTATGACGGGCTCCCAACCTCTGGGCCGGATTCTGCAAAGCCCGCAAGACTGCCTGGAGCACTTCCTGCTGCCTCTGCTGCATTTGAGCCAGGTTCACAAGCGAATCGGCACAACCTTCCCGGAGCGGTGGATCAGCAAGACCTTGGATCAGCGCGGGTAAGCTGTTCTCCGCCAGTTCTGTAGTCAACAATTCCTGCAATATTCTTCGCACCTCTGGGAGAGGACCGGGCAATGGTTCTGGTTGGGCAATGGCAGGATTAAAGAGGCGCACAATGTCCGGCAGCAGGTCGCCATCATAAGTGCGAGCCATCGTCGCTATCAACCGCCGGGTATGTTCACGTGTGTTGTCGTTTGCCAGGCCGGAAATCAGCCAGGGCAGAACGGTAACATAGTCAAACTCTTCGCGGAGCACCTCCAGGCCCAGTACGTAGTGTTCAACGTCAGCTGGGTCTGCAACCAGCAAAGGAAGGACGATTTCGGGTTGGGGAGACGTTCGCAAGAGTGGTTTGATCACCTGCCAATGCGGTTGGCCTAAGGCCTCAATGAGAAAGGGAACCGTATACACTGGTTGCATCTCTGTGAGGGTTCGCTGGACGTTGTCAAACAGGTGGTGATCGTCGACGCTGTCAAGCAGGGATTTGACGAGAAAACGAACGGTCTCCGCTTCCTGCTGGTTGGCAATAAAGACCCACATCACCTGCTGCGCGACGGCAACTCTGGCATCTGAGAATGCTGAAAGCAGTTTCTCACGAGGAAATGGCTCTATCTCCAGCAAAACCTGGCGCACCCTTTGGGTCAGCACCGTCTCTTTTGGGCTATTCAACAACTCGATCAGATGGTCAATGGCGAACTCTCCAAACTGACTGAGCCCTTTGATCGCTTCTTCATAAATCTTTTCGAGCATAATTCCAGGCCGTGACAGCACTTTCACCAGCGTTGAGACAATACGTTGATCGAGGAAACCAGCCATGACTGGGATCACGTCTGCCCCAAGCTGTGAGTGTAGATGGACATCTTCAACCAGCCACTTGAAAAGTGCAATGAGGGCGCGAACAGTCGCCTCTTCTGCGCTTGCAGAGATACGCCCTGCTTTCTTCCATTCATCCAGCACCTCTATTAGGCATTTCAGCCCCGCCTCTGTTGCATCGGCATGGTCTTCGATGTTGAGCAATGTGTCGCAGATGGAAGGGATACAGGACACGCCTATCTTGCGCAGCGCATTTCCTGCAACCTGGATAGCCTGCTGTGTAGTTGCCGGGGCAAGCATAGCCTGAAGCAATGGCTCTGTGCTCTCGCGCTGTAAACTGAGCGCAGTGGACAACACGTGCTGCATGCTGGGCAGAGGCTCATCAAGCTGCTGGAGTAAGAATGCTAATACGGAGGTATCCGAGACGCTGCCCAGGACAAGAACGATACGCTCCCACGCGGCTTCTCTGCGTTGCTGCGTTTTCCAATAGTTCGTAATCGTCCCTAGTACTTGGACGCAGTTTTCCTCGAGGAGCTGCTGAATCTGCTCTGCTTGTGTTTGATCCTGGGTATCTATCATATCCAGCAAACAGGTGGTGACGATGGAAGGATCTTCTGGGCTCTTCTGTATTTGTCCGTTCAAGAGTTGTTTTGCCATGTGCCAAGTAGACTCTTGATCAAACGCGGAAAGAAACCGAATGATCAGAGCTATGGCCATTTGCGGCGGCTTCGTCTCGACGTAGCCCTCCAGCACCCTTAACATGTTCAGGCGTGTTTGGGCATGCGCTTGATCCCGAAGTTTCGCCTCTTCTCCCTCCAAGAGGTCCAGCGTCACTTCAAGGCCAAAGCTTCTGACCGCGCTGATTGCTGGCCCTATCACCTCTGGGTCGGATGTGTGCAGATAGCCGATGAGGAGCGCTACATCAGCAGGATTCCTAATTAATTCCAGGATATTGATGGCAGCAGCGCGCAAGAGCGCTGGCATTGAAACGTCGCTGAGGAGTCGTGTACGCCGCCTCACCGTCTCATCACCGCGGCGGCCAATTTCACCTAGAAGCGTGATCAGCGCCTGTTTCTGCTCTTCATATGCCGGGTTGGCTGCCACTTTTTCCATATATTCAAAGATCATCGCTAAAATGGTGCTATTCTCTTTTTCAGAGTATAACTCATGTATTTTGACAAGCACATCAAGCAAACCTGGAAGATGAATGTTTG
>Ga0209647_1003396_pt1 | contig 12317 bp, 13 predicted proteins | sample GraSoi_2013_60cm_FD_185827 | JGI IMG/M metagenome (GOLD analysis project Ga0209647, IMG submission 185827) | Grasslands soil microbial communities from the Angelo Coastal Reserve, California, USA - Sample 9_17_2013_60cm (SPAdes) (version 2) | ecosystem: Environmental > Terrestrial > Soil >... | reverse complement strand
ATCCATTCGTGTACTTCAGCGACGTAACGAACAACCGGAACCCGAATTCGCCGAATTGCATCGGCCACGTGCGGCCCTTGAGTGAACTGGCGACGGATCTCCTCGCCAATACGGTCTCTCGTTACAATTTCATCACGCCGAACCTGTGCAACGACATGCACGATAGTTGCAGTCCGGTCAACGATGCCATCGCGCAAGGCGACACCTGGCTCTCGCAGCACCTGCCTCCCATCCTCGCCTCATCGGCATATCAAAACGGCGGGGCAGTATTCATTACGTGGGACGAGGCAGGAACCGGCGACGGTCCCATCGGCATGATCGTGCTCTCACCCTTCGCCAAGGGCGCGGGTTATCAGAACACGATTCACTATTCGCACGGCTCCACGCTGCGGACCATGGAAGAGATCTTTGGCGTCACGCCGCTGCTCGGGCACGCGGCCACCGATACGGACCTGAGCGATCTGTTTGCCGTGTTCCCCTAGAGGGTCCGCCCCTCAGCCGCGACCGGCTGAAGCCAGACCGATACTTTCCGAGTTGCGACGGGGCCGGTGCCGGCGTCGCTCCTGTCCCTCCCATTGCTCCTGTGGGCGGCGCCGGTCCAGCGACCATCGCCGGTCCTTGAACCAATCGAGTGCCGCCTGTTCGTTGTGAAAGCTCCGGACGTTGACCCCGTGCTGTCGGGCAAGCGACTCGATGTATTGCTGGGAGAGCCTGAGCTCGTCGGAATCGCCCGTCAGCGCAACTCTGCATTTCGACACCTTGCCGAGTTCCCTGAAGTAGTCGGGGAGCCCGTACTGCTCGACTCTGAATATGGGCCTTGAGGTGTGAACCGATATGAGAATCTGCGGGCACGTGTGCTTGCGCGCCTCGGCCGCAATGGCGGCAAGAGCCCCCCGCGTCTCCTCGGCCGTTTGCCGGTCGAACAGATCCGCTTTGAGATAACCCGACCCAACCGTAATCTCACATAGCATTTCGGTGCACCGCAAGATGCCATGTCGCTCGGGATTGGCCTCCCTCCGCCCCCTCCGTTTCATGGACAGCGTAACCCAATCGCAATAAAACGACGCATCACAAGATAGTCCCTACGGACTATCGTCACACCTACCAGCGAGCGCCGGCTTTCGCTTGGTGGCCGCCTGGGCCGCTGTAAAATCCGGCATGGGTCTCCATGTCCTGGACGCGTGCCTGCTCGCGGCGCTCGCGATCTCGGCGCCGGCCCACTCCCAGGTCTATCCCGCGAAGCCGATCCGTATGATCGTCGGTTACCCGCCCGGCGGCGGCACCGACATCGTCGGACGAATGCTGGCGCGGAGGCTCGGGGAATCGCTCGGGCAGAGCGTGGTGGTGGAAAATCGCGGCGGAGCGAGCGGCAACATCGGTACCGAGCTCGCGGCACGCGCGACGCCGGACGGCTACACGATCCTGATGGGCAACGTCGCGCCCAACGCGATCAACGTCAGCTTGTTCAGGCAGCTCCCGTTCGATGCGGTCACGGATTTCGCCCCGGTGAGCCTGGTCGCCTCCACGCCCAATATCCTGGTGGTACATCCTTCGACACCGGTGCGGACCGTGAAGGAGCTGATCGCGCTCGCTAGAGCGAAGCCGGGCACGCTCAACTTCGCCTCGGCCGGGGTGGGCAGCTCGTCGCATCTCGCGGGCGAATTGTTTCGCATCCTTGCGGCCGCCGAGATCGTGCACGTCCCGTACAAGGGCGCGGGCCCGGCGATGGTCGACGTCCTGTCGGGGCAAGTGCAGCTGTACTTCGCGACCATGCCGGCGGCCATGGCGCACGTGAAATCGGGCAAGCTCGCCCCGGTCGCTGTCACGAGCGCGCGGCGCTCCCAGGCATTGCCGGGTCTGCCGACGATCGCGGAGGCGGGCGTCCCCGGCTATGAAGCCTCGACTTGGTACGGAGTGCTGGCCCCGGCCCACACGCCGCCTGCGGTGATCGACCGCTTGCACGCAGACATCGTGAAAATACTCGCCGACCCGCCGCTGCGCGCGCGGCTCGCCGATCAGGGCTTCGAACCGGTCGGCAGTTCGCCGGAGGAATTCGGCGCCCACATAAGATCCGAAATCGCGAAGTGGGGCAAAGTAATCCGGGACGCAGGCATCCGGCCGGAATGATGGTCGGTGGCTGCGCGGGCGGAGCGGGAGACGTCTCAAAAAGCGATGCTGACTCCGGCAAGAACGCCCGAGCCGCCCACTTTCACTTCCTTGCCGGTTTTCCCGGTTGTCGAGGCGAGATGTTTGTACTGCACATACAGACCGACCGGTTCGAAGCGGAATTCCATGCCCACCACACCCTGGTAAGCCGGCCCTCCCGCGCTCCCCGTGAGGCTGCCGCTATAGGCGGCTTGCGCGAGACCGACCCCGGCACCCACGAAAGGATAGAACCAGTCCGCGGCGCGGAAGTAATACTTTCCGTTCGCCATGATTGCGATCACTTGCTGCTGGCCGGGGCCGGTTGTTCCGGCCGCGACCAGATCGTTCTTGTAGTAGAACGCCTCTGCGCCCATGGCAAAGCCCGCCGTGTGGCGCAATTCGGCCTCGACACTGGCCACCGGCTTGGAAGTCGTGTTGTAGGCGGTGTCGAGGCCGGCGACCACCTGGTTGACATTGGCGAGCTTGAACGCACCCGTGCTCGCGATCAGAGCAAACTTCCAGTCGCCTTCCGGCTCGGCCGGCCGAGCAATCTCCCGTGGGACCGGCTTCGGAGCGGGCTTGGCGGGGGGGCTCGGCGGCTGGACGCGCGGCGCGGCGGCTACCGGGGCCGGCGGCGGCTGGACGCGCGGTGGGGCGGCGATCGCCGCCGGCGCGGTCCCGACGGGGCGACTTTGCGCGATCGAGCGGCGACCGTCGATTTCGCTCACCAGACGCACTTCTGTTCGCACCGGCTTCACGCCGGGGAGGGCTTCGACGCGCACAAAATAGCTCCGGTTGGCCGCGGTTTCGAGCGTGAACACCGCCAGCACCTGATCGCCGATGCGCAGGAAAGTCCTCCCGGGATTGACGGTTGCGACGGCGAAGGTGCCGTTCGCCAGCTCGCCGATGCGCACCAGGTTCACGAACACCGGCACCTGCGCGGCTACCGGCTGACGGTCGCTGCGAAAAACGAACACCAGCGTCTTGCCGGGCGGCGGGGTCGCCCGCGAGGGATCCTGCTGGGCCTGCACGGGCGGGGCGGTACCAAAGAGTGCAGCAAGCAAGAGGGCGCCGCTCGCCAGCTTATTATTCATGGACGGATCTCTCTTCCCTTTCCTCGCGGGGCGCAGAGGATTCCCGCTCACCATTGTAGCGTCCAGGGGATAAAAAAACGATAATTCTTTGACGGCCGGCGCGCTCAATCAAACGGCGACAGAAAACTCGCACCGCGTCATCGCATGCGGCGACAAATTCCGGGGGCATCTCGATGAGAGACAAGCTATTCGAGCAGGGTCTGAAATTACGCAAGCGGGTTCTGGGCGCGGCGTACGTCGAGAAGCAGCTCACGACCGCCGACGCGTTCACCATGCCGATGCAGATGCTGGCGACCAAATCGGCCTGGGGCATGGTGTGGTCCCGCCCGGGGCTGCCGCGCCGGATCCGAAGCATGCTGAATATCGCGATGCTGGTCGCGCTGGGCAAGGCCGAGGAACTGGAGCTGCATCTGGGCGGCGCGATCCGCAACGGCGTGACGAAGAAGGAGATCGGCGAGATTCTGCTGCACTCCGCGATCTACTGCGGGTATCCGGCTGCGTTGGGGGGATTCAGGACCGCGCGCGAATATTTCGCGAAGCGCGGCGGGAAAACGGCGGCGAGGAAGAGAAGGAAGTGACGGGCCGCCGCGCCGCTCTGTCCCTCGCGGCGACGCTTGCGATATCGACGCCGCACGCAGGCGCGGCGGACGCCTATCCCGCCAAGCCGATCCGCTTCGTCGTCGCCTTTCCGCCGGGCGGCGGCACCGACATCATCGCCCGCTCGATCGCGCAGAAGCTCGCCGAGCGCATCGCGCAGCAGGTGGTGGTCGACAACCGCCCCGGCGCGGGCGGCAACATCGGCACGGACATCGTGGCGAAGGCGGCACCGGACGGCTACACGATGCTGATGGGCTCGGCGGGGCCGCTCGCGATCAACGCGAGCCTCTTCGCGAAAATGCCTTTCGATCCGGTCCGGGACCTCGCGCCGGTGACGCTCGCCGCCTCCACGCCCAACGTGCTCGTCCTCCATCCCTCGCTCAAGGCGGCGACGGTGAAGGAGCTGATCGCGCTCGCGAGGGCCCGGCCGGGCGAGATCAACTTCGCCTCTTCGGGACACGGCACGCCCGCGCACCTGGCGGGCGAGCTGTTCAACTCGATGGCGGGAGTGAAAATGGTTCACGTGCCTTACAAGGGCGCGGCGCCCGCGCTCGCCGACCTGCTCGGCGGCCAGGTGCAGCTCATGTTCTCGACCATGCCGCCGGCGCTGCCGCACGTGAAGGACGGGAAGCTCCGGGCGCTCGCGGTGACGAGCGCGAAGCGCTCGCCTGCAGCGCCCGAGCTGCCGACGGTCGATGAGATCGCCCTGCCGGGATTCGAGGCGAACACCTGGCACGGGGTGGTGGTGCCCGCGGGCACGCCGGAGACCATCGTCGCGCGGCTCAACCGCGAGATCGTCGCGATCCTGCATTTGCCCGAGGTCGTGGAGCGCCTTTCCGGCCAGGGAGCGGAGCCCGTGGGCAGCACGCCGCAGGAATTCGCCGCGTACATCAAATCTGAGGCGCTGAAGTGGGCCAAGGTCGTGCGCGATTCGGGCGCGAAGGCGGAGTGAGACGGCGATGAGACGAAGCCTGTTCCTCGCGCTCGTCGCCTTCGCCGGCGCGGTACACGCGCAGGCGTATCCCGCGCGCCCGATCCGTTCGATCATGACCGTGGCCGGAGGCGCAGACATCATCGCGCGCCTGGTCGCCCAAGGACTGACCGCAGCGCTCGGCCAGCCGGTGGTGGTCGAGTCGCTGGCCGGCGCCGGTGGCGCGATCGGCGCCGAGGCGGTCGCGCGCGCGGCGCCCGACGGCTACACCATCATGCTCACCTCGGCGAGCGCCCTCGTGATGAACCGCTTTCTCTCGAAGAGCGCGCGCCTCGACCCGCTGAAGGACTTCACGCCCATCACTAAGGCGTTCGAGACCATCGCGGTCGTCGTCGTGAGCCCGTCGCTCCCCGCGGCGTCGATGCGCGATCTCGTCGAATACGCGAGGCGCCATCCCGGAAAACTCTCCTACGGCACTTCCGGCATCGGCACCACTCACCATCTCTCGGGCGAAGCGATCCGGCTCCTCACGGGAATCGACTGGGTCCACGTGCCCTACAAGGGCGGGCCGCCGGTGATCACCGACCTGATCGGCGGGGAGATCCAGGTCGGCTTCAGCATCCTCGCCACCGCGGCTCCGTTCCTCGCCTCGGGGAAGATCCGGGTCCTCGCGGTGAACGGCGCGAAGCGCTACCACGCCATCCCGAACGCGCCGACCGTAAGCGAGGAGCTGCCGGGGTACGAGCCGCCCTCGACCTGGGGCGGATACTTCGGCCCGGCCGGGATGCCGCCGGCCGTCGCAAGCCGCCTGCACGACGAGATCGTACGGATATTGAGCTCGCCGGAGGTGCGCGCGAAGGCCGAGGACATCGGCTTCCCGATCGCGACCAGCACGCCCGCGGAGCTCGCCGCCACGATTCGCCGCGACATCGAGTACACGGCGCGGATCGTCAAGGCGGTCGGGATCAGGCCGGAATAGCCATGGCGGGAAGGCTGAAGCTCTCGATGATGATCGGCGACTACGAGATCGTGCGCGCCCTGAAGGACGGCACGGTGAAGCCCAAGGGTATCGAGCTCGTCGTCGCCGACTACCCCGGCACGCGCGCGATCCACGACAAGGTGGCTGCTGGCTCCGCCTGCGACATCAACGAGTTCAACGGCGGCGCGTACGTGGTGCAGAAGCACCGTGGGCGCCACGACTTCACCGCGATCCCGGTGTTCCTGCATCGGCGTTTCCGCCTCGGGTTCATCTACCTCAACAAGGCGAAGGGCGTCGCGAAGCCGACCGACCTGATCGGCCGGCGCGTCGGCTGCCGCACGCTGGGCGCGGCAGCGAATTACTGGATGCGCGGGCACCTCGAGGAGGACCATGCGGTGCCGCACCGCGCCGTCACCTGGGTCATCGAGAGCGACGACGACGCTTCGCGCCAGGTCCCCTCCGACCTGAAGATCGAGCGCGTCCCGCGCGGCAGGAACGTGGAGGAGATGCTCCTCGAGGGCGCAGTCGACGCAATGATCGCGCCCAACGTGACCCGCATGATCGGCGAAGGCGATCCGCGCGTGGCGCGGCTCTTTCCCAACTACGCGGAGCTCGAGGCCGACTACTACCGGCGCACCGGATTCTTTCCCATCATGCACGTCACCACCGTCCCCGCGGAGATCGTCGCGCGGCATCCGTGGGTGGTCGAGAGCCTCGTGCTGGCGTTCGACGAGGCCAAGCAGCTCGCCTACCGGCGCCTCGCCGATCCGCGCAACGTGCCTCTTGCCTGGTACCGGACATACTGGGAGGAGGAACGGCAGCTGCTCGGCCCCGATCCCTGGGAGTACGGCCTTTCGGACCTGAACAAGCGCAACTACGGCACGCTGGTCGGATGGGTGCACGCGCAGGTGCTGACCGGCGCCCGGCCTGAGCTCGAGGACCTGTTCCCGAAGGAAGCCTTCCAGCTCGAGCTGCCGCGCGCGCGCGGAATCGACTACAAGTTCTGAGAACCAGGATCTTCGTGTCATCGCACACCGGGGGAAAACCCGGTTTCAAGTCGCCTCCCGGGGGCTGCGACGCGCACTTCCACGTATTCGGCCCGGCCGGACGCTATCCCCACAACCAGGCCGACCTGCGCTATGCGCCGCCGCTCGCGCCGCTCGAGGATTTCCTTGCGCTCTCGAAAACGCTCGGCCTGGAGCGCTTCGTGTTTGTGCAGCCCTCGGCGTACGGCCGCGACAACCGCTGCATGCTGGAGGCGATGCGCAAGATGGGGGCCCAGAAATGCCGCGGCATCGTCGACATCGACGAGAACGCGCCGGACGCCGAGCTCGAGCGGCTGAACGCTCTGGGCGGGCGCGGCGTGCGCATCAACGTGCCGCCGGTGAAACCCTACGAGTCGGGATTCGCGGCAAAACTGCTTCCGCGTATCGAGCGCCTGCGCGCGCGTTGCGCGGAAATCGGCTGGCAGCTCGACTTCCTCACCCCGGGCTGGCTGACCGCCGAGCTGATGCCTACGCTCGGAAAATTGAACCTGGATTTCACCATCGCGCATTTCGGCATGTTTCTCGCGAAGGACGGCGTCAAGCAGCCGGGCTTTCAGCAGCTGCTCGAGCTCGTGCGCCGCGGCGAGGGGCACTGCTGGGTGAAGCTCACCGGTGTCTATCGCATGTCGGTCGCGAAGGGATTCGCCGACGTGGCGCCGATGGCGCGCGCGCTGATCGAAGCCGCGCCCGACCGCGTCATCTGGGGGAGCGACTATCCGCACCTTTCCTACGCCGACAAGGTCGGCTCGGTCGGGCTGTGGAACCTGCTGGGCGAATGGGCGCCGGACGAAGCGACCCGGCGCGGGATCCTGGTCGACAACCCGCGGGCCCTGTTCAAGTTCCGGGCGCCTTGACCCTCGAACGGGCTTGCGCCTACACTCACCGCAAACACCGGAGGAGCCACCATGTCGACGACTCGCCATTGCACCAGCCTTGGATGTCTGTGGATTTTGCTCTCGCTGGCGGCGTTGCCCACGTCCGCAGGCGAGGTCCGCGTCTACGCGACCAACAGCGCCGGCGACAGCGTTCACGTCATCGACCCGGCGACCAACAAGGTCGTGCAGGTGATCGACGGCATCGAGACGCCCCACGGGGTCGACTTCGCTCCCGACGGAACGCGCGTATATGTCAGCAACGAGGCCGACAGCACGCTCGACGTCGTCGACCGCAAGAACGGCAGGATCATCAAGAAAGTGCCCCTGAGCGGCCATCCCAACAACATCGCGGTCACCCGCGACGGCCGCCGGGTCATCATCTGCATAGCGGAAGACAAGGGCGGGCTCGACATCGTCGACACCCGGTCGCTGACCCTCGCCAAGACCGTCCCGCTCAACGGGCGCATGCACAACGTCTACGTGACGGCCGACGGCAAGTATGCATACGCCGGCTCGGTCCGGCACAAGTTCCTCTCCGTGCTCGATCTCCAGACCGAGCAGGTGGCTTGGGACGTCAAGTTCGACAAGGGGGTTCGCCCCATGACGATGGAGATGGCCCCCGATGGATCGACCCGCCGCATCTTCGTCCAGCTGTCGGAGCTGAGCGGTTTCGCGGTGGTGGACTTTGCGCAGCGCAAGGAAGTGGCGCGCATCCGGTTCCCGGACCAGCCCACCGGGTACGGCATGGCCGAGGGACGCAGCGATACGCCCTCCCACGGCATGGCCGTCGCCCCGGACAACAAGTCGCTCTGGGTCACCAGCGTGTTCGCCAACGCCGTCTTCGTCTACTCGTTGCCTGAGCTGAAGCCGCTGGGACACGTCGCGCTGCCCGAGCTCAAGCTCCCCGGGCGCGCTGCGATCGGCGCGCTGCCCAACTGGGCGACCTTCACGCCCGACGGCAAGCTTCTCTACGTCACCAACTCCGCGATCAGGTCGGTGTCCGCGATCGACACGAAGGCGATGAAAGTGGTGGCGAACATCCCGGTCGGCGAGGTGCCGAAGCGCATCAACACGCTCGCGCTGCGCTAGGAAGAGGTTTGCACATGCGCGCGGTTCTACTGGCGATGATCGTGGCGGTCGCGGCTACTCTGCAGGCGGCTTCGGCATCCGCGCAGTCTCTCGATTACGAGTTTTTCAAGGCACGGGTCGAGCCCGTCTTCCTCAAGAAGAAGCCCGGGCACACCCGCTGCTATGTCTGTCACGCTGAGAGCAACAACGCCTTCCGCCTGGAGAAACTCCCGCCGGGAGCCAAGTTCTGGACCGAGGAGCAGTCCCGCCGCAACTTCGAAACGGTCTCCAGACTGGTGGTTCCCGGCAACTTCGCCGCGAGCCGTCTCCTGTTCATGCCGCTCGCGCCCGAAGCGGGCGGCAACTCCTTCCACAACGGCGGCAGGCAATTCGAGTCCAAGGACGACCCGGACTGGAAAACGCTGGCCCAGTGGGCGAGCGGGCAGAAGCCGGGCAAGAGCAAGTAATTCCCGCGGCCTTCCGAAGCAGAACGACATAGCACCGGCACGCCGGCAACGCGATGCCTTGCGCCTCTTCGTGGCGTGACGCATTTCACGTAAGCCCGGACGCGCCATTTTCTTCCCGGACCCGATCTCGTATCATCCGCCCATGGAATTTCCGAGCGTTTCCGAACCCCTAACCGCCGCGTTGATCGGGGCGCTAGCCACGGTGGCGGCCGCGCTCGTTCAGCTTCGCATTTCCTGGCGCAGGGAAATGAAGGAGCGCGAGCGCGGCCAGCCGATCACGAAGAAAACCCGGCGCGGGCCGGTCATCGTCGTCTTCGCCCTGCTGGCGGCCGCGGCGGTGGGCGGGTTCGCGCTTTCGCAATACTTCGTGTCGCTGCGCGAAGGCGACCGGGACGCCCTGCGCGCCGATCTGCAATCGAAGCTCTCGGAGATCAACGCGACCGCAATACGGCTGGAGCAGGCCCGCACGAACGAGCGCAGGCAAATCGAAACCGAGGTTCAGCGCGCGGATGCCTCGCGCCTCGGCGAGGAAGGCGCGACGGCGAGCGTGATGGTCGGTCCCTGCCCGCAAGTCGTCCCCGGGGCGAGGCTGGAATGCACCGAGCGGGGCGCGCCGCGGATCGCGGTCTGCGCAAGAGTGCCGGCGTCGGCGACGGTCAGGGAGGTGCAGCTCTACGTGCGCGCCGAGGATTCCAAGCAGCCGTGGCAGGAAGCCCGGGTGCAAGCCGGGCAGGACGCAGGGCAGGCGCGCTTCGCGGAAAAATTCACGGAGCGGCCCGACGGCGACGCCAAGCAGGTCTGCCAGGGATTCGCGAACTGGGGCAGCGAAAAATCGCGCCTCGCGCGCATTCTCGTCAAGTACGCTCCTTGAGCCGAGCCTGACCGAACGCCGAGCGAGTCACTCCTCGGCCACCCCCATGCCGCCCGTCACGCAAACCCTCCTGATCGCCAACGTCGCCGTCTTTCTGCTGCAGTCCGTGAGCGGCGGGCTGCTCGAGGCATGGTTCGCGCTGTGGCCGCCCGGATACGGATTCTGGATCTGGCAGCTCGTCACCTACGGCTTCCTGCACGCCGGGATCGGGCACATCTTCTTCAACATGCTCGGGCTGTACATGTTCGGGAGCGACATCGAGCGGCTGTTCGGTTCGCGCTACTTCCTTTTTTATTATTTTGCCTGCCTCGTCACGGCAGCGCTCACCCAGCTGGTGTTCATTGCGATCGCAGGCGGCCCGCCCGTCCCGACGCTGGGCGCCTCGGGCGCGCTCTACGGATTGCTGCTCGCCTTCGGGATGTATTTCCCGCGGCGCATGGTCATGCTGATCTTCCCGCCGATCCCGATGCAGGCGCGCTACTTCGTGATCCTCTTCGGCGCGCTCGAGCTCGTGTTCGGGGTGACCGGCACCGCCGCGGGTGTGGCGCACTTCGCGCACCTGGGCGGCATGCTCGGAGGCTGGCTCGCCATCCAGTACCGCCGCCGGGGCTTTCCTTTCACGCGCCGGCGCTGAGCGAGGCTCCCGTCGAGCCATTCATCTGAAAATCGATACGGGAACGACCAGAAAGATTCCCGAGAGCAACAACAGAATCAGGACGACCCTGCGAAAGCTTGCTTCGTCCAGCCGTCCGTAGAGTCTCATCCCGACCCAGGTGCCGGCCAGCAGCATCGGCAAGCCGAGCAGAAACAGCTTCACCGTCTCGGCGGTGACCGCACCGCTCGCACCCAGCCAGGCCGCGGTCATGGCGCTCGTCGTGATGATGACCGGCTGGAAGACCGTGCGCTGCACGTCCTTCGGCCAGCCGCGCAATTGGCACCAGATGACCACCACGATCCCGACGAGGCCGGTCAGTCCGCCGAGCAGCCCGTTGAGAAATCCGATGATCAGGTCGGCGGGAACTCCGCCCTGCACCGGTTCGAGCGCCGGTCGCGCCAGGTAGTAGATGCTGTAGGCGAGCAGCAGCAGACCCACCCCGCTGCGCAGGTAGGCCGGGTTGATGTGCGCCAGCAGCATCGCGCCGATCGGCACGCCGATCGCGCCGCCGACGATGAACGGCGCGACTCTGCGCCAGGCGAGCGCGTGCCGCAGCTTCCAGACGCCGTAGCCCTGCAGCAAAACGCTGTAGCTCACCATCAGGGTCACGGTCTGGACCGGCGTGAGGATGTGCAGCCATATGCCGGACACCACGAGGCCCATGGCGAAACCGGCAACACCGGTCGTCACCGCGCCGAGAAACGCCGCCAGGAGAAAAAATCCGAGAACCATGCCATCCATAGGTCGCTCCCAAAATGAAGTGACCAGCGCTTGGATGGATGGACGCCATCTTAAGGGGAGGCTGCTGTGTCCCCCGCGATCCGAGCAAGTCGGAATCGGAGCGGCTTGGACGCGAAACGCGTCTTTCGGACCGGGTGCCTGCTACCGACCCGGCTGGATGCGCCGGAATCGGCGCACCCACAAAATTGACGTCGCCCGGAAGGGCGCTATCTCTTTCAAGTCGTGTCGGAATCTCCCATGAGTTTCAGCGCGAGGATGCGGCGCCGTAGCCGAAATCGTCGAAGAGCGTCACGCTGTCCGCTTTCGTCCACACGCCGACCGCGCCAGGGCCACCGATATGGCCGTCATCCGTCTCGATGTAAGGCTTGCCGTCGAGAATAACGCGGATCTTTTTTCCGGAGAACTCGACCCGCAGCGCGTGCCAGACGTTCCCGGGCACCGGCGCATCGACGTATTTGATCGTGTTGCGCCGGCCGTTCGCGGTGTAGTAGAGCGATACGTTGTCCTCGAGCGCGTTGGCGCGCGCGACGTAGTAGTTGTCACCGTCCTTCCAGCGCCATACCACCCCGCCTGCCTGATCTTCGCGGCCGGTGAGCGGCTTGAACTTCACTTCCACGTAGCCGTTCTCGAGCGACACGTCCGGCTTCACGCACCAGGGGAAGGTGCCGCCTCCCGATTGCTTGAGGACGTTCGGCCTGCTCGGTGCGGAGGCGTCGGCCTCGACCGACCATTTGGGCGAGCCGCGACCGGTGACGCCGGCGCGCCAGCCTGCGGGCAGCGCGCCCGGCGAGTCGCGGTCGAATGAAACGGTTTCCGCATGAGTCGTAGTCATGATCGCCACCGATGCG
>Ga0209647_1003395_pt1 | contig 12318 bp, 10 predicted proteins | sample GraSoi_2013_60cm_FD_185827 | JGI IMG/M metagenome (GOLD analysis project Ga0209647, IMG submission 185827) | Grasslands soil microbial communities from the Angelo Coastal Reserve, California, USA - Sample 9_17_2013_60cm (SPAdes) (version 2) | ecosystem: Environmental > Terrestrial > Soil >... | reverse complement strand
ACCGCACGGTCAAGATCGACATCCCCTACAACACGGCCTGGCAGGACGAGGTCAAGATCTACGCCCGCGACTTCAACGACCGCCAGATCACGGGCAAGCACATCGCGCCCCACACCATCGAGATGGGCGCCATGTGGGCGGTGCTGACGCGCCTCGAAGAGCCCAAGAAGGCGCAGATCACGCTCATGCAGAAGCTGAAGCTGTACGGCGGCAAGAGCCTGCCCGGCTTCACGGAGGACAACGTCAAGGAGTTCCGCGAGGAGTCGCCGCGCGAGGGCATGGACGGGATCTCTCCGCGCTACATCCAGGACAAGATCTCGAACGCGATCGTGCGCGACGACACCGGCACCTGCGTGAACCCGTTCATGGTCCTGAACGAGCTCGAGTCCGGCCTGCACCAGCTCGGCCTCGTCAAGCAGGAGTACGAGGACATCGTCAAGAACGAGGTCCAGCGCGCCATCAGCGCCGACGAGGAGGCCATCGCGAAGCTCTGCGCGAACTACATCGACAACATCAAGGCCTACACCCAGAAGGAGCGGGTGAAGAACAAGTACACGGGCCAAGACGAGGAGCCCGATGAGCGTCTCATGCGCTCGATCGAGGAGAAGATCGACATCTCGGAGAGCCGGAAGGACGACTTCCGCCGCGAGATCATGAACTACATCGCCGCCCTCGCCCTGGAAGGCAAGCAGTTCGACTATCGGACCAACGAGCGCCTGCAGAAGGCGCTGGAGCTGAAGCTCTTCGAGGACCAGAAGGATTCGATCAAGCTCACGTCACTCGTCTCGAGCGTAGTGGACAAGGACACCCAGGAGAAGATCGACATCGTGAAGGGCCGCCTCATCAAGAACTACGGCTACTGCGACGTCTGCTCGGTGGACATCCTCAATTACGTGGCGTCGATCTTCGCCCGCGGCGACAGCAAGCAGAGATAAGCCGCCGCGCCGGAATTCCGGCCGTTTTCGTTCCGGAACGAAAACGCGTCCGTTCCGACACGGTCCGTCACGTCACCGCGACTCCCCCATACTCGCGCGCGGGCCCGAAGAACAAGTCCGCCTCGTAGCCGTTGTGGGCGTGGCACCGCAGCGTGATGTTGTCCACCGTGGACGGACCGCCGGCGGCGTAGGGCCGGATGTGATGGAACTCGACGAAAGCCCGCTCTCCGCAACGATGGCCGTCCGGCCCCACGTACGCGCAGCGGCCGAGGTCACGGATGTGGACCGCGCGCTTGACCTCCGCCGGAACGTTACGGGAGTCGTCCGCCTGCCCCCGGCTGGCCCGCGGCCGGTCGGTGGAGGAGTACCTCTCCCGCACCAGCTCCGTCACGAGCACGTCCAGGGCGCGCTCGAAGATCTGCGCGGGGTCGCCGCTGGGAATGATGTGGCGAAGCAGGTCCTGCGCGAGCTGAAGCTTCTCGCACGTCGCGGCGCTGGCGGTGAAGGTGATCCGGTAGCGGCCGGGCGACAGGGAGTGCACGATCGAGAAGGGCACGTCCGCCTGCGGGAACCGCTGCGCCACCAGCTCCTGAAGGTCACGTTTGCGCTTGCCGCAGGCGGCCATCAGCAACTCGCGGTGGTTGCCGAACGTCAGGTGCGGGGCGAGGAGCCGTACCGTGGTCAGGTTGATCTGGCCGGAGGCCAGAAGGGTGAGCAGGGTGGGGTAGCGTCGCACGAGCTTCGCCGCCTTGACCCGATCGTAGGCCTCGCTCTCCGAGAGGTGGAGCACCTCCAGGCAATACGTGTAGAGCGAGGAGAAGCCCGCGCGCTGGTGAAGCCGGCGCGCGTGCAGCTCGGCCAGGTGCGCGATCAGCGAAACGGTGGCGTCACGCTGGCCGGTGGCCAGACGCGACACCTCGGCGAGGAGGTCCCGATCGGAAAGGTGCGACAGGGCCGCGGTGCTCATGCTCTTGCCTCAGGTGACGGGCAATTCGAGGATCCCGCAAGCCCTCCCCTTCGCTGTCTTTTGCGAGGTCGCGCTCGTCGTCTCCGCCATTCTCGGATCGGCCGGGGTCATCCCGGGTCCGGGGGACGCGATCAGTACGTCAGGCCGAACCCATAGGGGAACTGCGGGTCGTAGCTCGCGTCGCCCACATTGATCGGGATCTGCGCCATCGAGCGCGGCCAGGTGACGGAGAGCTTGCCCGTGGGCTTGTAGTCGCCGAAGAGCACGTCGGCCACGCCCTGCCCCTCCGTGCCCGGCAGCCAGGCCGCCACCAGGGCGTCCGCTTGCGCCAGCGCGTCGCCGAGGATCAGGGGACGCCCCGAAACCACCACCACCACCACGGGGATCCCCGCCTTCTTGACGTTCGTGATCGCGGCCAGGTCCTCGTTGTCCAGGGAAAGGTCCTCGCGATCACCCTTGAACTCCGCGTACGGCGTCTCGCCCACCACCACGACGCCGACGTCCGCGCCCGCGGCGCCCGAGCCATCCTTCGAGAAGGTCACCTCGCCGCCCTTCGCCGCCGCCTTCAGCGCGGCGAGGATGGTCGTGCCCCCCGGCACGATGGGGCCGCTCTTGCCCTGCCGTTCTTCCCCGCCACCAGGATCCGCTTGGCCGTCTTCGAGAGGGGAAGCGTCTTCTTGTCGTTCTTCAACAGCACCAGCGATTCGCGCACGGCGCGCCGCGCGACTTCGCGATGCGCGGGCGATCCGAAGCGCGCCTGCAGCGAACGGTCGGCCAGCGGCGAGCGCCCGGCGTCCATCAGTCCCAGGGCGAACTTCACGCGCAGGATGCGCAGCACCGCGTCGTCGATGCGTGACATCGGGACCTCGCCCTTCTCCGCGAGGTCCTTGAGGGCGGCGTAGAACTCCTTGTACTTCTCCGGGACCATCACCATGTCCATGCCGGCGTTGATCGACTGCTTGACCTGGGCCCGCCGGTCGCCGGGGAGCTGGTCGAGGGCGTTGTAGTCGGAGATCAGGAAGCCCTCGAAGCCGAGCTCGGTCTTCAGGAGGTCCGTGAGGAGCCGCTTGCTGCCGGACACCCTCTCGCCGTTCCAGCGGTTGTACGAGGGCATGATCGAGCCGACACCGGCGGCGATGGCCGCCGGGTAGCCGGCCAGGTGGATCCGCCGCAGCTCCGCCTCGCTCAGGCGGGTGTCGCCCTGGTCGAGACGGGCGCCCTGGGCGGCGAGGTGCGGCGAGGAGTTCCAGGACGTCCCGCCGTCCCCGACGTAGTGCTTGGCGCAGGCGAGCACGCGCAGCGGGTCCTTGAGGTCCGCGCCCTGGAGCCCGCGCACGGCCGCCGCCCCCAGCTCCGCGACCAGGGCCGGGTCTTCCGAGAAGCTCTCGTAGCTCCGGCCCCAGCGTTCGTCGCGCGCCACCGCCACGCACGGCGCGAACGCCCATTGGATTCCGGTGGCCCGCACCTCCTCGGCCGCGATGCGCCCGATCTCCTCCACCAGCTTCGCGTCGCGGGTGGCACCCAGGCCGACGTTGTGCGGGAAGACGACGGCGCCGAGCACGTTGTTGTGGCCGTGGACGGCGTCCACCCCGTAGAGGATCGGGATCTTGAGACGCGTCTGCACCGCGACCTTCTGGTAGCCGTCATACATGTCGGTCCAGGCCTGCAGGCTGTTGCCCGCCTTGGGATCCGACGAGCCGCCGGAGAGGAGCGAGCCCAGGAAGTAGGTCTGGATGTCCTTCACGTCGGAGAGCTTCTCCTGCTCCGCCTGCGTCATCTGGCCGACCTTCTCCTCGAGCGTCATCTTCGCCAGGAGCGCCTTGGCCTCCGCGTCGTGGGCGGAGAGCTTGGGCCGGGCCACCGGCGGCGCGGCCGCCGTCGACGAGGCGAGGAGTCCGGCGACGGCGAGAAGGCCCACGGCTCCGAGGGCGGCTGACCAGATTCTCATGAAACCTCCAGGCGCGAAGGCTACCCCAGGATGCGCCGTCCGTCGCGTCGGGCGCGGGCGCCCCGCCGGAGATAGAATCCGGCCTTGCCCCAAGAAACTCTCGTGCTCGCGCACGGGGCCGTGACCGCGCACGTCGTGCCCGGGCGAGGCGGCCTGGTCACCGCGCTGGAGGTCGAGGGTCGCGACGTGCTGTTCCTGGACCGCGCCACCCTCGAGGATCCGGCCAAGAACGTCCGCGGCGGCATTCCCATCCTCTTTCCGTTCGCGGGAAAGTTGGAGGACGAACGGTTCCGGCCCGCGGACACGCGCATGACGCAGCACGGCTTCGGTCGCAACAAGGCATGGGCCGTGCGCGAGCAGCGCGCGGACGGCGTGCGGCTCGGCCTCGTCCAGGACGACGAGTCGCGGGCCAAGTACCCGTATGACTACGACGTCGAGTACGGCGTGCACCTCCTCCCCCGCGGCCTCCAGGTCGAGCTGCTCGTGCACAACAAGGGGATCCCGCCGTTGCCCGTCTCTCCGGGATGGCATCCGTACTTCCGCTGTCCGGCCGGGCGCAAGGCGGAGGTGACGACGGACGTGCCGGGGCTGCGCCCCGCCCACCAGTTCACGGACGCGCGGGAGTTCGATTTCGGTCTCGAGGCCCCCGTGAGCGGCCGCGCCCGGTTCGACCTGCCCGGCCTCGGCGGGCTGCGCCTCTCCTTCTCCCCGACCATGCGCCACCTGCAGCTGTGGTCGCAGCCCGGCCGCGACTTCGTCTGCCTGGAGCCGTTCTACGGCCCCAACAACACGGTGAACACCGATCGGAGGCTGGACGTGCCGCCCGGCCAGGCGCGTGACTTCTGGATGCGGATCGAGGTCGAACCATGATGAACGACACGGAACTGGCCGCGCTGCGGCCGCTGGCCCGTCGCTTCACGAACCCCGACGCCGCCCTGGCCGAAATCGCGCGGCTGAGCGCCGAGCTCACGCTGCCCAAGGGGGCGGTGCACGTGGTGAGCGACGTCCACGGCGAGGACGTGAAGCTGCGCCACGTCGTGAACAACGCCTCGGGGACGCTGCGGCCGCTCGTGGAGAGCCTCTTCGGCCAGCGGATGTCGAAGGCCGAGCTGCAGGACCTGCTCGCCCTCATCTTCTATCCGCGGGAGATGCTGGAGCGCCTGCAGCCGGAGCTGACCGACCCCGCCCGGAGGCAGGCCTTCGCCCAGCGCGTCCTGCCGGACCTCTTCACCGTCGTCCGCGCCCTCGCCTCCCGGTATCCGGTGGCCCACCTGAGCCGCCTGCTCCCCCCCGAATACGCCGACCTCCTCCGTGAGCTGCTGCACGACCCCGCGCGTGGGCCGGAGTACGTCCGCGCCCTCATCGAGCCGCTGGTGCGCGCGGGCCGGGACCAGCACCTGATCCGGCTGATCGTCCGCCTCGTGCGAGACCTCGCGGTGTCGGAGCTGATCGTGGCCGGCGATTGCGTGGACCGCGGGCCGAGGGGCGACCGCGTCATCGAGTACCTCCGCCACCAGCCCAGCGTCTCCTTCACCTGGGGGAACCACGACGCGGCCTGGATCGGTGCCGCCCTGGGCCAGGAGGCGCTCATCGCGCACGTGCTGCGCATCTCGATCCGCTACCGCCGGCTCTCGCAGCTGGAGGAGGGCTACGGCATCACCCTGCAGCCCCTCGAGCACCTCGTGCGCACCGTATACAAGGACGACCCCGCGCCGTCCTTCATCCCCAAGGGCACGGGCCTACGCGAGACCGAGACGATGGCGCGCATGCAGAAGGCGGCCGCCGTCATGCAGTGGAAGCTCGAGGGGCAGACGATCGCTCGCAACCCGGGCTGGCAGATGGAGCACCGGCGGCTGATGCGCCGGCTCGACCCCGCCGCGGGCACGGTGGAGATCGACGGCAAGGTCCACGCGCTGCGCGACCGGAGCTTCCCCACTTTCGACCCCGCGCATCCGGAGGAGCTCTCCGCCGACGAGCGAAAGTGCATGGACCGACTCCGCCGCTCGTTCCTGGCCAGCCCGCAGCTCTGGCAGCACGTGAAGTTCCTGGTGGACCGCGGGTCGATGTGGCTGCGCCGGGACGATCACCTCATCTTCCATGGATGCGTCCCCGTGGACGAGGAGGGTCGCTTCCTGTCCATGACCGTGGACGGCGAGCCCCGCGCGGGCCGCCCGCTGTTCGACGCCCTCGAGCGCGTGGTCGTGCGCAGCCTCGACGGGCACGCCACCCCGGACCTCGACCTGCTGTGGTACCTGTGGAGCGGGCCCCTCGCGCCCACCTTCGGCAAGGACCGCATCACGACCTTCGAGCGCGACCTGGTCGCCGACCCCGAGACCCACCACGAGACCAAGAACCCCTACTTCAAGCTGATCCACGAGGCCGCGTTCTGCGAGCGCATCCTCCGCGAGTTCGGCTGCGATCCGGCGCGGGGCCTGATCGTCAACGGCCACGTGCCGGTCAAGATCGACAAGGGCGAGGACCCCCTCAAGCGCAGCGGCAAGGCCATCACCATCGACGGCGCGTTCTCGCAGGCCTACGGGGACCACGGGTACACGCTGGTGCTGGAGGCGGACCGCACCTTCATCGGCCGGCACCATCACTTCGACTCCGTGGACGCGGCCGTGCGCGAGGGCGTCGACATCATCCCGACCATCGCCGTGGTGCGCGAATGGGAACGGCCGCGGCGCGTCGCGGACACGGAGCGGGGCATGGAGATCCGGGCGGAAATCGGGCTCCTCGAAGGCCTGGTCGCCGCCTACCGCACGAACGCCATGCGCGAGGGCCCGCCCCCCAGCGGCCCCGCTTGACAAGGGCCGGCGCAGCTGCCTAGAATTCGGGCACTTCGATGATCTCGGTGGGGCGCATCCGGTCGCAGGTTTCCGCGAACGGTTTCGTGTCCCTTTTCCTGCTGGTCGTCGTCCTGGTCCTGATTACCCCGCTCGGGGGATCTGGGATCTAGACAGCAGCAAGTCGAGATCGACAGAGACCCCCGAGGGAAGCCTCGGGGGTTTTGTTTTTGGGGGTGCTTGTGAACCTGACCGGCGCGCAGATCCTGTGGGAATGCCTGGTGCGCGAGGGCGTCGACACCGTCTTCGGATACCCGGGCGGCGCCATTCTTCCCGCCTACGACGCGCTGCTGCAGTTCCCGATCCGGCACGTCCTGGTCCGGCATGAGCAGGGGGCGGCCCACATGGCGGACGGGTACGCGCGGGCCAGCGGCCGCGTCGGGGTGGCCGTCGCCACCTCCGGACCGGGGGCGACGAACCTCACCACGGGCATCGCCACCGCGATGATGGACTCGATCCCCACCGTGTTCATCACCGGCCAGGTTCCTTCCAAGGTCCTGGGGAGCGACGCCTTCCAGGAGACGGACGTCACCGGCATCACCCTGCCCATCACCAAGCACAACGTGCTGGTGACGGAGGCGAAGGACATCGCGCACTCGGTGCGGGAGGCCTTCGCCATCGCGCGGCACGGCCGCCCCGGCCCCGTCCTCGTGGACATCTGCAAGGACGCGCAGCAGGCGCAGACGGAGTTCGTATGGCCGGAGACGGTCGAGCTGCCGGGCGACAAGCAGGTGCCGATGGTGCGCTGGGAGGACCTGGCCAAGGCGGCCGAGCTGATCGCGCGCGCGCAGCGGCCGCTCATCCTGGCCGGGCACGGCGTGATGCGCTCCGGAGCCTCCGCTGCCCTCCAGGCCTACGCCGAGAAGACGGACACGCCGGTGGCCCTGACCCTGCTCGGGCTGGGCGGCTTCCCCGCCAGCCACCCGCTGTGCCTGGGCATGATGGGCATGCACGGCGAGGCCTACGTCAACACGGCCATCCAGGAGGCGGACCTCCTTCTCGCCTTCGGGATGCGCTTCGACGATCGCGTGACGGGCAAGCTCGCGACCTACGCCCAGCACTCGAAGAAGATCCACGTCGAGATCGATCCCAGCGAGATCGGCAAGAACGTGCCCGTGGACGTCGGCATCGTGGGCGACCTGCGGGGGGTGATCGAGGCCCTGCTCCCGCACGTTCCGTCCAAGCGGCACGAGGCCTGGCGCAGCCGCATCCTGAGCGGCCAGAACGAGACCCGGACCCGGGACATCGTGCACCAGCCGGACAACGGCCACCTCTACGCCGCGCACGTGATGCACGACCTCTGGACGGCCACCGAGGGCGGCGCGGTGGTGGTGACCGACGTCGGCCAGCATCAGATGTGGGAAGCGCAGTACTACCGTCACGAAAAGCCGCGCACGCTCATCACGTCGGGCGGCCTGGGCACCATGGGATTCGCGCTGCCCGCGGCCATCGGAGCCAAGATGGCGCGGCCGGACGCGGAGGTGTGGGTGATCGCCGGCGACGGCGGCTTCCAGATGACGCAGTGCGAGCTGGCCACCATGCAGCAGGAGAAGCTGGACATCAAGATCGCGGTCGTGAACAACGGCTACCTGGGGATGGTCCGGCAGTGGCAGGAGTTCTTCTACGACAAGCGCTACGCCTCCACGCCGATGCTGTCCCCCGATTTCGTGAAGCTGGCCGAGGCCTACGGCATCGCCGGCCATCGCGTCACGACGCGGGCGGAAATCGCGTCGACCGTCCAGGCCGTGCGGTCCTCCGGCGAGCCCGCGCTCATCGACTTCCGGGTCGAGAAGGAAGAGGCGGTTTATCCGATGGTGCCGGGGGCGGATCTGGACGCGATGATCCGGCGGCCGGCCTCGGAAGAGGGGGTCACGGCATGAAGCACACCCTGGTCGCGCGCGTTCTCGACGAGCCCGGCGTCCTCAATCGGGTGGCCAGCCTGTTCCGGCGGCGCGCCTTCAACATCGACAGCCTGACCGTCGGGCACAGCGAGGCCTCCGGCGTCTCCCGCATGACGATCGTGGTCGACACGCGGCGCACGCCGGCGGCCCTGGTGGCGGAGAACCTGCGCAAGCTGATCCCGGTCCTCGACGTCGAGGACGTGACCCATCGGCCCACGGTGTCGCGCGACCTCGCCCTGGTGCGCGTGCGCTGCGCGCCCGGCGAGCGCTCACAGATGGCGGACCTCGTCGCGATCTTCCGCGGCAAGATCGTGGACGTGGCCCCGGAGTCCGTGATCGTCGAAGTCACCGGCGACGAAGGCAAGGTGGACGGCCTGGTGGACCTGCTGCGCGAGCGCGGGATCCTGGAGATGGTACGGACGGGCAAGGTGGCCCTGGTGCGCGGAAGCAAGGCGGACGTGAAGACGCGCGCGGCGGACATGGAAGAGAGAACGAACGGCGGCGGCGCCCAACCGACCGCCTGAGACGCGAGAGGACACGTAGAGCACGGCGGCGCCGCGCAGCGGCGGTGACGGGCGAGGGGGGTTTCAGGGGGGGTCGCGAACGCCCATCTGGCCCTGCGTGAGTGCCCCCCCTGAGATAAAAGGAGAAACAATGGCGCGGATCTACTACGACAACGACGCGGACCTCAAGAACCTGAAGGGGCGGAAGGTCGCCATCCTCGGGTACGGCAGCCAGGGGCACGCCCACGCGCTCAACCTGCGCGACAGTGGCGTGGACGTGGTGGTCGGGTTGCCGGAGGGCAGCCGCTCGCGCGCGAAGGCCCAGGCGGACGGCGTCACCGTGCTCACGCCCTCCGCGGCGGCGGAGGCCGCGGACATCATCATGATCCTGACCCCCGACACGGGGCAGGCCAGGCTGTACCGCGAGTCCGTCGAGAAGAACCTCAAGCCCGGCAAGACCCTGATGTTCGCCCACGGCTTCAACATCCGCTTCGGCACCATCGTCCCGCCCGCGGGCGTCGACGTGTCGATGATCGCCCCCAAGGCGCCGGGGCACCGCGTGCGCGAGGTCTTCAAGGAAGGCCAGGGCACGCCCGCGCTGCTCGCCGTCCACAACGACGCCAGCGGCCACGCGCACGAGACCGCGCTGGCCTACGCCAAGGGGCTCGGCTGCACGCGCGCCGGGGTCATCGAGACGACGTTCTCGGAGGAGACGGAGACCGACCTGTTCGGGGAGCAGGCGGTCCTGTGTGGCGGCGTCTCCGCCCTGGTCAAGGCCGGGTTCGAGACCCTGACCAAGGCCGGCTATCAGCCGGAGATCGCCTACTTCGAGTGCATGCACGAGCTGAAGCTGATCGTGGACCTCATGTACCGCGGCGGCCTGTCCTACATGCGCTACTCGATCTCGGACACGGCCGAGCACGGAGACTATACGGGCGGCGACCGCCTGGTGACGGACGCGACGCGCAAGGAAATGGGACGGATGCTCGAGGAGATCCGCTCCGGCGCCTATGCCAAGCGCTGGATCGCCGAGAACGAAGCCGGCCGGCCCTGGTTCGACGCGCGGCGCAAGCAGGAGCGCTCGCAGCCGATCGAGGAAGTCGGGGCGAAGCTGCGCGCGATGATCCCGTTCCTCGATTCCGTCGTGGTCACGCCGGAGGGCGACGTGAAGTCCGCGGCGGCGGCCAAGGCGCCGGAGAAGAAGGCGGCGTCGGCACGATAGGCGGTCCTTCGGGACGACGGGGCGTGGGCCGGCTAGCGGCCTCGGGTGTACCAGATCGAGCCGGGCGTCTGGTAGTTGAGGCCCTCGCCCCACACGGCGTGGGTGTCGCCGCGGTCATCGATGTCCATCTCGAAGTAGTCGCCGAACGGATAGGAGAAGCCGCCGGGCTGGACGTAGCTCAGCCCGCCTACGTAGGTGGATAGATCGGTCTCCGCCGACCACGTGGCGCCGCCGCTCGTCGAGCTGCGGTAGTAGGTGTTCCAGAGGGATCCGCCGCGGGCATCCATCCACGCGATGCGCACGTCTCCCGCGTTGCCGGCGACGAGGGCCGGGAAGGCATGGGCGCTGCCCGGCGGCGCGCTCGAGACGTCCGCCTTCGCGGACCAGCTCGCGGCGCCGTCCGTCGATCGCGCGAAATAGATCCGCTCGGGCCCGAAGTCCGTTGTCCCCATGTTCCAGAGCGCGTACAGCGTCCCCGCCTCGTCGCCGGCCATGGTGATCTGGGCGCCGAGGTAGGCCCAGCCGCACTGGTAGGCCGAGCAGTCCGGGGGCGCGCCGGAGACGTCCACGACGGTGTTCGTCCACGTCGTGCCGCCGTCGGCGGACCGGCTCACGTAGAGGTTCACCGGCCCCTTGGCCCCGCCGTTCTGCGTGTAGCCGGCCCAGGAGAAGTAGACGTTTCCCGCGGGGTCCACGACGCCGCCGCCGGCCAGGGACCAGCCGAGCTTGCCGTTGGGGTTGACGTTCGAGGCCGCGAACGTCCGGCCGCCGTCGTGCGACGAAGCCACCCAGACCTTCTGCACGTGGTTGAATCCGACGTAGACGTGTGGGCCGCGGACGGCAAGGATCGGCTTGTCCGTGCCCGCGTTGGTACGATCGGCCAACACCACCGACCACGTCCGGCCCAGGTCGTCCGATCGAGCCACGACGGTGTCGCTTTTGCGGTTCTGCAGCCAGGCCGCGTACACGGTGCGGCCGTCCACGGGGTCCACGGCGATCTGCGCATCCCATTGGCCCGTGCCCGGAGGCGCGATCTGCCGCGGCGCCTCCCACGTCGTCCCGCGATCGCGACTCACCTGGAGGATCATCGTGGGGCTGGGGCAGGTCGGGCATCCCGGCACGCCCAGGTACTGTGGGTACAGCACGTAGATGGTCCCGTGACTGTCGGCGGCGATGGCCGGCTCCCACTGGTCGCCGGCGGTGAAGCCCCGACGGCTCTGCGGCGCGAATCCGGTCGCCGGCATCCGCGGGGCCATGGTGCTCTCGGCCACGCTCGCGGAGACCACGTCGGCCAGGACCTTCCCGCAGCTGATCTTTCCCTTCTTGACCGGCGCGCGCGCGGCCACGAACGGTATCGCCGCCACCAGTACGGCAAGGATGGCCAGGGCCAGCATGATCCGCGAGTGGCGCATAGGGACCTCCCGTGATGGGCGACGAGCTTACCCCGACCCGAAGCCCCGCGCGATATGCTCCCGTGATGGAAAGCCTTTCCACGCTCGTCGGCCAGAGCCTGTCCGCTCATTACGACCGCGTGAGGCGGAAGGTGCATGGCCTCGTCGAGCCCCTCTCGGACGAGCAGCTATGGCGCCGGCCGTTTCGATATGGCAATTCGGTCGGACACCTGCTGCTCCATCTGACGGGCAATCTCAACTACTACGTCGGAGCGCAGATCGCCGGCTCCGGTTACGTTCGAGACCGGCCGCGTGAATTCGCCGACCCTTCTCGGCGCCCCAAGGAGGAGGTCCTCCGGGACTTCGACCGCGCCGTGGACATGGTCCTCGCCACCCTCGCTGCCCAGCGTGAGGACGACTGGCGTGCCCCCTACAGTGGCGTGGGCGCCGAGGATGTCGCGGACAGGCTCGCCATGTTCCTGCGCTGCGCGGCCCACGCCGACCATCACACGGGTCAGATGATCTACCTCTGCAAGCAGGTGGCACTGGTCTGACAGGAGGACCTCTCATGTCCAGCTCTCCGCAAGCGAACTTTGGTCTCGCCC
>Ga0209647_1003394_pt1 | contig 12318 bp, 16 predicted proteins | sample GraSoi_2013_60cm_FD_185827 | JGI IMG/M metagenome (GOLD analysis project Ga0209647, IMG submission 185827) | Grasslands soil microbial communities from the Angelo Coastal Reserve, California, USA - Sample 9_17_2013_60cm (SPAdes) (version 2) | ecosystem: Environmental > Terrestrial > Soil >... | reverse complement strand
GAGCCGGTCGAAGGCCTGGGTGCGATCGGCGGGCTCGAGATCGGCAACCCGCCCGGCTTCAGCGCGCCGCGCGCCCTGATGCTCGGCGAAATGCGGCTGGCGGTGGATCCCGCCACGCTGACTTCCGACGTGGTGCACATCAAGGAGATCTCGCTCATCGCGCCGAGCATCACCTACGAGCGCGGCGCGAACGGCGACAACCTGAGCGCCATCCAGAAAAACATCGAGTCGCATCTTGCGAGCTTCGGCGGCGGCAAGGGCGGCGGCAAGGATGCCGGGCCGGGCCGCAAGTTCATCATCGACCGCGTGCAGGTGCGCAACGCCCGCGTCAGCTATGGCGGCGCGCTGACCGCGTCGGTGCCCGACCTGCAGATGCGCGACCTCGGCAAGAAAACCAACGGCGCGAGCGCCGCCGAGATCACGCGCGAGATCTGGACGACGGTGACGCGCCAGGCGATCAGCCAGGCGCCCGCCGCGCTCGAGGGCCTGCGTGATCGCGCCAAGGACGCCGTGGACAGCGTGCGCGGACTGCTCAAATGACCTTCAGCGACGCCGAACTGGATCAGTTTCTCAACCGCATGCTCGAAGCCGAACGCGCGGGCGCGAAGGCGCTCGTAGTCTTCCTCGACGACTGGCCGCGGCACGGCGCCGAGTGGCAGATGCTGCGCAAGGTCCACGAGGACGAAGCGCATAACTGCGGGCTGATCGGCGAGCAGCTGAAAAAGCGCGGCAAGGACTACAGCCACGCCACCGGCGAGTTCTACGCCAAGGCCGTCGCCATCAAGGGCCCCGGCGAGCGCATCGCGTTCCTGGTGAAGGGCCTGCGCTGGGCAATCCGCGAGTTCGAGCAGGCGCTGCCGCGCATCGCAGACACGCCGATCCGCCAGTTATTCCAGGGCATGCGCGAGCGCCATCAACGCAGCTGCGCGGCGTGCGAGGCGGTGCTCAAGAGCGCGTAGACTCACCCCCGGACAACCAACGGGGAGGAGACCCATGTTGCGTACTTCCGTAGTGATGGCGGCGCTCGTCGTTGCCGCGAGCAGCACCGCAGTCCAGGCACAGGGACTCGTCACGACGCAGAAGCTTTCGGCGGCGCTGGCGAACGAGCTGGTGGGCGAATCGGTCGCGCAGTGCGCCAAGAACGGCTACAAGGTGGTCGCGGTGGTCGTCGATCTCGACGGCGTGCGCCAGGCTCTGCTGCGAGGCGACGGCGCGCCGGTGCACTCCATGGACAACGCGTACTACAAGGCCTACACCATCGCTTCGTTAGGACTCTCGCGCAAGGAAGAGAGCACCAAGCAGATCGCCGACCGGATGGCCAAGGCGCCGCCGAGCAACGTGCCCCAGACGCCGCTGCCGAATGTCACCTATGCGCAGGGCGCGATCGCGATCATGGCGGGCGGCAACACCATCGGCGGGCTCGGCGTCAGCGGCGCGCCGGGCGGTCAGTTCGACGAAGAGTGCGCGCGCGCGGCGATGGCCAAGATCAAGGACCGGATGAAGTAATTAATTCGGGCTCCGTCCCCGAATTACGCGGCGACGCGGCTGTCGCGCACAATCCTGCGGTTGCGGAACGCCCGCAGGATCGCCTCGTGCAGCTCGGCGCTCGCGGCACCGTATTCGGCTACGGCGACCCAGGGCGCGATGCTGAGCGTCACGCCGGCATCGCCGAGCCTCGCAATGCCGACCGCCGGCGCCGGGTCCTTCAGCACGCGCGCATTGGCGCGCAACACCGCGCGCGCCGTATCGAGCGCGTCCTCGACGTCGACCTCGTAGGGCACGCTGACCTCGATGGCGAGCTGCCGGATGCCGCCGTAGTTGTGCAGGATCTCGCCGACGATCTTGCGGTTGGGAATCACCACGCGCGACAGGTCGGCATGGCCGAGGGTGGTGCTCGACAGGCGGATATCGAGCACCTCGCCGTGCACGCCGGCGATCGAGATGTAGTCGCCGACGCGAAACGGCTTGGAGAGGATGATCGTCATCCCGGCCACGACGTTGCCGAGCACGCCCTGCATTGCCAGTGCCACCGCCGCGCCCGCGACGCCCAGGCCGGCGATCAGCGGCAGGAGCTCGACGCCGATGTTCTGCAGCGCCATGATGACGAACAGCCCGAACATCAGGATGCGCGCCCCACTGGCAAGCAGCGCACGCACCGGCGGCTCGAACTCGTAGCGCTCGAGCCTGCGTGCCGCAGCGCGCTCCGCCCAGCCGCCGGCGAAATAGCCGGCCAGCAGCATCAGCGCCGCCACCAGCACCCGCGGTCCGTAGGCCAGGGTAATTCCCAGCAAATGCTCACGCATGCAGCGTCCCTCGCTTTTGTTTTGACCGGCGGGACGCTAGCGAGGAACGGGTTAAAAAGCCACCGCGCCCTATTTTGGCCGGTCGCCGGCCAGGGTGATCCGGTGCATGACCCGGCGATAGCCGTGGTAGTCGTTTACCGGGTTGTGCTGCGCGCAGCGGTTGTCCCATAGCGCGATGGAGCTAACGCGCCAGGCGAAGCGGCAGGTGTATTCCGGCCTGACCTGGTGCTGGAAGAGATAGTTCAGCAGCGGCGCGCTCTCTGCCTCGGTCATGCCGCCGAAGCGCACGGTGTGCGCGGTATTGACGTAGAGCGCCTTGCGCCCGGTCTCGGGATGCGTGCGCACCACCGGATGCTCCGCGACGTATTCCTTCTTTGCGTCTGCGCCATCGGTCTTGACGCGGTCCTCCCGCGTGCGGGTAACGTCGGCCTTGGCCGAGGCGTTCACCGCGACCAGCGGCGCGATGAGGCGCTTCATGCCCTCCGACAGGTTTTCGTACGCCAAATACATGTTGGCGAACAGCGTATCCCCACCGCGCGGCGGCACCTCGCGCGCAAGCAGCATCGACGCCATCGGCGGCACCTCGAGGTAGGCGGTGTCGGAATGCCAGATGCCGCCGAAATTCAGCTTTTCGTGCTCGAGCTTCTTCACCTCGATGATCTCGGGAAAGCCGGCGATGCCCTTCACGAACGGATATTCGATCGGTCTTCCGATGCGCCTGGCAAAGGCCATGAACTCGGCGGGCGACAGCGTCTGGTCCTGGAAGAACACCACCAGGTGCTCGAGCCACGCGGCGCGAATCTCCTTGAGCTCGGCATCCTCCAGCCGGCGCAGGTCGATGCCCGTGATTTCGGCGCCGAGCGCGCCGGCGATGCGCTGGACTTTCATCCGAGCCACGCGCCGTTCGATTGCAGATGGTCCTGCAGCAGGTTCGCACCCAATGACCGGGGTGTGACGCCCAGTTTGAGGCAAAGATGCGCAGCGCTGCCCGCCGCCTGCCCCATCACGAAGCAAGGCCCGGAGACGCGTGCGGCCGATTGCCCGCCGTGCGTCATCGAGGCGCAGCGGCCTGCGACGAGCAGATTGTCGATACCGGAAGGAAGGATCATGCGGTAGGGAAGCTGGTTGTAGCCGCGTGGCTTGCGCTGGAAGCGGAATTCGACATTGCCGGCGACATGATCCTCCACCGGCCAGCCGTTGACACCAATGGCGTCGGCGAAGTCGGCGCAATCCAGCACGTCGTCCTCGGTGAGCTGATAGGCGCCGCGCAACCGCCGCGTCTCGCGGATGCCGATCTGCGGCGCGATCTCCGCGATGTAGGCGCGCTCGAAGCCGGGCGTCGACTCGCGGATGAACTGGAAGGTGTCCCACACCTGGCGGCGTCCCTCGGCCTCGCCCCAGGCGAGCTCTTCGGCGTCGATGCCGCTCACCGCGCTGCCGTCGGGATTGCGGATCTGCGTGAGGTTGGCGCGCCATTCCACCGGATTCGGCTGCGGGCGCACGATCGGCTTCTTGCGCGGGAACTTGCGGCCTTTCTTCTCCGCGGCCTCCATCAACTCGGCAATGCGCTCCCAGGCGTTGCCGGCCTTCTGCGGATCGACGCCGCCGATGCGGTACATGGTCGACGGATAGAGCATGTTGCCCTTGCCGTCGCCGACCTCGTAAGGCGCGCCGGCCCACGCCGCGAGATCGCCGTCGCCCGAGCAATCAATAAACAATTGGCCACGAATCGCGCGGCGGCCCGATTTGGTCTCGACCAGCAGGTGTGCGTCGCGAAAGCCGACCGCGAGCGCATGAAACAGCAAATGGACGTTCGCCGCGGCGAGCAGCTGATCGGCGACCAGCTTGTACGCCGAGACGTCGTACGCCTGCGCCTGGATGCGTCCCTGGAGGAGCATGTGCGGCGCGCTGAGCGCCCCCATGGTTTTCAATCCGGAAAGGATCGCGTCGGCAACGCCATGCACGACTTGGCGATGCTCGCCGTTCACCTTGGCATGCAGGCCGCAGAAATTCGCCAAGCCCGCCGCCGTGCCGGCGCCGCCGAGAAAGCCGTAGCGCTCGACCAGGATCGTGGAGCGCCCTGCCCGGCCCGCCGCGGCGGCAGCGGCGATGCCCGCCGGGCCGCCGCCCAGCACCACCACCTCGTGCTCGGCCAGCAGCAGCGTTTCGCGTTCGGGCTCGGCGACGAACATTAGAATCCAATTATGCTGCGACTCGCGCCACCGACGGTCCAGGTTGAACGCAGGGACGGAAACATCTATCTGCGCTCGCCGCAGAAGCTCGCGCCTTACGCGCGCTGCGTGACCGAGTGGCTGGTGCAGTGGTCCGACAAGGCGCCCGAGCGCACCTTCCTCGCCGAGCGCAAGGGCGAAGGCTGGCGGAAGCTCAGCTACCGCGAAACCTACGGCGCGGTGCGCCGCATCGCGCAGGCGCTGCTCGATCTCAACCTCGGCGCCGAGCGGCCGGTGGCGATCCTCTCCGACAACAGCATCGACCACGCGCTGCTCGCGCTCGGCGCGATGCACGTCGGCATCCCGGCGGCGCCGATCTCGCCGGCGTACTCGCTGATGTCGAAGGATTTTGGCAAGCTCAGGCACATCTTCGAGCTGCTGCAGCCGGGGCTGGTATTCGCGGCCGATGCGGCCAAATTCAAACCCGCGCTGGACGCGGTCGGCGCCAAATCGGCATCGGTAGCGGAAATGCTGGAGGTCAACCCCGGCTCGACGCAGGAGCGCGAGCACGCCAAGGTGCGCCCGGAGACGGTGGCGAAGATCCTCTTCACCTCGGGCTCCACCGGGCTGCCGAAAGGCGTGATCAATACGCACGGCATGCTGTGCGCCAATCAGCAGCAGCTCGCCCAGGTCTGGCAGTTCCTCGAGGACCGGCCGCCGGTGGTGGTCGACTGGCTGCCGTGGAACCACACCTTCGGCGGCAGCTACAACTTCAACCAGGTGCTGCGTAACGGCGGCACGCTGTACATCGATGCCGGCAAGCCGGCACCGGGGCTGGTCGAAACGACGGTGAAGAACCTGGCCGAGGTCGCGCCGACCATGTACTTCAACGTGCCGCGCGGCTTCGACCTGCTGCTGCCCTACCTCGAGAAGGACGCGGCGCTGCGCCGCAATTTCTTCAGCGAGCTGGAGGTGATCTTCTATGCCGCGGCGGCGCTGCCGCAGAACCTGTGGGACCGCATCAAGGCGCTCAAACCGGAGGTGGTGATGCTCTCGGCCTGGGGCTCCACCGAAACGTCGCCGCTCGCGACCTCGGTCCATTTCCCCATGGAGCGCCCCGGCGTGATCGGCCTGCCGGTGCCGGAATGCGAGCTGAAGCTGGTGCCCTCGGGCGGCAAGCTCGAGGTGCGCGTGCGCGGGCCCAACGTGATGCCGGGCTATTACAAGCGGCCGGACCTGACCAAGGCGGCGTTCGACGAGGAGCGCTTCTATCGCATCGGCGATGCGGTGAAGTTCGCAGACAGCAACGATCCGGTGAAGGGCATCGTGTTCGACGGCCGCGTCGCCGAGGACTTCAAGCTCTCGACCGGCACCTGGGTCAATGCCGGCGCGATCCGCGTCAAGCTGATCGCGGCGGGCGACCCGCTGATCCAGGATGCGGTGATCACCGGCCACGACCGCGACGAGATCGGCGCGCTCATTTTCCTGAGCGCCGCCGCCAAGGACCGCAGCGACGTGCGCGAGCGTCTGCAGAGCGCTTTGCGCAACCTCGCGCAAGCGGGCAGCTCGACGTGCCCGCGCCGGCTCCTGGTGATGAGCGAGCCGCCCTCGATCGACGCCAACGAGATCACCGACAAGGGCTACATGAACCAGCGCGCCGTGCTCGAGCGCCGTGCGGCGCTGGTCGAGCAGCTCTACGCCGGGGGTGAAGGCGTGATTACCGTTTAGCGACGCCCAGCCAGGCGATCGCGCCCACGGTCAGCAGCGCGCCGACGATCTGCAGTGGCGTCACCGTGAAGCCGAGGATCAACCATCCAAGGACAAGGAGCGCGATCGGCTCGAAGTTGAGCGCCGCGGTGGTGGTCGACGGCAGCCGCGGCAGCACGAAGAAAAGCGCAATCATCGCGATGCAGTAGAACCCGGCGAGGAGCAGCAGCCCCGCCCAGCCGACCGCATCTTTCGGCAGCGCATGCGCGCCGGTCGCTGCGCCGGCGGTGATCACCAGCACCGCAGTCACCGCGGTCATGGCAAAGGTGCGCAGGCGCCCGTCGAGCGGTTTCAGCGCGTTGGCGTTGAGGTAGTAGACGAACGTCATGCTCAAGCCGCTGGCGAAGGCCCAGCCGACGCCGGCGCGGATCGCCGCCCAGTCGGCATCGAGATGGCCGGGCCGCAGGTTGAGCGCCAGCGCGAGGCCGGCGAGCGCGAGCAGCATCGGCGCGAGCGCGCTCCAGCGCGGCCGCTCTTTGCCGAGCGCCCAGGTGAGCAGCACGTAGAGCATCGGCGAGGTCTGGAAGACGAGCAGCGCGAGCGCCGGCGGGATGCGCGCCACCGCCGAGTACAGGCAGTAGCTCTGCGCCGCGATCAGCAGACCCGCGATCAGCGTGCGGCCGCGCAGCTCGCGCGGGATGGCGAGCGAAATGTGCTGCACGCGCATCACGACCAGCAGCAGCAGAGCGGTGAACGTCGCGCGCACGCCCACGGCAGCCGCCACGCTCGCGCCGTGATCGAAGGCAATGCGCGCGCAGAGGTGGTTCGAGGCGAAGGCGCAGGCGACGCCGAGCAGGATCAGCACGCCGGCGCCGGGCGATAATTTGGCTTCCATGGTCAGGACCTGCTTCGCCGCATTGCTGGTGTTTCCACTGGTGGCGCTCGCCTGCGATTATCCCGACGAAGGCAACATGCCGCTGCGCCGCGCGGTCACAAAAGTGAAACTGCTGCCGCAGACCGAAGCCTGGGCAGCGAGCATGCACAAGGCCGGCGCGGTGGTGCAGTACGCCCTGTCGCTCGACCGGGAATGGCACCGCGATGGCCGCTGCTACTGGACGGTGGAAGCGCGCGCCGAGGGCGCCACCTGGCGGCGCTTCTACGTGACGCCCGACGGCAGGCGCGTCCTCAGCGAAGACGGCCGGCAAGCAGCAACAGCGCGCCGCAAAGCCACAGCGTCTGCGGCAGCCAAGGCTGCAGCACGCTGAAGACGTGGCTCTGCGCCATGCCGCTGCCCGCCAGCGCGATGCGCAGCGCCACGGCGAGCGCGAACACGGCGAATAGCGTGCCGAGGAAGCGGCCTTCGCGGCCGGTGCGGCCGAGCGCCACCGCCGCCGAATAGGCGGCGACGCAGGCTGCGCCCCAGCAACCGCCGGCGAGGAACTGCGCCGCGAGCAGCACGCCGAGCCCCGGAGCCAGTGCAGCGAGGAGCATCGCCAGCGCCCCGAGCGCGGCGGCGAACGCCATGGCGTCGGCCGGGCCCCAGCGCCGCACCAGCCGCGCCGCCGGAAACATGAGCAGGTTGAAGCCGATCCAGAACACCGGCAGCAGATAAGGCAGCTGCTCGCGCGGCGCGAACTGCACGTAGCGCGGTGCCGAGCTCAAGCTGAAATGCACCTGGAAGCCGAGCGCGAGGAGCAGGAGCGCGATGAAGAGTGCGGGACTGGCGAGCGGCGGCGCCGCCTTCGGCTCGCTGGGCAGGTTCGGCGGCAGGCGTTTCTCCGCCAGCATGAGAGCGATCACCGTCGCCACCAGGGTGACGGTGGAGACGAGAAACGGCACGCGTGGATCGACGCCGCGCAGCGCGACGCCGAGATAAGGCGCAGCCGCCGACGCGATCGCCGTGCCAGTGAGCGCGAGGGTGGAGAGCCAGGGGATGCTCGGCGTCGGCGCGTAGCGCGAAAGCAGCGCCCACGGCGGCGAGCGCAAGGCGGAGGAAGTGACCGCCCAGGTGGTGATCGCAGCCAGCAATACGCCGGAATTCCCGCCGGCGTGGGGCAGCACGACGAAGGCCGCGCCCGAGACGAGGGTGGCGGCGACCATCCAGCCGCCGAAGCGCGCGAGCGCGGCGCGCACGCGGTCTATCCAGACGCCGGTGACGACGTCCATCGCAGCGAACACCAGCTGGTCGGCCACCAGGATCCACGGCACCCATTCGCGCGCGATGCCGGCGTTCTGCGCGAGCTGCGGCAGATAGATGACGTACAGCGTCCACGTGGTGGTGAAGAGGAACTGGACCACGCCGACGTAGACGGCGAGCGCGTTCATTCAATCCGTTTCACCAATGCCACGGTATCCTCCGTCAATGCAGGACCCTATCGTAATTGTTGCGGTCATTGTGCTGGCTGGGCTGCTGGTCGCCGTGCCGTTGCTGGTTGCAGCGCTGCGCCGCCTGCGGCGGTTTCACCTGCTGCGCGGCACGCTGTATCTCAGCATCGGCTCGGCCGCCGTGCTCGCAACGATGGGCGTGGTGCTGGTGGCGCTGAACCTCTTTACTTACGCGCGCCTGACACACGAGCAGCAGGCGGCGCGCGTTGCCATGCGCCAGCTCGCCGAGCGCCAATACGCAGTCACGGTGCAGCCGAGCGCAGGCGCGCCGCAGCGGTTCGAGCTGCGCGGCGACGAATGGCAGATCGATGCGCGGGTGCTGAAGTGGCGCGCCTTCGGCACGCTGCTGGGCTTCGATACGGTCTATCGCCTCGAGCGCCTGTCGGGCCGCTATACCGATATCGCGCAGGAGCGCAGCGCGCCGCGCACCGTCCATGCGCTCACCGACGAGCCGGGCATTGACCTGTGGGGCATTGTCAGGCGCCACCACCGCTACCTGCCGCTGGCCGATGCGCTCTATGGCAGCGCGGTTTATGTGCCGATGGCGGACGGCGCGGAGTACGCGGTCAGCGTCTCGGCCAGCGGCCTGGTGGTGCGGCCAGGGAACGAGGCGGCGCGCAAAGCGCTCGGCGGCTGGAAGTGACGAGTCACTGGTAGAATGCCGGCCCTCGCATGAAGTTTCTGTTTGACCTCTTCCCGGTCGCTCTTTTCTTCGTCGCCATCCAGATCTGGGACATCTTCGTCGCCACCGCGGTGGCGATCGTGGGGACCATCCTGCAGGTCGGGTACCTCCTGGTGCGGCGCAAGAAGGTGCAGCCCATGCTCTGGGCGAGCCTGGTCATCATCGTGGTGTTCGGCGGGCTGACGCTTTACCTGCGCGACAAGACCTTCATCCTCTGGAAGCCCACGGTGCTTTACTGGCTGTTCGGCGCGGTGCTCGCCGGCGCCGGGCTGTTCGGCCGCAACCTGATCCGCGCGCTGCTGTCTGAACAGATGCGCCTGCCCGAGCCGATCTGGGCACGGCTCAACTGGAGCTGGGTCGGCTTCTTCGCCTTCATGGGCGTCGCCAACCTCTACGTGGCCTTCAACTATTCGGAGAAGATCTGGGCGACGTTCAAGCTTTTCGGCGGCATGGGGCTCATGTTCCTCTTCGTCATCGCGCAGTCGTTGGTACTGGCGAAGTACATGCAGGATGAACACCACCAGTGAACGTCGCCGCCGAAATCAAGAGTCGCCTGGCGGTACTCGAACCGGTTGAGATGGAGCTCGCCGACGAAAGCGAGCAGCACCGCGGCCACGCCGGCTATGCCGCCGGCGGCGGCACGCACTGGCGGCTGTCGATCGTGTCGCCGCGCTTCGCCGGCCAGCCGGTCGTCGCGCGCCACCGCATGGTGTACCAGGCGCTCGGCAGTCTCATGCAGCATCCGATCCACGCGCTCGCCATCACGGCGCGCGCTCCCCAAGAAACGAAAGGAAAGCAATGAAATTTGCAGTGGTATTCGCGGCGCTCCTCGCGCTGCCAATTGTGGCCACGGCGCAGGAGAAGCCGCCGGCCAAGGCGTCCTCCAAGGCCGCCGCCAAGGATGCGGCGAAGGACGCGGTAGCGACGGTGAACGGCGTGCCGGTGTCGAGCGCGCAGATGGAGTTCCTGATGCAGCAGCAGCGCAGCCGCGGCGCACCGGACAACGAGCAGACGCGCCGCATGTTGCGCGACGAGCTGGTCAACCGGCTGGTGGTGATGCAGGAGGCGCAACGCGCCGGGCTCGCCAAGACTCCCGAGGTGCAGACCCAGCTCGACATCGCGCGCCAGGAAATCCTGGTCGGCGCCTACCTGCGCGACTGGGTGCGCAAGCACCCGGTGAGCGACGCCGAGGTCGAGCGCGAGTACGAGCGCGCCAAGGCGCAGAGCGGCGACAAGGAATACCGCGCGCGCCACATCCTGGTCGAGGACGAGGCGCAGGCAAAGGCGCTGATTGCGGATCTCAAGAAGGGCGCGAGCTTCGCCGAGCTGGCGACGAAGAACTCGAAGGACACCGGCTCGAAGGAGCGCGGCGGCGACCTCGACTGGAACGTGCCGGGCGCCTTCGACAAGCAGTTCTCCGACGCGATGGTCAAGCTCGACAAGGGCAAGTACACCGAGGCGCCGGTGCAGACGCGCTTCGGCTATCACGTGATCCTGCTCGACGACGTGCGCCAGACGCGCTTCCCGGCATTCGCGGAAGTGAAACCGCGCATCCAGCAGCAACTTACGCAAATCAAAGTCGACGAGCTGATCCGGGGGCTAAGGGCGAAAGCAAAAGTGGAGTGACCTATGGCCAAGTACGGAAGCAAGGCCCGATCAAAGGTGAAACGCGCGCTGCACAAGCGCAAGCGCGGCACCCTGAAAAGCGGCCGCTCGGGCGCGCGCGTGAAGAGCCGCAAGCAGGCGATCGCCATCGGCCTGTCCGAGGCGCGCCGCGCCGGCGGAAAGGTGCCAAAACGGCGGAAGTCCTCGCGCAGGAAGAAGTAGCGCCCGGCTGCATCTTCCAGGTGGTGCAAGGCAACCTCCTGGAAGAGCCGGTCGACGCCATCGTCAACGCCGCCAACGGCCATCTCGCGCACGGCGGCGGCGTGGCGGGAATCATCTCGCGCGCCGCCGGGCCTGCCTTGCAGCTCGAGTCCGACCGCCTGGTCGCCGCTCACGGCCCATTCGCCACCGGAGCCGCGGTGGCGACCACGGCCGGCAAGCTGCCGTTCAAGGCCGTGATCCACGCCGTCGGCCCTCGCTTCGGCGAAGGCGACGAGGAGAAAAAACTGGCGCAGGCACTGTCCAGCGCCTTTGCACTGGCAGCCGAGAAAGGCTGGCAAGCGGTGGCGTTCCCCGCGGTCTCGGCAGGAATATTCGCCGTGCCGCTCGACATCTGCGCCCGCGCCTACCTCACGGCTGCGCGCCTCAGTTTACAAACAGCCACACTGGGCAAGCTGCGGCTATGCTTGCGCGATCAGCCGGTGATCGATGCAGTATTAAGGGAGCTCAAACGATGAAATGGATCCTGCTCGCCGCGGCGCTCGCCGTGGCTCCCGTGCAAGCGCAGAAGCTCGAGAAGGCGACGTTTGCCGCCGGCTGCTTCTGGTGCACGGAGGAAGCGTTCGAAAAAGTGCCCGGCGTGGTCGAGGCGATCTCCGGCTATACCGGCGGCAAGGTGAAGAACCCGAGCTACGAGCAGGTCTCGTCCGGGCGCACCGGCCACACCGAAGCGGTGCAGGTGACCTACGACCCTGCGAAGGTGAGCTACGAGAAGCTGCTCGAGGTGTTCTGGCTGAACCACGATCCGACGGTGAAGGACCGCCAGTTCTGCGATGCGGGCTCGCAGTACCGTCCCGAAATCTTCTATCACAGCGAGGAGCAGAAGCGCCTCGCCGAGGCCTCCAAGGCGAAGTGGGAGAAGGACAAGCCCTTCCGCCAGCCGATCCTCACCCCGATCACCGCGGCGAGCGAGTTCTACCCGGCCGAGGAATACCACCAGGACTATTACAAGAAGAACGCGCTGCAGTACAAGTTCTACGTCACCGGCTGCGGCCGCTATGCGCGGCTCGACAGCCTGTGGGGCGCGCTGCGCAAAAAGTAAGGGAGCTGCCTACTTCCGCTGGTTGTGCGGGTGCCCCTCGTGCGGCACCTTGTTCGGGTCCTTGAGCGCCGGATCCTCGCCCTTCGCCTTTTGTCTTCCGATGCGCTCGGCCTTCTGCATCTCGTGCTTTTCCTGCTCGTTCTG
>Ga0209647_1003393_pt1 | contig 12322 bp, 10 predicted proteins | sample GraSoi_2013_60cm_FD_185827 | JGI IMG/M metagenome (GOLD analysis project Ga0209647, IMG submission 185827) | Grasslands soil microbial communities from the Angelo Coastal Reserve, California, USA - Sample 9_17_2013_60cm (SPAdes) (version 2) | ecosystem: Environmental > Terrestrial > Soil >... | reverse complement strand
CACGCTGCATGCAAGCGCCTATCTAGGCGAGATCTGGCGCGGCTCGATCGAGGCCGTGCCGCGGGGCCAGGTCGAGGCCGCTAATGCGTTGAGCCTTGGCTATGTCTGGCGCATGAAGGACGTCGTCCTGCCGCAGGCGCTGCGCATTTCCCTTCCCGCGACCGTCGGCTTCCTCGTCCAGCTCATCAAAGGTACTTCGCTCGCGGCTATCGTCGGCTTTACGGAGCTCGCCCGCGCCGGGAGCATCATCTCCAATCAGATTTTCCAGCCCCTGCTCGTCTTCGGCGTCGTGGGCCTGCTGTATTTCACCATGTGCTGGCCGTTGTCGCTACTCGGCGCACAGCTCGAACGGCGGTTCGCCACGGCAACACGGTGATTTAATGTCGCCAGAACCCTGAACGGCAAACCGCAAATAGGAGGAAATACAATGAGTGATGTGAGCACGCTGAAACTGCACCGCCGCCACCTGCTGATGGGCGGCGCAATCCTGCTTGCCGCACCCGCCTTCGTGACGAAACCGGCGCTCGCCATCACACCGGCCGAGATCAAAGCCAAAGGCAAACTCGTCATCGGCATTCAAGGTGACAATCCGCCATTCGGGTTCGTCAACACCGGCGGCAAGCAGGAAGGCTTCGACGCCGATATCGGCGAGCTTTTCGGGAAGGAGCTCGGCGTGCCCGTCGAGTTCGTACCGCTCGCGGTCGCCAACCGCATTCCGGCGCTGACCGCTGGCCGCGTCGACATCCTGTTCGCGACCATGGCCATGTTGCCGGATCGCGCAAAGGCCGTGCAATTCTCCAAGCCCTACGTCGCGAACTACATCACGCTGGTCGCACCCAAGACGTTGGCGATCAAGACCAACGCCGATATGGGCAAGCTCACGATCGGCGTGCCGCGTTCCAGCACCCAGGACACGCAGATTACCCAGAACGCGCCGGCGGACGCCACCATTCGGCGGTTCGACGACGACGCCGCCACGATCCAGGCCCTGCTCTCGGGCCAGGTGCAGGCCATCGGCGGCAACATGTTCTACGTGCAGCGACTGAACCAGGCCAAGCCTGACGCCTTCGAGGACAAGCTCGAATTCGCCCGGCTTTACAACGGAGCCTGCACCCGTCTCGGCGAGAAGGAAATCAACGCGGCGGCCAACGCCTTCATCGACAAGATCCGCTCGAATGGCGAACTGGCCAAAGTTTACGCAAAGTGGATGAAAGTGCCCGTGCCGACATTCCCGGAGAGTGTCGAGGGCATTCCGTTCGTGGCTAGCTGATCGGCGATATTCGGAGACAAAGGATCGGGGCCATGACGATTCATACCGTTCCAGCGACCGCAGCCACCACGATCACGCCGATGATCGCGATGGAGGGCGTCGAGAAATGGTATGCCAAGTTCAAGGCCCTGACCGACATCAACCTGACGGTCCGCACGGGCGAGAAGATCGTTTTATGCGGACCGTCGGGGTCGGGCAAGTCGACCCTGATCCGCTGCATCAATCACCTCGAGACCTATCAAAAGGGGCGGATCCTGGTCGACGGCATCCATCTGGACGACGACCCAAAGACGATCGGCGCCGTGCGCCGCGAGGTCGGCATGGTGTTCCAGCAATTCAATCTCTTCCCGCACATGACGGTGCTGGAGAATTGCACGCTCTCTCCCAGGCGGGCGCGGCGTGTTTTCAAAACCGCGGCAGAAGCTACGGCTCGTCGACTGCTCGAGCGGGTCAAAATCCTGGATCAGGCCGACAAGTACCCGGCCCAACTGTCCGGCGGCCAGCAACAGCGCGTCGCCATCGCGCGTGCGCTCTGCATGGAGCCGAAAGTCATGCTGTTCGATGAACCGACCTCCGCGCTCGATCCGGAGATGGTGAAGGAGGTGCTCGACACCATGATTCGGCTGGCCGAGGACGGCATGACCATGATCTGCGTGACCCACGAAATGGGCTTTGCCCGCCAGGTGGCAGATCGCGTGATCTTCATGGCGGACGGCGTGATCCTGGACGAAGCGCCGCCAGCCGAGTTCTTCACCAACCCGAAGCATCCGCGCAGCAAGCAATTCCTCGGCGAGATCCTGCGCGGACACTGAGCGTCGGGTACGCGTCGCCAAATCCACGTTTCAAAGACTCTCGCATCAACGGGGAGAATCCATGAGCCGGCTCGTCTACATCCTCAACGGACCCAACCTCAATCTGCTCGGCAAGCGCCAGCCGCATATCTATGGCCATGAAACGCTCGCCGACGTCGAAGCCGACTGCCGCAGATTGGCAGCGGAGCTGAAGCTCGAGATCCGTTTCCACCAAAGCAATCGGGAATACGAGATCGTCGATTGGGTACATGAGGCGCGCGACATCGCGGGGGGCATCGTCATCAATCCGGCGGCCTTCACCCATACTTCGGTCGCCATCCTCGATGCGCTTAATACCTTCGACTCGCCGATCATCGAGGTGCACATCTCGAATGTGCACAAGCGCGAAGCTTTCCGTCACCATTCTTATGTTTCGACCGTCGCTTCCGGCGTCATTGCCGGCTTCGGCACCCAGGGATACCAGCTCGCCCTACAGCGGATAGCGCGTCTCATCAACGATAAGGAAAAGTGATATGGCCGATAAGACGGAGCGGCCGGTCAAGCTTGCCGTTCTCGGCGCCGGTCTAATCGGGCAACGAATTCGGAGTTCCTGACCATGATCCGCGGCACGACCAAACTCATCGCCCATCTCGGCTACCCGACCGAGTCCTTCAAGGCGCCGATGATCTACAATCCGTACTTCGAGAAGCACGCCATCGACACGGTCGTCGTGCCGATGGGATGCAAGGCCGAGCACTACGCGGCCTTTCTCAAGCTCGTGTTCAAGCTTTCCAACATCCATGGCGCTCTTGTCACCATGCCGCACAAGGTGACGACGGTCGCGTTGCTGGACGAGGTGTTGACCACGGCGAAGGTCGCGGGCTCCTGCAATGCGATCCGCCTCGGGCCTGGCGGCACGCTTGTCGGCGACATGTTCGACGGCGAAGGTTTCGTGCGCGGCGTGCTTCGCAAGGGGCGCGTGTTGCACGGCGCGCGCGCGCTCGTGGTGGGCAGCGGTGGCGTCGGCTCGGCAATTGCCGCCTCGCTGGCGAAGGCTGGTGTCGCGGAGCTTGCGCTGTTCGATGGACATGCGCCGACGATGAACGGCCTCGCCTCGCGTTTGCGCGCCCACTATCCGAGCCTGAAAGTCGCGGTCGGCTCGAACGACCCAGCCGGCCACGACGTCGTCGTCAACGCGACGCCGCTCGGCATGAAAGAAGGCGACCCGTTGCCGATGGATGTTTCGCGCATTGCGCCTTCAACATTTGTCGGTGAGGTGGTGATGAAGCAGGAGGTCACGCCTTTCCTGGCCGCAGCACGAGCGCGCGGCTGCGAGTTCCAGATCGGCACCGACATGCTGTTCGAGCAGATCCCTGCCTATCTCGAGTTCTTCGGCTTTCGCACGACGACGCCCGATGAGCTGCGGTCTGTGGCGCAGATCACTTACTGAGGGTTCGGTGACCGTGCCCGTGGGTGGAACCGCGGCCGAAACCATCGCGAGGATCTCCACGATGCCCATCTGCGACGAGCCCCCAACAGGCGAAGTGACATGACGGATAACGCACAGAAGCCGGTCAAGCTGGTTGTTCTCGGCGCTGGGCTGATCGGCAAGCGTCATGTCGACCACGTGTTGGCGGAGCCCGACGCCGAGCTCGTGGCCATCGTCGATCCGTCGCCGGCCGCCGAGGCGCTCGCCGACGAGAAGCGGGTGCGATGGTTTCCGGACTTCGCAACAATGCTCCAGAGCGCGAAGCCGGAAGGCGTCATTATCGCCACGCCCAACCAAATGCATGTCGAAAATGGACTGGAGAGCATCGCGGCGCGTGTGCCCGCGCTCGTCGAGAAGCCGATCGCCGATGATGTCGCCGACGCAACGCGCCTGGTCGAGGCCGCCGAGCGCGCGAAAGTCCCCCTGCTCGTCGGCCATCATCGCCGCCATAGTCCGCTCATTCAGCAGGCGAAGAAGGCGATCGACGAAGGCCGACTAGGGCAGCTCGTCTCGGTGCATGGGACCTGCTGGTTCTACAAGCCGGACGACTACTTCGATATTCCTTGGCGGCGGGTGAAGGGTGCGGGGCCGGTCTTCCTGAACCTGATCCACGACGTCGATCTGCTGCGCTATCTCTGCGGCGAGGTGATCTCGGTGCAGGCGCTCGAGTCGAACATGCTCCGCGGCAATGCCGTCGAGGAGACTGCCGTTATCCTGCTCAAATTTGCGAACGGCGCGCTCGGCACGGTCAACGTCTCGGACGCCATCGTGGCGCCGTGGAGCTGGGAATTCACCGGCGGCGAGAACCCGGCCTACACGAACATGCAGGAGAGCTGCTACATGATCGGCGGCACGAAAGGGTCGCTGACCGTTCCCTATATCGACCTCTGGCACAACAAGGCCAAGCCGAGTTGGTGGGAGCCGTTGGAGCGCGAGCGTCTGCCCGTGGAGGCGCAGGACCCGCTCGGGCTCCAGATCCGCAATCTTTGCGCCGTCCTCCGCCGGCGGGCGGCGCCCGTTGTTTCGGGCCGAGAGGGGCTGAAAACACTGAAGGTGATTGCTGCCGTCAAGGAGGCGGCCGGCACCGGCCGGGTCGTGCACACGGCTTGAGGGAGGTGCCGGCGCGGCGCGGCGGCGCGGAGAGGCCGCGCGCCTTGGCCGTGAAGCGCATGTGCTACTTCGATGCCTGCGGGCGATATGACGACTGGTAGGAGGCCGACTGAGATGCGTACTGCCATCGCGACCGTGTCCTTGAGCGGGACTCTCAACGAAAAGTTCGACGCCATCGCTGCGGCCAGTTTCACCGGTGTCGAAATTTTCGAGAACGACCTCCTCTCGTTCGATGGGACTCCCGCCGAAGCCCGCCGGCGGATCGAGGAGCTCGGTTTGAAGACGATCACATTCCAACCGTTCCGAGACTTCGAAGGCATGCCGGAGCCGCACCGCGGCAAGGTCTTCTCCCGCGCCGAGCGCAAGTTCGACGTCATGCAGGAGCTCGGCTGCGACCTTCTGCTCGTTTGCAGCAACGTGTCGCCCGACGCGCTCGGCGGCATCGACCGCGCGGCCGCAGATTTCCGTGAGCTCGGCGAGCGGGCCGCCAAACGAGGTCTTCGGGTCGCGTTCGAGGCCCTCGCGTGGGGGCGGCACGTGAACGACTATCGGGACGCGTGGGAGGTGGTGCGCCGGGCCGACCATCCCGCAGTGGGCCTCGTCCTCGACACGTTCCACATCCTCGTGCGCGGCACCGACCTGAAGCCGATCCGCTCGATCCCGAAGGACAGGATCTTCCTCGTCCAAGTCGCCGACGCGCCGCGTCTCGACATGGACTTTCTCTCTTGGAGCCGCCACTACCGTTGCTTCCCTGGCCAGGGCGACCTCGCGATCGAGAGCTTCATGGAGGCGCTTCAGGTCACCGGGTTCGACGGTCTCCTGTCACTTGAAATCTTCAGCGACCGGTTCCGTGCCGGGTCCGCCCGAAGCGTTGCCATCGACGGTCAGCGCTCGCTCCTCTTCATGCTGGACGAGCTCCGCAAAACGACCGGCGTCGATATACGCGGCGCGCCGCCCCTGCCGCCGCCTTCGGCGTGCGAGGGCATCGAGTTCCTGGAGTTCGCGATCGACGAGGGGTCCGCACCGTCGCTCGAGGCGGTGCTGCGCGGGCTCGGCTTCGCCCCGGCCGGCATCCACAAGTCGAAGGCGGTCACCCGCTGGTGCCAAGGCGACATCAACATCGTCGTCAACCGCGAGAAGGAGGGGTTTGCGCACTCGTTCAACATCGCGCACGGGACGTCGGTCTGCGCGATGGCGCTGCGCGTCGACGATGCCTCGGCCACTCTCGATCGCGCGGTGAAGCTCCTCGACAAGCCGTTCAGGCAGGCGGTAGGGCCGGGCGAGCTCGACATCCCGGCCGTGCGCGGGCTGGGCGGGAGCCTGCTTTATTTCGTAGATTCGAAGACCAAGCTCGTCCAGCTTTGGGACGTCGATTTCGACAGGGTCGAGAGCGCCGGCGATCCTGATGCAGGACTCCTCAGGTTCGACCATCTCTCGCAGTCGATGCAATATGAAGAGATGCTCACCTGGCTTCTCTTCTACACCTCCCTCCTCGACATGAAGAAGACGCCCGTACAAGACGTCATCGATCCCGGCGGGGTCGTCCAAAGCCAGGCCGTCCAGGCCGAAGGCGGAGCCGTTCGGCTCGTCCTCAACGCGTCGCAGAGCCGCAGCACGCTCGCCGCGCGTTTCATGGACGACTTCTTCGGGTCCGGCGTTCAGCAGATCGCCCTGGCGACAAACGACATCTTCGCAACCGTCGCGCGGCTGAACGCAAACGGAGTGGAACTCCTGCCCATCCCGAAGAACTATTACGACGACCTCGAGGCGCGCACCGACCTGGCCAGTGACGAGATCAATCGCTTGCGCGCCGGCAACATCCTCTACGACCGCGAAGGCGGCGCCGAATTTCGCCACGTCTACACGCGGACACTCGCGGGCGGGTTCTTCTTCGAGATCGTCGAGCGGCGCGGTCCCTACGGCGGCTTCGGCGCGCTGAACGCGCCGATCCGCCTCGCGGCACAGGCGATGATCGCAAATTCTCTTGCGGCGCTGCGTCGCTGATCGATTCGAAAGGACTTTACCGCTGTTCCTCGAGGCGAACGGCATTCACACCCACGTGCAGCTCAGTGCCGACGGCCTCGAAGCGCGGGCCGTCGAGCTCGTCGCCGCCTATCCGCGGCTGGCGGCGGGGCAGCGGGGATTTAAGCCGGCGTGTGGCGCATTCGGGCGACGGATCGGACTGCCGCGCTGCGCGCCGTTGCGAAGCACTAAACAGTGATTTCGGAAGCTGGATTATTCGCCTTCATTCGCGGCCGAAGGTCGTGGTCTCATTCCTGGGTTGGTACAATGGCTACTTCGGTCATGTACTGAAATTATTGAAAAATACATCGGTAGATGGCGGATGGGGCGGGATTCGAACCCGCGAGACGATTCATCACCGTCTACACACTTTCCAGGCGTGCGCCTTCAACCGCTCGGCCACCCATCCCGCGGCGGCGCCACGTCATAGACTGCGCGGCGTCGGCAGGGCGCGGAGACTAGCGGAGCCGTCGGGGGGAAGCAACCGGCCGAGAGTCATGCTACAATGCGGCGAGTCGAAACGGGCGGGGAGCCGTTAACCCATGATCGTCGGACGCGTGATCGGTTGGGTTCTGTTGCTCGTCGGGCTTGTTATCCTCGCCCGCGACCTCCTGGTGCTCGGCCCCGGCTACGACCTCTTGACCTGGTTCGACGCCAAGCCTCACGCCGCGCCGATCGTATTCGGCGAGCTATGGTACGCAATCCACCCCGACAGCCTCCAGCTCTTGCAGCCGGCGATCCAGCGTCACCTCCATCCGGCATTGTGGGACTGGGTCGTCCAGCCGGTGCTGCTGTCGTGGGCGTGGGTCGTCTTCGTTGCGCTCGGCCTCGCGCTTCTCGTCCTCTTTCACCGCCGCGCCGACAGGCTGCGGCGGCGCCAGCGCTAGACGCGCGCACGTCGTCGGCCCCTGCCCGCGGGCCTCGGCGTCAGCTATCGCCCATCTTGAGCGCCGCCAGGAAGGCGGATTGCGGGATCTCGACCTTGCCGAACTGGCGCATGCGCTTGCGCCCTTCCTTCTGCTTCTCGAGCAATTTGCGCTTTCTCGTGATGTCGCCGCCATAGCATTTGGCAAGGACGTCCTTGCGGAACGCCTTGACCGTCTCGCGCGCGATGATGCGGCCGCCGATCGCCGCCTGGATGGCGATCTGGAAGAGCTGCCGCGGGATGAGGTCCTTCAAGCGCTCGCACAGCGCCCGTCCGCGTTTCTCGGCCGTGCCGCGGTGGACGATGAGGGCGAGCGCGTCGACCGGCTCGCTATTGACGAGGATGTTGAGCAGGACGACGTCGCCCTCCTCGTAGCCGTCGATCTGGTAGTCGAAGCTGGCATAGCCGCGGCTGATCGATTTGAGCCGGTCATAGAAGTCGAAGACAACCTCGTTGAGCGGCAGGCGATAGACCATCATCGCGCGGTTGCCGGCGTAGGTCAGATCCTTCTGTACCCCGCGCCGCTCCTGGCACAGGGTCAGCACCGGGCCGAGATAGTCGTCGGGGACGAGGATCGTCGCCTTGATCCACGGCTCCTCGATATGGTCGATGCGCACCGGGTCCGGCATGTCGGCGGGGTTGTGCAGCATCATCACCTCGCCATTGGTGAGATGCACCTTGTAGACGACCGACGGCGCGGTGGTGATCAGGTTGAGGTCGAATTCGCGCTCGAGGCGCTCCTGGATGATCTCGAGATGAAGAAGGCCGAGAAAGCCGCAGCGGAAGCCGAAGCCGAGCGCCGCCGAGGTCTCGGGCTCATATTCGAAGCTGGCGTCGTTCAGGCGCAGTTTCGACAGGCTGTCGCGCAGCCGCTCGTAATCGGCGGCGTCGGTCGGGAACAGCCCGCAGAACACCACCGACTGTACCGGCTTGAAGCCGGGCAGCGGCTCGGCGGTCGGGCGGCGGTCCTCGGTGATGGTGTCGCCGATGCGGCAATCGGCCACCGTCTTGATTCCGGCGGTGATGAAACCGATCTCGCCGGGGCCGAGCTCGTCGACCGGCACGCCTTTCGGGGTGAAAATACCGGTGCGCTCGACGTTGTGGACGACGCCAGTCGCCATCAGCCGGACCTTGAGCCCGGGACGCAATACCCCGTCCTTGACCCGCACCAGGATGACGACGCCGAGATACTGGTCGTACCAGCTGTCGACGAGCAATGCCTTCAGAGGCGCCTCTCGATCGCCCTTGGGCGGGGGCAAGCGATGGACCAGCGCCTCGAGCACGGCAGTAATGTTGAGGCCGGTCTTGGCCGAGATCTCGACGGCGTTGGCAGCGTCGAGGCCGATGACGTCCTCGATCTGCTGCTTGACCCGCGCGGGTTCGGCGGCAGGCAGGTCGATCTTGTTGAGGACGGGGACGATCTCGTGATTGGCCTCGATCGCCTGGTAGACATTGGCCAGGGTCTGGGCCTCGACGCCCTGGCTGGCGTCGACGACGAGGAGCGAGCCCTCGCAGGCAGCGAGCGAGCGGCTGACCTCGTAGGCGAAATCGACATGGCCGGGCGTATCCATGAGGTTCAGCTCATAGGTCTCGCCGTTCTCGGCCTGGTAGGTCAGGCGGACGGTCTGCGCCTTGATGGTGATGCCACGCTCGCGCTCGATATCCATGGAATCGAGCACCTGCTCGCGCATCTCGCGCTGTTCCAAGCCGCCGCAAGCCTGGATGAGACGATCGGCGAGCGTCGACTTGCCGTGGTCGATATGCGCGATGATGGCGAAGTTGCGGATATGCTTGAGGTCGGTCATTTACATCGATCTGTCCGGGACGGCTGGAACATAGGGTCGCACCCGCCGCAACGCAACCAAACCTCGACCGTCGAAAGATTCGTTCGCATCACCCCTGCAGATAAGGTTGGGCAACGCAAAAGGCCGGAATCCGCCATTCCTGTCGCGTAAGATTATTAGAGGTATTTACCTTATTATTAGAGGTATTTACCTTACTCCTTTCGGGTTATAAGAAACGTCGGACAATTTTCCCGGTTATGGTTTAAGATAGCGTAGTTGCTGGAATAAAATTTCCAAGACATTTAGGTAATTTTATTACGATTAACCGATATGGTTAACTTAACTACCTCGATATTTATAAAAAATATTGCAATCTCTTAATTCTTTGTTTACGCTCTCTCCATCTTAAACAAAACGGGAGCGTTTTACATGTTCAGCACCGATGCACGTTCTGTCACGAAAGCCAGTATTTCCGCCGACCGGAAGCACGTAGCTTCGCAGACGGAAGCCAGCTTGTTTCAGCGCGTCTTTCGGCGTCGCCCGCAGCCAACGACCTTCCAGCGCTGTCTTGCGGTCCACATGCACTTCGCTCAGCCGGAGCGGGGGAACTACGCGCGTTAACCCCATCCGCACCGCGCGAGGCGCGGGCGGAGAGACCGAGGCGCACGCCCGAGGGCGTGTGCCTCGGGAATGTCGGGCATTTTCGCTGACGGGCCCCGCATTGGCGGGAGGTCGTCAGCGCAGCTTTAGGCGCGTTGCCAGCGCGATCGCGTCGAATGGCGCACGTACCTTGGCATCGTTATCGAAATAGACGTAAACGTCTCGAGGCGTCCCGGTCGCGGCTGGCTTTGGCCCGACAAGGACCGCATCCTTCGGCATGCGCCCGGCCGCCCATGACGCGATGCGGCGCGCCCAGCGGGAGAGCGCCGCCGCGCTATAGCCGCTGACATAGAGTTCCTCCGACCCATGCAGGCGCAAATAGAGGAAATCGGCGGTGACGTCCTCGCAATAAGGAAATTCGACGGTATCGGCGAAGACGAGCGCGACACCGTGCCGGCGCAGCAATGCGATGAAGCGCGGGGTCATGAAGCTTTGGTGCCGGATCTCGACCGCATGGCGAATTTCGCAGCCCGGCGGGCCGCGACCGATCCACGACCGGCCGGCGACGCGCTGATCGTGCTGTCTGGCGAGGCGAGCTGCCGCCGCCGTGTCGCGCGGCAGCAGGGCGAGAAAATCGTCGAAAAGCGGCTCGTCGAACGCGAAATTGGGCGGGAATTGCCAGAGGATCGGCCCGAGCTTCTCCTTTAGCCGCAGCACACCCGAGGCAAAGAAATTGGCGAGCGGCGCCTCGACATTGCGCAGTCTTTTCATATGGGTGATGAAGCGCCCGCCCTTGACGGCGAAGACGAAATCCTCGGGCGTCGCGGCATACCAGCTTGCAAAGCGCTCAGGGCGCTGCAGCGAATAGAACGTCCCGTTGATCTCTATCGTCGAGAATTGCCTACTCGCGTAAGCGAGTTCATCCTTTTGCGGCAAGCCCTTGGGATAGAAGATGCCGCGCCAGGGCGGGTAGCGCCAGCCGGAAATCCCGATGCGAATGCGTCCCGTCTTGGCTCGGGAGACCGGCTGCATCTCTTACCCTTCGATGGCGTTCGAGAGTAGAAAACGCAGCTCGCCGGCGCGCGGTTCCGCCTTACCGCAGCAGGGTGCCGAGCACGGCGTTGAGGCGCTGCCGTCCGTCTTCCGTCGCACGCAGGCCGTGACCGTCGAGAACCAGGAAACCGCCGTCAACGAGGCGGGCGAGCGGCAGCGGATCGAGCACATCTTCGGGCTCGGCGCCGCATTCGCGGCGGAAGCGGGCGCGCGGCACCGGCTGGTTGAGACGCAGCCCCATCATCAGCATCTCCTCGAGGCGCTCCGCGGCGCTGATGGGGTTCCGCTCGTCGGTGCCCTCGCCGCGCTTCTCGACCGCGGCGAGCCAAGTCTCGGGGAGACGAAGTTGGCGGGTCGCGACCTTGATGCCGTCAAGCGTCAGCCGTCCGTGCGCGCCGGGCCCGACGCCGACATAATCGCCATAGCGCCAATAGACCAGGTTGTGCCGGGACTCGCCGCCCGGCCTTGCATGGTTGGAGATTTCATAGGCCGGCAACTCGGCTTCGCTCAGACGCCGCTGAGTGAGTTCGTAGAGCGCGCCGGCGCGGTCGTCGTCGGGAATGGCGAAGTCGCCGCGGGCATGCGCGGTATGAAAGGCGGTGCCCTTCTCAATGGTGAGCTGGTAGAGCGACAGGTGGTTGCCGGCGAACGACAGCGCCTGTTTCAGCTCCGCGTCCCATTGCGACGGCTCCTGCCCGGGCCGTGCATAGATGAGATCGAAGGAAAAGCGCGGGAAATGCCGGCGCGCCAGATCGATCGCCGCGAGCGCCTCGTCGACGCTATGCCCGCGGCCGAGAAAGGCCAGCGCGGCGGGATCGAGCGCCTGGACGCCGAGCGAGGCGCGATTGATCCCGGCGGCGCGAAAGTCGCGGAAGCGCTCGGCCTCGACCGAGGTGGGATTGGCTTCGAGCGTGATCTCCACGTCGGCTGCCAAGGTCCAGCGAGCCGCGATCCGCTCGATCAGCGCCGCCGCCGTGCTCGGCGCCATCAGCGAGGGCGTGCCGCCGCCGAAGAAGACCGACGACACCGTCCGTCCCGCCGTCTCGGCGGCGTAATGGTCGATCTCGCTCACCAGGGCGCGCCGCCAGGCGTCCTGGTCGATCGCGGCCCGGACATGGCTGTTGAAATCGCAATACGGGCACTTCGCCTTGCAGAACGGCCAATGAATGTAGATCGCGAAGGGCGAGGGCTCGGTTCCTTCTTCTCCCCTTGCGGGAGAGGGCCGGGGTGAGGGGTCACATAGAGATTTGCCGCGCAGTGGTATCACACCCCTCACCT
>Ga0209647_1003391_pt1 | contig 12324 bp, 11 predicted proteins | sample GraSoi_2013_60cm_FD_185827 | JGI IMG/M metagenome (GOLD analysis project Ga0209647, IMG submission 185827) | Grasslands soil microbial communities from the Angelo Coastal Reserve, California, USA - Sample 9_17_2013_60cm (SPAdes) (version 2) | ecosystem: Environmental > Terrestrial > Soil >... | reverse complement strand
CTGCTGCCTGGCACCAAGAACTACGAGCCAAACTGCTCCATCCCGTCAGCCCCGCCGACGACGTGCACCGGCTTCCCAGCCCAGGTCACCACGCGGATCACCTACGTGCTCGACAACTCGGGCGCGCTGTTGATCCGCTACCGCGCGCACAACGACGACGCCAAGCTGGCGACCGTCATCAACCTCACCAACCACAGCTACTTCAACCTGGCGGGCGAAGCCTCGGCTCCAGGGTCGGCGTATGGCCAGGAAGTCTTCATCAACGCCGACTCCTTCACCCCGACCGACGCCAACCTGATCCCGACCGGCGCGATCGTGCCGGTCGCGGGCACGCCGTTCGACTTCAGGACGTTCCACGCGATCGGCGAGCGGATCGGCGACGCAAGTGCGCCCCAGGGCAACCAACTGGTCCTTGCGCATGGCTATGACCACAACTGGGTGCTCAACCTGAAGCGGGGTCAGTTCGGACTCGCAGCGGCGGCTTTCGACCCGGCGAGCGGCCGGATCCTCGTCGTTTTGACCGACGAGCCGGGTGTCCAGTTCTACACAGGAAACTTCCTCGATGGGCACCTCGTCGGCATCAGCGGCCACACCTACCGGCAGAGCGCTGGTTACACCTTCGAAACCCAGCACTTCCCGAACTCGCCGAACCAGTCGACTTTCCCTTCGACTGAGCTGGCGCCGGGACAGACATTCAACTCGACTACCGTCTTCGTGTTCGGCGCCATTTCTGGCCACACGATGAGTGTGCCCAGTAAGTGAGCGCGCGGCGTCCCGCCGCCCGGTACCGGGCGGCGGGACGCCGCAGCGCCAGCAAACCCCGGGCGGGCGTGCAAAGCGGCGCGAGCGTACCTAGGTTGGGCACGCCCTCGCCCACGTGGGTCACTGGTAAGGCCGCCGGGCCCGCTACTGCGGTACCCGCAAGAACCTGTTCGACCTGCGCCGGGTTGCCGTGGTTCACAACCTCCACGTCATCGCCCGTCAGGAACCCGCCTATCAGCTCGCCGCCTGACGGCTACTTGACCGGCGCTCTAGCCTGGTCATCCGAGAGCAAGCGCGTGGCCACCGACACCATCGCAACGCAGAACCGAGCAAACAGCTCGAACAGTAGCGACAACGATCAAATACGCCGATACGACCGCAGCGTTTAGCGCCGCTCAGCCATTATCCGTTGTTTGTTTTTCCTGCTATTACTACCGGGGACCCCAAAAGGGAACAAAACCGACGCCACCGACCCGACGTTGGGCAGATCGCAGCGGAGGGTCAGAAGCCCATCCGCATCAATTCGGAAAGGCTGCGCTGGCCAGCTTCAAGGTCCGCCAGGCCGGCCTCGACATCCGATGAGCCGGTGACATGCCGGGACCCCTGACAGCTGGATGTGCCGAATACCAGGAACTTATTGTTCAATCGGGACATACGCCCGGCAGGTAGAACGATGGTCGATCAAGTCATCAAGGCCACCAGCCCATTAGGTAATGCCGTCACACTCGGTGCCCGCCTCAGCCTTCGGCCCGAGAGCACACGATCCCGCACTTCCCTCATCGGTCGACACTCAGAAGGGGTTAGCTTCGCAGCGCGCACATAACCAGCTGATCTGCGTTCCGCCTGCATCTCAAACCCGAGCACCGACAGTCGCGCATACTCGGCAGGGAGGCGCGAGCCCCGACCAGGCCCTCCGGCCTGAGTGCCCACTCTCGGTAACTACCACCGCCTCGGCTGAAAACGGCGTTCGCTCACGTCCCGCAGCAGCGATCCATACGAGCCTGTCGCCGCAAGACACAAGATCACCGTCGCGGCCGTGCCCGCAATGAGCGATGCCACCCGCTCGTAGCCGGTGACGCCACGGTAATAGGTGGCGATAGTTGCGGACCAGATCGGCAGACATACGCGGGCGACTGCTTCACGTCATCTGACGAGTACTGATCAGGCGCCCGGCCGAGGCCCATCGCGCCGCCCAAGGCGACGTTTTGGCTGCTCGTGGAGGCATTTCGTGTCTCCCCTGCCTGCTCGACAGGAACGGAGGCCGCCACGTCTTGACATCAAGTCGTCAATGACGGGTTTTGGTGTCTTTTTGCTGGTGGCGGATGCCGTTTGCATGGGCTGCGCACCGGGTGCGCACACCACCTGGTGGCTTTCCCCGGAACCTGATACAAGGGGCTGCCCCGTGTTCAAGTGGCTCGCCGCCATCGCCGTAGTCGTGGTGGGTCTCCCGCTCGCGCTGCTGTTCCTGGTCAGCGCGGGAGCCGTGCCGAGCGCGGCGAGCACCGGCCTGGCCGGGAGCCCGTCGCCACTGGCGCTGGCGGACATCCCGCCGGCACACCTGATCTGGTATACGGGCGCGGCGCTGACCTGCCCGGGCCTGCCGTGGGGCGTCCTGGCAGGAATCGGCAAGATCGAAAGCGATCATGGCCGCTCTGACGAGCCCGGCGTCCACTCGGGCGCGAACTTTGCCGGGGCTGAGGGCCCGATGCAGTTCGAGCCCGCGACCTTTGCCGAGTACGCCGTCGACGCCGACCCCGCCCGCCCGCTAAGCGTCTACGACGCGGTCTACACGGCCGCGGCGATGCTGTGCTCGAACGGCGCCGCGTCGGGCACCCCGGCCGGTATCAGCCAGGCGGTCTTCGCTTACAACCACTCCCAGGCATACGTGGCCAGCGTGCTGACCTGGGCGGCGCGCTACACGACCCCTGCGCCCGCCGACGCTGCGGCGGCCGCGATCGCGTTCGCGCTGGGCCAGCTCGGCAAGCCTTACCGGTGGGGCGCCGCGGGCCCGGATGCCTACGACTGCTCGGGCCTGGTCTACGCCGCGTATGCCGCCGCTGGCATCCAGATAGCTCGCACCACCTTCGAGTGGCGGCTCGACGGGTCGCAGGTCCCGCTGTCGCAGATCCAGCCTGGCGATCTGCTGTTCTCCGCCGGATCCGACGGCACCCCGGCGATTCCGGGTCACGTCGTGATGTACCTGGGCGCCGGCCAGATCATCCAGGCTCCGCGGACCGGCCGGGACGTCCAGCTCGACCCGCTCGACCTAGCGGGAGTCGTGGTCGCCACCCGCCCCGCCGACCTGCCCGCCACCGGCTGAACCACCTTGAGAGGACCGGGACCGATGACGTCCGTCACCATCGCCCAGCTGCGGGCTACGGCCACCGTCGATCTGATGACCGCTGCCGCGGCGCTGGGCCTGGGCCGTACCAGGGCCTACGAGCTTGCCCGCCGGGACCAGTTCCCCTGCCGGGTGATCCGCATCGGCGATACCTACCGCATTCCCACCCCCGGGTTGGTGGAGATGCTCGGCGTTACCGCCGAGACTCCGGCCGCTGCGGCCCGCCCGGCCTGACCACCTGTGTCACCGCACCTGCCCGGCAGCAATGCCAGAACGGAGACCTCGATGCGCATCGGCGAACCCCAGCCGCCCCCCGGCGAGCCCGGCCCCGACGAGCCCGCGTGGATGCTGTCGAAGGCCTGGCACCGCGCGGAGCTGGTGGTCTGGGGCGCCCACGGCGGCGCCGGCGCGACGACCGTGGCGACCTGGCTGCAGCCCGCCTGGGACATGGGAGCCGCGCGGCCTGGCATGCATCCCAGGTATCCGGCGTCGGTGGCGGCCGGGCGGCCGCTGATCATCGCCTGCCGGCCCACGGCCTGGTCGGCCCGCGCGGCCACGACCGCCGTGGCCGCCGTCACCCAGGCAGGCAGCCGCGTCGCCGTGCTGGCGATCATCAGCGACGGCTGGCCCGAGCCCCCGACCGCCACCGCCCGGTTCCGGCTGCTGGAGCCCCGGGTCGGCGCCGTGGTGCGGATCCCGTTCGTGCCCGGGCTGCGCCTGGCCGACAACCCCGCCACCGTGGCGCTGCCCCGCCGGGCGCTGCGCGCCCTCGACCAGATCCGGGTCGCCACCGGCGGCTCACCGCACATCCGCTGACACCAGGGAGGACTCACACAATGCACATGCTCATCCACCTGCTAACAGGCGGCGGCCTGGCCGTCGCCGGTCACGCAGCGACCTGGAACGTCCCCGGCCTGGCGGGCGGGCTTCCGAACCCCGCCCCGGTAGCGCCGCCGGGTCTGTCGGGCGACGTGAACACGCTGCTGGCCTGGTGGAAGTGGGGCGCGCTGATCGCTGGCGTCTTCGGCCTGATCGGCTGCGGCGCGATGATGGCCATTGGCCGCCGCAACCGCTCCAGCCTGGCTGCCGACGGCGCCACCGGGATCCCCTGGGTGCTGGCCGGCCTGACGCTGATCGCCCTGTCATCGGGCATCGTCGGCGTCTTCGTGTGAGGCCCGCGATGCTTACCCGAACACCGTGGTGCTGGTGTTACGCCTGCTGGCGCCGCCGACGCCGCCGTGCCGCCTTCACCCTCGCGGTCCTGTGCGTCGCGGCCGCCGTCCTGGCACGCGGGCACGCACGACCAGATCACGCCCGGCCAGCGCCCGCCCGACGCGTCCTGGCGCCCGGATCCTCCCGGCTTACACGCCGCTCACCGGCCGCAACGCCCGCCATGTCGCTAGCAGCCGCCGGGCAGGGCCTGAGCTGGACCGACTTCCACGGCATCGAGCTGCCCGTGTCGGCCAGCGACGGGCCGCGCGACGGCCGCCGCCAGCTGGCGTCCGGGTTCGCCGACACCCCCCGCGGGGCGCTGCTGGCGGCGATCAACATCGCCGTCCGTACCGCCGCCCAGTGGGGAACGGCGATCTTCGGGCCCACGATCACCGGCCAGGTCACCGGACCCAACGCCGGCCTGCTGCTGCGAGCCGAATCCGGCGCCTACACCCAGCTACGGGCTGCGGCACACGTTCGCCCGGGCCAGCCAGCCGGCCGCGGCTACGCGACCGAGGCCGGCTACCGGTTCGAGACCTGGACCCCGGCCGACGCGACCGTTGACATCCTCACCGCCGGGCCCGGCGATTGCTGCGCCACCGTGCTGGCCAGCACCCGCATCCAGGTCATCTGGCAGCGAGAGGACTGGCGGGTCGTAGCCCCGCGCGGTGGCGACTGGGCCAACGCGGCCACCGCAATCTCCTCGCTGACCGGCTACACGCTCTTTCCTGGCGAAAGGTGACCGCCATGTGCGACACCCTGATCGAGCCCGCCTGCGCCGTGGTATCCCACGTGATCGGGTCGGCCACGGCGGCAGCCGCCGGGGACGTGCTGTCCAGCCTCGCGAGCGCGACCAGCGCCGGAGTCCGCTGGGCCGTAGTGAACACCGCCGCCTGGTGGGTCACCATCCCCTCACCAAACCTGACAGCCGAGCCCGCGATCACCGCGATCCAGGCATGGCTGCTCCTGGTAACCGCCGCTGTCGCGATCGCCGGGATGATCGCCGCCGGGGCCCGGATGGCGATCGCGCGCCGGGCCAAACCGCTGCTCGATGTGACCAGCGGCCTGCTCACGCTTGCCGCGGCGACAACCGTGGGCACCGTAGTCCCCGCGCTGCTGCTCAAGGCCGGGGACGCCTGGTCATCATGGGTCCTGCAGGCATCCACCGGCGGGCAGCTCGCCCAGCGGATGGCCGAGGTGCTCACCCTGGGCAACACCGCCGCGCCGGCCGTGGTCCTGATCTTCGGCACGATCGCGATCGTCTTGGCTCTGGTGCAGGCGGTCTTGATGCTGTTCCGCCAGGCCGCCCTGGTGATCCTGGCCGGGGTGCTGCCGCTGGCGGCAGCCGGGTCGATCGCGCCGCTGACCCGGCCCTGGATCCGCAAGATCAGTTCCTGGATGCTCGCGCTGATCTTCTACAAGCCCGCCGCGGCGGCGGTGTACGCGACCGCGTTCACCTTCATCGGCTCGGGCCGGGACCCGCGCACGGTGCTGATGGGGTTCGTCATGCTGCTGCTGTCAGTGATCACGCTGCCCGCGCTGATGAAATTCTTCACCTGGACCACCGGCACGGTCGCGGGATCCGGGGGCGGCGGCCAGCTACTCGGGGCCGCCGCGGTCGGCGCAGTCGCGGTCGGCACCATGCGAACGTCTGCGGGCGGCGCGGGCGGGCCAGCCCAGGACCAGGCCGCCTACCTCAGCACCCGGCTAGGCGCCTCGCCCGGCGATGGCCAGCCTCCCGCGACCGGCAGCCCACCTGGCCAGCCCACCCCGCCCGGGGCGCCACCCAGCCAGCCCGGCCCGCCGGGCAGTAGCGGCCCGCAGGCCACCGGCGCCGCGGCCAGCACCGCAACCGCCGCGCCCACCGGAGCGTCCGGGGCTCCCGCCAGACCAGGCGCTGTCCCGGCCGGAACAGCCGCCGCCGGGCCTACCGGGATGCCCAGCGGAGCCGCTGCCGGAGCGACGGCGGCAGCCGGGCCCATGGGCGCCGCCGCCGCAGCAGCCGCCCGGGTCGCCGCTGCCGCCGCCCGCCGCGCGGAAGACGAGATGGATTCGGAGGACTCCCGATGACCGAGGGACACGATCAGGTCCGCAGCTATGGCGGATGGCGGCGCAGCCGCAGCGTCGGCCTGCTGGGCCTGGGCACCGCTGGCACCCTGGTGCTGCTCGGCTGCTTCGCCGGGCTGCTGCTGCTCGCCGCGCTCTCGCTGAAGACCCTGCTCTACGCGGGACCACCGGCAGCAGTTGTCGGCATGGCGGCCGTGGTCCGGGTCGGCGGGACGCCGCTGGCCCAGCTGGCCCTGCAGCGGCTGCGCTGGCAGCACGGCACCCGGGCCGGGTACACCAGTTACCGCGCCGAGGTCGTCCTGCGCCACACCGGGGTGCTGCAGCTGCCCGGAACCCTGGTCGCTACCGAGCTGCTGTCGGCCGAGGACGGCTACGGCGGCCGTTACGGCCTGGTCCGCGACCGGCACACCGGATACCTGACGGCGACGCTGCGGGTTGTCCCGACCTCGACGTGGCGCGCCGACACCGGCGACGCGGACGGGTGGGTCGCGAACTGGGGCGCCTGGCTGGCCTCCCTCGGCTACCAGCCCACGGTGCGCTGGGTGACCGTCACCGTTGACACCGCGCCCGATCCTGGCTCGACGCTCACCGACCAGGTGGCCGCCGCGATCGATACCTCGGCGCCACGCCCCGCCATCGCAATCATGGACCAGATCGTGGCCACAGCTTGATCGGGACTCGCAGGACGGCGTGGACGCGCTGGTTCCCAGAAAATGTGGCGTCTTATGTCCTCTTCGAGCCGTCGCTCGCCTTCGTGGCCGAAGACGCGGCGGGCGTGGCGGTGCCGACATTGTTGACGAGGATGTCGACGTGACCATCGCCCGTGTCGGTGGCCCACTTGGCCAGTTCGCGAGCCGACGTCACGTCGGCCAGCGTCGTCAGGCGGTACGCCGCGCTGCCATCGCCGTGTTCGATCTCGGCGACCACATCAGAGGCTCGTTGCTCGTTGCGCCCGACTACCAGCACGTGGGCCACGGGTGCCGTCGGCTGGTCCACGCCAGCCACGCCCACGCTCCCCACCCGATCGGGAGGAGCAGCCAGAAGCTGAGGATCCGGTAGAGGAGCACCGCCACCACCGTCGCCGGCGCGGCCCCGCCAAAGGCGACGATGGCGATGGTGAGGCTGCCCTCCACCACGCCCAGGCCACCGGGCGTGATCGGCAGGTTGGCGGCGAGCTGGCCGGCGCTGTAGGCGAGCAGCAGGCCCTCCCACGGCAGAGAACAGTGCGAAGACGGAGAGGAACGTCAGGAGCACCGCCAGGTAGGCGCCTCCCCGGTTGCGGTCGAGGACCACTCGCAGGGGGAGCAGCGGGTGGGCGACCCGGCGCTGCACCTGAATGAAGGCGGCTAGCAGCACCACGCCGAGCGCCAGCCGGACGAGCGTGACGGGACTCCCCCACGAGTCGGTCTGAGCCCGGGAGAAGCCGAAGACGATGGCGAACAGGCCTGTGGACGCCAGCACGACCCCGGGGACGTCGATCTTCGGGCGGCCGTCGCGGGCAGGGTTGGAGAGCAGTATGAGACCGCCTATCCCCGCGACGGCGGCGAAGATCAGGTTGACACACAGGCACCACCGCCACGACACGTAGGACGTGAGGACGCCGCCCAGGAGCAGGCCGACCGCGCCGCCTCCACCGGCGATAGCTGCGAAGACGGCGAAGGCCTTGCCCCGCTGCCTGGCGTCGGTGAAGGTGGTGGCCAGCAGCGACAGGGCCGACGGTGCGAGGAGGGCGGCGAAGAGTCCCTGCACGGCCCGGGCCGAGGCCAGGACGGCGAAGTTGAGGGCGGCACCGCCGGCCGCCGATGCCACCGCGAACCCGGCGAGCCCCCCGATGAAGGTCCATTTGCGCCCGAATATGTCGCCTAGGCGGCCTCCGAGCAGCAAGAAGCTGCCGAAGGCCAGGGCGTAGGCGGTCACGATCCACTCCCGGTCACTGTTGGCGAAGCCAAGGGCGTGCTGAGCACTCGGAAAGGCGACATTCACGATCGTGGTGTCCAGCACGATCATCAGCTGAGCAATACCGACGATGACGAGCACCCACCATCGCCGGCTGCTCGCAGACGATTGAGCAGGGATGGTCGGCTGGATGGTGTCCATGGCGTTGTTCGATCCTCGCTTTAGCCCGGGGCGGCCCAGGGTCTTGGACCGGGCCAAGGGCCGAGGCGGATCATCTTGGCCGATCCCACCGCACGCCTGGCCAGCCGGGCGTGCGGCATCACGATGCCGCCTGCCTTCGGCCGGGGCCGGGTCAGACCGGGAACGTGACCCCGGTCAGCTGTTCGGAGACTGTCCACAGGCGGCGCTGGATGGCCGTGTCGCGGGATTGCCCGCTGGAGTGGGCCAGTTTCGGGTAGCCCCTGGCCCCGAAGAATCCGCCCGGGCCGTAGTACTGGCCGCCGAGCACGCCGGGGTCGGTCGCGGCGCGCAGCGTGGGCAGTGCGCCCATCGCCGCCTTCTGGGTCATCACCCGCAGGTAGAAGAACGCGACGATCGCGGGCGTGTAGCGCGCCAGCTCGGTGCTGGCGAGGCCTGGGTGGGCGGCGACCGCGATGGTGGTGCCCGCGCCGGACAGCCGGCGTTGCAGCTCGTAGGTGAACATCAGGTTCGCCAGCTTGGACTGGCTGTACGCGCCCACCCGGCTGTAGGACCGCTCCCCCTGCAGGTCGTCGAAGTTGATCCGGGCCCCGATGCGGTGCGCGAGGCTGCTGACCGTCACCACGCGGGAGCCTGGCACCGGCAGCATCTGCTCGAGCAGCAGCCCGGTGAGGGCGAAGTGCCCCAGGTGGTTGGTTCCGAGCTGCAGCTCGAACCCGTCACGGGTGGTCTGCCTGGGCGTGAGCATCACCCCGGCGTTGTTGATCAGCAAGTCGATCCTGGGGTGCCTGGCCCGCAGTTCGCCTGCGGCGGCGCGGATGGACTCCAGCGAGGTCAGGTCGAGGGGCTGGACAGTGACGTTCGCGCCGGGGGCGGTGCCGGCGATGCGGGCGGCGGCGCGCTTGCCCTTCTCGATGTCCCGCACGGTCAGCACCACCGACGCACCGCGCGCGGCGAGGACCTGGGCGGTCTCGAACCCCAGGCCGGTGTTCGCGCCGGTGACCACGGCTAGCCGTCCTTGCTGGCCGGGCACGTCCTCGCTGGTCCATTTCGCATTCATGATTCCCCCAGTTGCTAACTATGACGTACGACTTAGCTGAATAGTAGGTTGGACGTCATACATAGGTCAAGGGTAGAATCGGGTGCATGCCCCGACGCACCGACAGCCGCTCCCGGATGATCCACGCCGCCGCCGAGCTGTTCGGCCAGCGCGGCTACTACGCCACCACCTTCTCCGACGTGGTCCGGGAGAGTGGCGCGCCCCGCGGATCGACCTACTTCCACTTCCCCGGCGGCAAGGCCGAACTCGCCCGCGAAGCCATCGCCCGGGCGGGTGACGAGCTCGAGGAGATGGTCGCCCAGGCCGCGCGCCACGCCGATGACCCCGGGTCGCTCGTCCGCGCGCTGGCCCAGATCATGGCCGGCCGCTTCGAGCGCTCGGGCTACCAGAGCGGCTGCGCGATCGCCACCATGGTCCTCGAGCTGGCCCCCCGCGACGAGGAGTTCACCGCCGACTTCGACAGCGTATTCGCGCGGTGGCGGGCGGCGCTGGTCACCCGCTTCGAACCGCTGGGCATCGCCCCCGGCCGCGCCGCGGTCCTCGCCGGCCTGACCATGTCGGCGCTGGAGGGCGCGCTGGTCCTCAGCCGCGCCGCCCGCAGCATCGAACCGTTCAACACCGCAGTCGAGGCGCTCATCAGCGCCCTCGACCGCGACGCTGCCGCCCAGCCGGCCGCTCCCTGAAGCCGGGCCCGGCGAGTAGCTACCGGCAGAGCCAGCCGGGCCCGAGGTGAGGGGTGCCGGTAACAGGCCCCGAGGGATGGAGAACACCATGACCAAATCGGACGTCACTGACAGCTCGTCGCCACACAACAAGGCCACCACACTCCGCACGCTCCACGTACCTGGCGAACCGCTCGTGCTGCCCAACGCCTGGGACGCCGCTTCGGCACGGATGGTCGAAACAGCCGGGTTCCCGGTCGTGGCCACGAGCAGCTTCGCCACGGCCGAGGTACTCGGCTACGACGACGGGGAATCCGCGCCGGTCGCTGATGTACTCGCCGCTGCTGCGCGGATCGCCCGTTCAGTGAGCCTTCCGGTGACCGTCGACTTCGAGCGCGGCTACGGGCTCGCGCCGGCGGAGTTGGTCGAGCGGCTCGCCGCCACCGGTGCCGTCGGCATGAACCTCGAGGACTCTGACCCGCACAGTGGGGAAATGGTCGACGTCGCCGAGCAGGCGAACTTCCTGGCGGCGGTCCGCTCTGCGGCCCTGTCCGCGGGCCTCGACCTCGTGATCAACGCGCGGACGGACTCCTTCCAGCGCCGAGCCGGCTCGCCGGCAGAGCAGCTTTCCGTCTCCATCGACCGCGGCCAGCGGTACCTCGCAGCCGGGGCCGACTGCGTCTTTCCCATTGGCGCCGCCGACCCTGTCGTCATCCGGGCGCTGGTCGACAGCATCCCGGGGCCCGTCAATGTGGGCTACGGGCAGGGAAACCTCTCCTTGGCGCAACTCGCCGCCTTGGGAGTGGCCCGGGTGAGTTTCGGGCCGATCCTGCAGCTGCACCTCTACCGAAAATTCGCGTCCGCGCTGCTCTCGGCCGTGGCCGCCGACGAGAACCCGTGGGCGCTCTGATTCGGTCATCCTACGTGCTCCGACTAACCTGGTCGGGCGTCGAGAGCTGGCGACGACGGGCCAGGCACCGCTAACGTCGCCGCCGGCCTGGCCCGGGTCGCCGCCGTGCTCGACCGCATTGCCAGCGACGCCGGAGAACTGGCCCGGGCCCGCTGGGCCGGGGAACTCACGATCGCGGCCGTGCTGCCCGGCCGTCGTGCTGGGCGCCGGGGGCGGCTGGCCGAGCCAGACCTGGGCTTCCGCATGTTCTGCCCAAGAGAATGCCCAGGCCACGCCGGCGAAGATGGAACGAGCCCGGGATACGTGGCAGGCCGAGCGGCACCGACGCGGGGAGGCCGGGCAGTAGCCCGCCACCGGCAACCCATTCCGCGGGCACTCCACCCCCTGCCGGAACCCTCAAGCAGAGCATCGTTGCTCAGGAAACTGGACGCTGCAGCAGTACTGGCAGCTCCGTCGTTAGCGCCCCGACTCGACGTCCGCGATCTCGCGCAGATCCTCGGTCACCACCTCGGCGCGCAGCTGCCAAAGCTGCTCCGCGCCGTGGTCTTACGTCCGTACGAAGGCACGCACCGGGACGCCTCGATCAAGCAGCAGCTCGGCCGCACAGCGGCCCGTCGAACCCGCCCCACCGCTCGCCAGTGAAGTTTATACTCCTAAAAATAAAGTTGACACTTCTAAAAATGAAATGTACCGTCTTTCTTTATGAAGCGCTACGGGCAGGCATGCGCCATCGCCAGAGCCCTCGACGTCGTCGGCGAACGATGGAGCCTCCTGCTCGTGCGGGAGCTGACCTTGGGCCCGCGCCGTTACCGCGACCTCGCGACCGGCCTGCCGGGCATCCCCAGCAACGTCCTGGCCGGACGCCTGAAGGACCTGCAGGCCGCCGGCGTCATCACCCGGCGCACCCTCCCGGCACCGACCGACGTGACCGTGTACGAGCTGACCGACGCCGGCCGGGCGCTGCAGCCCGCACTCAACGAGCTGCTGGACTGGGGCCTGCGCTACGCACCGGCGCCGTCCCAGGACGACGAAGTCCAGCCCGGCTGGGCACTGCTTGGCGCCACCGGCCGGCCGACCGCACTGCCCGCCGGGCAGGTTTGCGAGCTCCGGGTAGGACCGGAGTTCTTCTACCTCAGCTCCGACGCCGGCAAGCTCACCGTCCGCCGCGGCCCGGCACCGGATGGCGACGCGGTGGTCACCATGTCCGCCGACACCC
>Ga0209647_1003388_pt1 | contig 12330 bp, 12 predicted proteins | sample GraSoi_2013_60cm_FD_185827 | JGI IMG/M metagenome (GOLD analysis project Ga0209647, IMG submission 185827) | Grasslands soil microbial communities from the Angelo Coastal Reserve, California, USA - Sample 9_17_2013_60cm (SPAdes) (version 2) | ecosystem: Environmental > Terrestrial > Soil >... | reverse complement strand
GCCAGCGGCCGCTCGCGATAGTCGCGAAGCAGCATGTTGTCGGTCATGTCGAGCTGCGGGACCAATCCCATTCCGAGACGATCCTCGGGCACGAAGCGTAACCCGGCGCGAAGCCGCGACAGTGCATTGGCCTTTGTCATGTCATGGCCGTTGAGCCATATCTGTCCCTGCTGAAGGGAGCGGATTCCGGCCACGCATTCGGCTAGTTCGACTTGGCCGTTGCCCGCAACGCCAGCAATGCCGAGGATTTCCCCGGCCCGCACCTCAAGCGTCACGCCCTTCAGGCCGCTGGCGCCGCGGTCGGCCGTCGCGCGGCCTTCCCGGACCTTGAGCACGGCGTCGCCGAAATTGCCGGCGCTGATCAGTCGCTGTGGCGGCATCGCGGCGCCGACCATCAACGCACCGAGTTCCTGGATCGAGGCTTCCGACTTGCCGAAGGACGCAACGACGCGACCGCGCCGCAGCACCGTGACCCGGTCGGCGGCAGCGGCGACTTCGCGCAGCTTGTGGGTGATGAACACGACATATTTGCCCGCGTCCGCGAGCCGGCGCAGCGCGACGTAGAGATCGGCCGCTTCGCCGGGCGTCAGCATCGAAGTCGGCTCGTCCAGCAGCAGGAAATCCGCGCCCCGGTAGAGCAACTTCAGGATTTCGACCTTTTGCCGTTGACCGACGGTCAATTGCCAGATCAGCGCATGGGGATCGATATGCAGCCCGTGCTCGCGTCCCACGGCTTCGACGCGCTGGGCCGCCTCGCGCCGATGCAGCCGGAGCGAGGATTCGGTCGCCCCGAGCAGAATATTATCGAGCACGGAAAAGGCATTCACCAGTTGAAAATGCTGGTGAACCATGCCGATCCCGCGACGAACCGCATCCCACGGCGAGCGAAACCTGGTCTTCTCGCCGTCGATGAAGATTTCACCGCTGTCGGGCATATAGACGCCCGACAGGATGTTCATCAGCGTCGATTTGCCGGCGCCGTTTTCGCCGAGCAGCGCGTGAATTTCTCCGCGCCGCAAGGTGAGATCGACGCGGTCGTTGGCGACGGTCTCGCCGAAGCGCTTGCTGATCGACGACAGTAAAACGCCTTCGCCGGCTGAGGCCATGAGGCTGATCCCTGGCTATCGAGATTATTTCGCCGCGCCTTGCACTCCTGCCACAAGCCAGTTCATCTTGGTGGCGGCGTCTTCGGAGCTGAGCTCGCCGCCGGCGGGAACGCGCAGCTTGCCCTCATTATCCTCGATCGGCCCGGCAAAGACTTTCAGCTCGCCCGACATGATCTTCTGCTTGGCCGCTTCCACCGCGTGCTTGGCCTCGTCGGTCACCATCGGGCCATAGGGCAACAGCACCACGATGCCGCCTTTCAGGTCGCCGAGATCGCGCGTGGATTCAAACTTGTTGGCCTTCACGGCTTCGACGGCCTTGACGTAAAACGGACCCCAATTCCAGGCGCTGCCGCTGAGGAAAGCCTGCGGCGCCGCGAACGACCAGTCGGCGTTCGAGGTCATGCCCCATTTGCCCTTTGCCGCGGCCGCCTGCAGCGTAGCCGAGGAGTCGAGGTGGTTGACGATGATATCAGCCCCGGCGCTGAGCAGCGCATCGGCGGATTCCTTCTCCTTCGGCGGGTCGTACCAGCTGTTGACCCAGTTGGTGACGACCTTGGCGTTCGGATTGACCGATTTGACGCCGAGCGCGAACGCGTTCACGCCCGAGACGACGGCCGAATAAGGAAAGGCGCCGGAAAACCCGATGATGTTGGTCTTGGTCATCTTGCCGGCAAGGACACCCTCGAGATAGCGGACTTCTTCCAGCTTGCCATAGTAGGAGGCGACGTTTTTCGGGCCCTTCGGGTCGGACATCTGCACGACGAAGTCGACCTCGGGGTGTTTCTTGGCGATCTCGGGAATAAAGGTTCCGTAGCCATAGCTGTTGGCAAAGATGACCTTGTTGCCCTTGGCGATCAGGTTGTTGATCACGGGCACCACGCCAGGGCCGTCAGCGACCGATTCGACGCGGGTGATATCGAGGTCAGGCACGTGCTCCTGCAGGTATTTGGCCGACTCGGTATTGGCCCGAACCCACGACGATCCCGACGCCTGCGAAAATTCGACAAAAGCCACCTTGAGCTTTTCGTCGGCGACGGCCTGATTTGCGAACAACAATCCGCCGATCAGAGACATCAGCACGATACGCACTCGATCTAATTTCACGGGTAGGTCTCCATTTGAAGAGCGGCGCTCAGGTCTGCCGCACGTCAGCGCGGCACACCTGAATACGATGCAACTCACATGCCATGGAGGAAACTCTGGAAAATCTAGGTTATTCGGCTTCCTGTCGGCGCATCTGACGCGAAAAACAGCAACATGCCCATGAATTAGAGGAAACTGCTTTCATGGTTTGCAAAATGCCCCGAACGCGATAAATGGAATCCTCAATGGGCTGGCCCATGGCAGCGCCGCTGCGGGCGTTGGCAGGGGACAGGCAATCGCCTCCGAAGTGCCGGATTGCCAGCGCCGGCGGTTAAACGGCAGGATACCAGTTCTTGGCGACTCGCGGAGAGGTTTTAGTGAAGAAGGCAACGTCAGCGGCTCAAGACGAACTGGCGCTCGGCGTAAAACTGAAGCACGCGCGGATCGCCAAAGCCATGCGGCTCGCCGATCTCGCCGCGGCGTCCGGCTGTTCCGAAAGCCTGATCTCGAAGATCGAAAATCGGAAGGCCACCCCTTCGCTCAATACGCTGCACCGCCTTGCAAAGGGTCTCGGCATCACGATCGCCACGCTGCTGAGTGAACAGACCCCGGCGCATGGCATCATCATGCGCGAGGGGCAGCGACCGGTGCTGAGCCGGATCGGGCTCGGCGGTTTCGGCGTCGACGGCGTTGAGACCGAGCTGCTGATTCCATTTGGCGCCGACTCGGCGCTGCAGGCGACCTTGCTTCGCGTTCAGCCGGGCGCGCGTAGCGACGGCATGCGCCAGCACGAGGGCGACGAAGTCGGCTACATCGTCACCGGCGAGATCGCCCTGACCGTGGAAGGCGATACTTATGCGCTGAAGGCCGGCGATGCTTTCTTCTTTCCCTCCATGCGCCCGCACGGCGTCGCCAATCCCGGCGAGGCGGCCGCCATGATCGTGTGGGTGAATACGCCGCCCACGCTGTGAGCAGGGCGCCTTCTTTCTGCTCATGAAAGCACTTGACTATGGTGCAATTCTTGCTCGTAGTGGCGCAAATGCGCGACCGTCGCATGCGCCAGTTCAACCCACGATGGACCGACGGAGACCCCGATGTCCGGCTACGCACTTTCCCAGGACTTGATGGCAGCGGCGATCGCCGATCGCGGCAACGTGCATCCGTGGGACGCCATCCCCGTCGCCCGGACCGCCCTGGTTGTCATCGACATGCAGAACTATTTCGTCGCGCCGAACGCGCAAGGCGAGGCGGAAACAGCGCGCGACATCGTTCCCGCGATCAACCGGCTCGCCGCGGCGCTGCGCGAACGCGGCGGCCGCGTCATCTGGATACAAAACACGACGACGGATACCCGCGAGAAGTGGTCGGTTCGTCCCGCCGGAAAAAGCCGAGACCCGCCTGGCCGCAATGGAACTGGGCGCAGAAGGATACCAGCTCTGGCCGACGCTCGATGTCCGCGCCGATGACACACGGATGGTGAAGAAGGTCTATTCGGCTTTCATCCAGGGCTCCTCCGACCTTGCCGCGCATCTCAGGGCGCACGGAATCGAATTCGTGCTTATCGCCGGCACCTATACCAATGTCTGCTGCCAGGCGTCGGCGCAGGACGCCATGATGCTCAATTTCCGCACGATCATGGTCTCGGACTGCAATGCCGGGTCGACCGCCGAAACCCATGCCGCGGCGCTGAATAACTTCTTTGAATTCTTCGGCGACGTCTTGTCAGTCGACGAGGTCCTGGACCGGCTTGAAGTTGACAAGGAAACGGCGGCAGCCTGACGAAGGACTAGACGCCATGACGACCACGGTGCCGGGAAAGGCTGCTCTTGTCGTGGTCGACATGCAGAACGACTATTGCAACGCGCGTGGGGTTTATCCGCGCAACGGGTTGCATTGTTTTGATATGGACGGCGTGGTGCCGGCCACCGCGGCCGCGGTGACCGCCTGCAAGACCCGCGCTATTCCCGTGATCTATCTGCGCATGGCGTGGAACACCGACGCCCACGGATTTCCGATTGACGCCGGGCTGATCATCGAACAGTCCCGCCCCTTCATCCGCAGCGAAGGACTGCGGCGCGGCACCTGGGGCGCGGAAGTGCTGGCGGAAATGCCCTCGCCCGACTACGTCGTCGAGAAAACCCGCTACAGCGGTTTCCATAACACCGCGCTCGAGGCCCTGCTGCGCGGTCTCGGCGTCGACACGATTTACCTCGCCGGCGTCATTACCAATATGTGCGTCGAGGCCACCGCGCGCGATGCCTTCCATCGCGACTTCCGCTTCGTGGTGCTGTCCGACTGCGTCTCCGGCTTCAGCCGCAAACTGCACGATGCGAGCCTGGAGACGATGCAGATTTTCGGCCGCGTCGCCGCGTCGAGCGATCTGTTGGGTAGAACGTCGGACCTGACCATGCTTCAATCGGGTTGAAGCTTACTCTAGGACTGCGGAAAGCGCCCGCGCCAATGCTCGGCGATGTCGACGCCGCGGCAGAACCATACGTCCTCAAAACTCCGCATGTGATCGAGAAGCCTGATCAGCCCGGTGCAACGCCCCGGCCGTCCGATCAGCCGGTCATGCAGGCCGATCGACAGCAGCTTCGGCGAGCCTTTTTGGCCCTCGCGGCGGAGAACGTCGAAGGCGTCGCGCATGTAGCTGAAAAAGTCGTCGCCGGTGGAGAAACCGCTGTTTTCATTGAAGCGGTTGTCGTTCGCCTCGTAGGAATAGGGAATGACCAGATGCGGCCGGTCACCGACCCGCAGCCAATAGGGCAATTCATCGGCGAGCGAGTCCCGGTCGTACAGAAAGCCGCCGGCCTCGACGAGCAGGCGCCGCGTGTTCGGTCCGGGCCGTCCGGTCATCCATCCTACCGGCCTCATCCCGGTCAATCGTGTCAGCACGTCGATGGCACGCTGGATATGCTGGCGTTCGACCTCCTCGGCGACGTCGGCGTAATCGATCCAGCGATAGCCGTGGCTGACGATCTCGTGCCCGCGCTGGACGAAAGCTTTTGCCAGTTCGGGATTCTGCTCCAGCGCTCGCGCGACGGCGAGCACGCTGACCTGGACCGAGAAATCGCGAAAAATATCCAGCACCCGCCAGGCGCCGCGACGGCTGCCGAACTCGAACACGGATTCGACGAGCGGCGAACGCTGTCCCGATTTTGTGCCCACGCCGATATCGTTGAGCATGCCTTCCGACCCATCGTCGCCGTTGACGAGCGTCGCTTCGCCGCCGCCCTCGACGTTGAGATTGAAATTCACCGCGATCGAGGCGCCCCCGGGCCAGCCCGGGTCGGGCGGGAACTCGCCATAGCCGACGAGATCACGCGCAACCATTGGATCGGGTTTTGGCTCATACATTGTCGTTGGCTCGCTTTACGATTGACAAGGGCGGTGGCGATCAGTCCGGCGCGGCAAGCGGTGCCAGGCAGGGATCGTAGCAATAGAACCAGTCGGTTTCAGTCGGCCCGCGCATCCAGCTGTTCTCGATCGAGATACGCTGCACCTCCGTGACGCGCGGAATCCGGGTTGCCTCGTAGCAGCGAAACGCCTCGCCGTGATCGTCGCATGCCGCAAGGCAACGGCTGAGAATGACACCGTCTTCGACCGCCATGGCGCCGCCGGCCGCCATGAACGGACGCATCGGATGGCAGGCATCGCCGAGCAGCACGATCCTGCCGCCGCTCCAGCGGTCGTTGCGCTCGCGGTCGTAGATCGGCCACAAGCTGACGTCGTCAGCGACCTCCAGCACGCGGCGCAGGTCGACATGGAAGCCGGCGAAGGATTCGAGCATTTCGTCGCGGCTGCAGGGCAGCGAGGATGCCTCGCTGTCCCACTGCGCCACCGGGATGACACCGATGACGTAGATCTCGTCGCGTCGGCTCGTCATGAAATAGGGCAGGATGTGCCGGTCCGGCCCCCACCACTTGGTACAGTCCGCTATCCCAGATCCGCGCAGCCGTTCGGTCGGAAAAATCGCCCGCTGCGCCACGGCGCCGACGAATCGCGGCGGCTCGAAGCCGAGCAGGTTCTCGCGCACCCTGGAGCGGATGCCGTCGGCACCGATGACGATGTCGGCTTCGACGCGGACGCCGTTCTCGAAGCTGAGGCGGACCGCCTCGCGGCTCTCGTCGAGCCCGACAAGGCGATGGTCGAACGCGATCGTGCCGGGAGTAACGACGCGTTCCAGCATGCCGTGGAGGTCGCCGCGATGAATATTCATGTAGGGGCCGCCGTAACGCGCTTCGCTCGCAGCATCGAACTTTATCTCGTACATCGTCTCGCCGCTGTCCCAAGCGCGGCTGACGTAGGACTCCGGCTTGATGCCGGTTTCGATCAAGTCTTGTTCGATGCCGAGACGGCGAAACGCCTTCATCGCGTTGGCGCTGAGAATGATTCCGGCCCCGATCCGCGAAAACGCCGGCGCCTGCTCATAGACCGTCACGGGGAACCCGGCGCGCTGGAGAAAGCCGGCAACGCTCAGGCCACCCAGGCCCGCGCCAATGACCGCGATTGTTTTTCTTGCACTCATCGACGATTCCCAACGAGCCCTGACACAGGTCGCTTTCTCAAAAGCTCGGCGGGGTGTTGACCCACAGCACGCGAGCGAGCTTTTTTCGATTGTTGATATAGGAGTGCGGCCGTTCGGAGCGGAAATAAAAGCTGTCGCCCGGGCGCAGCTGATAGCTGCGATTATCCACCGTCAGTTCGATCTCGCCATCGAGCACGTAGCCGAACTCTTCGCCTTCATGCTGGAGGATCCCTTCGCTTCCGCCGCCGGGCTCGATGTCGTTGATGTAACCGGACAGCAGGTTGCCGCGGCCACTCGGAATCAGCGCCTCGAGCCTGCTTTCCTTTCCTCGACGGATTTGATCGGTCCCGACCATCGGTCGTTCGCCCTGCCGCATCACGACACCGGACGGATCGCCATTTTCCTGGAACAATCCGGATACCGGCATGCCAAGCGCCAGCGCGACCCGGTGCATCATCTTGATCGAAGGGTTGGCGTTGCCGTTTTCGATTCGCGACAGCACCGATTCCGAACATCCTGCCAAACCGGCAAGCTGCTTCAGGGTGAGTCCCTTCAGAAGCCGCGTGTGCTTCATCTTGAGGCCGACGCGAATCTCGGGGACCTCGACCGGCCCTTTTTTCCTGACTGCAGCAACCATTGCCCCGTCCTTATCAATCCCTCAGATTTGCATATTTCTTCGGCAGTAACCGTTTCACCCAAGGCCTGCTCGCGACCGGCCACCAGGAGATGGCCGCCCCGCACACGGCAAGACCCAATCCCCAGCAAGGGTACAACCAATGGGAATAGTTCGTCGAAATCGCACCGAACCGTTACTTTTGCAATGGCCTTGATGACGGGGGCCGAGGTTGATTTCCCGGCTCAGGTCGGTGCCGCATGTTTGGGCCCGTGCATGAACTTGCCTATCCACCAGGTAAAGAAGGCATAGCGCAGAACCTCAGCGTCGGTTTCGCCGTATTTTCCGGTGCTCTTCAACTGCTCGATCCATTCGAGTTCTTCACCTGTCAATTTCACGGCAAGCTCGGAAATCTGTAACGGAACATTGGTGAATTCCGGCCGGTAGGAGGCATCGCGATAGAATTCGCGGTCGGCCTTGATGTTCTTGATCCGGAAATCAGACGGGCTTCGCTGATTCCGGAGCCGCGGCGGTTCGGAAACCCGGCTCCAGTCCTGGTCGGTACCCTCGAACACGACAAGCTTCAGCGGCTTCAATTCGAAATCGCTGGTCATCATGACGTCGGCACCGCACACGTTCGGAACCGCCAGCACGTCCATCAGCGCCAGCAGTTCGACGTAGTCGCCGCGCCCGGCGGTATTCTTGGCAATAAACGGATGACCCGCCGCATCGACCCCGGTGTGCATGAAGAAATTGAAGGAGTCGTGGACGTCATCGGGGGTGAGGCCGAATTCACGCTGCGCCTCCGCCTGGATGTCGTGGCAATTGGTGTGCACCGCCAGGCCGTAATGATGTTCGAACAGAAAACCGCTGCAGCGGGGATACAGCACGTCGTTGGTGCCGACGGTGTCCTCGATGATCGCCATCATAGGTCGTTCGCGAGGCGGCGCCGACCACAGGAAGTCGCCCTTGGTGGGATGCAGCCCGTGCAGATGCCGGGTCCGGCCGGTATGGAAGAATTCCTTGTAGTCATGCAGATTGAAGCAATTGAAATCGGCGCATTGCCGCCCGCTGGTCTGCTCGATCCGCAGCACCTGACCGCGCCGCAATTCGAGCGCCTTGCCGGTTCCGGGTTCGATCGTCAGTTCCTGAAGGGTCTTGCGTCCCGGCGACGTCGTCATGATTTTTTCCCGTTGGCTGCGGCGGAGAGATGGGTGGCGGCGAACTCGCGCAGCGCCCAGCGGATGAGCTCGTCCCTGCTGCCGCTTTCGCCGGCCTCGATGCTGTTGTCGATCAACTCAAGCTGCTGCTGGTTCAAGCGAAGCCGAACCGTGGTTTCCGTCATGGTGGTCATCCCCGCATGTTTGAGCCTCGCGTCGTGCGACGCGAGGCTCATCCGGACCAGAGGTTACGGAGTCCAGCCCTTGGGGGCCTGCATGCCGGACTTGTCGAGCGAATTGAGATTCGCCATGGTCACCGGAATCAGCGCAACCTCGTCCTTCTTCTTCTCAAGCGGCTTGCCTTTCACCAGCGCATCCATCATCCGTACCGCGGAGCGGCCGATCACCACCGGCTGCTGCGCCACGACATAATCCGCGCACCCCGCGCGCATCATCTCTTCGGCGGCCTCGCCGAGCACGGCGAACATCACCTTCACCTTGCCGCACTTCTGGGCGCCTTGCGCCGCGCGCGCGGCGCCGACGCCGTAGGTATCGTCCGCGCCATAGAGCATGTCGACCTTGGGAAACCGCTGCAGAAAATCGTTGGCCAGCGACAGCGCGACCGCCGGATCCTGCTCGCTGGTCTGCTCCGCGACGATTTTCAGATTGGTGCCTGTGATGTCCTCCTTGAAGCAGCGAAGCCGGTCGGACGCCCAGAATGCGCCGGAGGGCCCCGCGAGCACGGCGATCGTGCCGCCGTTCGGCAGCAGCGTCTTGGCGCCCTTGGCCAATTCGTGGCCGACATTGCAGTGGCTCGACGATGCCGCCGCATCGGCATCGACGTCGCTCGCCACGATCGGACTGCCGGCGCCGATCACCGGAATTTTCGCAGCCTCGGCCTGCTTCACCGCCCCATTGAAGGACGCGGGATTGGCCGGATCCATCAGGATCGCCGCGACCTTCTGGACCACCAAGTTTTGAAACTGACTGACCTGCTTGTCGACATTGCCGTAGCCGCCGGCGTCCTGGATCACGACGTCGTAGCCCAGCTTCTTGGCTTCGTCGGAGATACCGTACAGCACCGGGGTGAACCAGGGCCCCTTGATGTTCGGCATCGAGACGCCGATCTTCTCGGCGGCATGGGCCGGCTGGCCTGCCAGAAACAGCAGTCCAATCTGGGCGACCATGCCGGCCACGCCAGCCTTGCCGAGAGCGCGAACTTGGCTTTGCATTATGTTCTCCTGTTACGAGTTACGAGTAGTGACACGACATCAAGCTTTTTTGCCTATGCGCGATTCGATGAAGGCCTGATCGAGCGCGACCGCCAGGATCAGCGCACCGCCGATCACCATCATCTGCGTGTAGGACGGAACGTTCAGCAAATTCAGGCCGTTCGAGAGGATGCTGACGAACAGCACCCCGAACGCCACGCCGACGACCGAGCCGCGGCCGCCGAACAGGGATATGCCGCCGAGCACCACCGCGGCCACCGACTCCAGCGGCAGCGTGGTGCCGAGCGATGGCTGTCCGGAAGCGACGCGCGCGGTAAGAATGATCGAGCCGACCGCGGCGCAGATGCCGCTGGAGACGTAAGCGGCAGTCTTGATGGCGCCGATCCGGATGCCGGAAAGACGCGCCGCCTCTTCGTTGCCGCCGACCGCATAAATCCGACGGCCAAGCCTGGTGTATTTCAGGACGACGAAGGCGGTCAGCAGGACCAGCAGCGCGATGATGACGGGAGCCGGAACGCCCAGCACCAGTTCATAGGCGAGATCGGCGAAAGCACCGGGAACGCCGGTCACGGCGACGCCGCCGCTCAGGCTCAACGCGAGACCGGAGACGATCGACATCATCGCGAGCGTGGCAATGAACGGAAACACCTTGAAGCGCGTGATGACGATGCCGTTGACCAGGCCGACGCCGGCGCCGGTGACAAGGGAGGCGATCAGCCCCACCGGAATGCCGTGGTCGCGCATGACGATGGCGCCGACAATGCTGACCAGTGCGACGATCGAACCCACCGAGAGATCGAGACCTGCGGTGAGGATGGCGAAGGTCTGGCCGAACGAAACGGCGGCGAGTGCCGCGGCCGAGACACCGATATTCCGGAAATTGGCGACCGAGAAGAACACTTCTGAGTTGGCCGTAAACAGCACGATCAAGGTGACCACGATGACCGGAAGACCTATTTGCCGGCCGTAGCGCTGAAAGAACGGCAACGGCTTGAAGCGGTCAATATTGGCGGAAGGCATCTGGTCGGCGCTTTCGGAAATGCCCATCATTACGCGACCCCTGCGAATGGGTCCGCCGGCTTCGCGGCCATGTGGGCGGCAAAGGCACCGGCAAGGATGCGCTGTTCGTCGAATTCCTGCAGCGGGATTTCATCGAAGATGCGGCCGCCAGACATCGCGTAGATCCGGTGGCAGACGTTGATCAGTTCGGGCAGTTCGGGCAGTTCGGAGGACACCAGGATCACGGCAGCTCCGTCCGAGGCGAGACGATGAATCAGCTGGTAGACCTCGGCTTTGGCGCCGACATCGATGCCGCGCGTCGGCTCGTCGAAGATCAGGATATCGGCCTCGGTCAGCACCCACTTGCCGATCACGAGCTTTTGCTGGTTGCCGCCCGACGCGGTCCCGGCCAGCGCGTCTAGTTGCCCCCGAAAGTGCAATTTGTCGGCTACGCTCCGCGCGGTTCGGCCAACGGCCTTCCAGGATACGAAGCCGGCGACACCGGATCGTTCGAGCGAGGCCATGACGATGTTCTCTGCGCCGGACATCGAGAGCACGAGGCCCTGGTCCTTGCGGTCTTCGGGGAGATAGGCGATGCCCGACGCGATGGCGTCGCGCGGATTTCGGGTGGCGAGCGTCTGACCGTTCTTGCGGATTTCGCCGCTGTCGAGCGCATCAGCTCCGAAGATGGCGCGCATCACTTCGGTTCGCCCGGCGCCGACAAGACCGGCAAACCCGACGACTTCGCCGGCCCGCACATCAAAACTGATGTTCTCGAACACGCCGTGACGCGTGAGATTCGACGCGCTGAACACGACTTCGCCGAGATCTTCGTTACGTGGCGGGAACAGTTCGGCGATCGGCCGGCCGATCATCAGGCTGATCAATTCGCTGGTATGCTTGATCGCCCCGATGTCCGAGGTCGCAATTCGTTCGCCGCCACGCAGCACGGTGACGCGGTCGGCAATCTCCATCACCTCGTCGAGCCGATGCGAGACGTAGAGGATCGATGTACCCTCCGATCGCAGCCGGACGATCAGGCGCCGCAGCGCCACGGCCTCGTTTTCCGACAACGCCGCGGTCGGCTCGTCCATGACGATGACGGGCGCCCGCAAAACCAGCGCCCGCGCGATCTCGATCAATTGCTTCTGCGCGGTCGAAAGGCTGCCGGCGCGCTGGGACGGGCGGATTCCGGTTCCCTGCACGAGGGTCCCGAGGACGTCGGCCGCTAGGCGCTCGGCTCGGCGCCGCGAATAGAACAGCCCGAACGATTCCGGCTCATTGCCGAGGAAGATGTTTTCCGCGACGCTAAGCTCGGGAACGATCATCAATTCCTGAAAGATCGTGACGATGCCATGCTTTCGCGCGTCCAGCGGTCCGGCGAAGACGACAGGTTCTCCGCCGACCGACAGCGTGCCGCCGTCGGGCCGCACGTCGCCGGACAGAATTCGAATGAGCGTGGACTTGCCGGCGCCGTTCTCGCCGATCAGCGCATGAACCTCGCCGCGCCGCAGGTCCATCGAAACGCCGCGCAGCGCCCGCACGCCCGGATAATCCTTTTGCAGATTGTCGAGCACGACAAGCGGCGGCTGGTCCCGATCAGGAGCCG
>Ga0209647_1003387_pt1 | contig 12332 bp, 8 predicted proteins | sample GraSoi_2013_60cm_FD_185827 | JGI IMG/M metagenome (GOLD analysis project Ga0209647, IMG submission 185827) | Grasslands soil microbial communities from the Angelo Coastal Reserve, California, USA - Sample 9_17_2013_60cm (SPAdes) (version 2) | ecosystem: Environmental > Terrestrial > Soil >... | reverse complement strand
TCCTTAAGACCTAACAGCGTTTCCAAAAGGAGGAGAACAGAATATTCCGACGATAGAAGCGTTAACAAGGAACCAACTTTATGAAAGTTAGTAGGATATGTTTTGCAGGTTTTATTACGCTCTTTTTTAATGTGTTAAAACTTCAGCCATATCATACCATCAAGTCTGAAAGAGTATCAAGCCTATTTAGAACATGAAAGCCTGGGTGTACTGGCTACATGAGATATCCGTTTTGAATGGTATTGGATCTAGAACGGGATCGTTGTGTCTTCTTTCCCGTGTGAGTGATGGTTCCTGTTTCGTTCCAGACCTATAACATCGGAGAGAACCCCTGTAAGACTACCTCAAATTGTACCTTATCCGTTGGCTTTTAAGATTCTTCTTGTTTACTGCTCGCTATAACCAAGCTGCTTCGCTTTTTCGTAAGCTTGCTCAGCTTCTCCATGCCGCCAAAGACGTTCAAGTACCTTACCTTTATTGTAGTGGGCGGCAGCGAAGTTCGGATCAAGTCGAATGGCTTGCTCATAGTGAGCAAGCGCTTGTTCAAAGTACGATTGGCTATTTTGATAGAGCTCGATGTTATAATATGCATTGCCCTTGCCGTTGTAAGCATATGCATTGGTAGGATGGAAGTGTCAGAACTCAGGACAAGGTGTGGTGACTGAAGGAATGGATCCCCACTCAAGCCACAAAAAGGCGACAAAATGCTCTCATTTTCCCCATTCTTTGCTCATTTTGGCAGTGGTTTCCCCACTTTGCGTGAGCTTTCCATGTCGTGTTCTGAGTTCTGACACTTCCAACACAAGGGCTTGAACAACCGCGCGGAGAACTAACATCCACCCACCCGACAACGAGAGCGAACCATGCGCCGCTTCAAATCCCCTGGTCATGCTCAACGCTTCCTTTCTGCCTTTGGCCCGATCCTGGATCATTTTCGGCCGAAACGACATCGTTTTCGCGCCTCGGAGTATCGCGCCCTCATGCAGGGGCGATTCCAGGTGTGGAACGAAGTGATTGGAAGGAAAACAGCCGCCTAGCACCGCACTGTCTGCCTCCAATCTTTGCTTCTTTCCTTCCTCTTCTTTTTCTTTTTAGAAAAAACTCTTCAATTCTTCGATAAGTTGACAATACCCAGCCGATTCAATGCTTGTTGATAGGTTCTGTCAGTCCAGAATCGCCAGCGCTGAATTGACCTGCTGGACAGAAAATAGCTCAGAATCGTAATACGCGCCTGCCCACTGGCGCAGACGCTTGTGCTCAGGATGCTTTGGATGATGCAATGCCTCAAGTAAAAAAGCGTATCCGCCTATCCCGCCAGCATCCTCTGGGGGACATGCCCGTTCACCAGCTAGACAACGAGGCGTGATCCAGAGAGCGTCCTCATTCATTTTATCATCTGTGAGATGCTCAATTTTTTCAATAGTAATCTGGTGCATCCAGCTATCTCCCAGGTCATATTCGTAAGTTAGCTTCAGCCAATCGGTCCAGACGGTCGCATCGAGCTTTGTTCGCCGACTATCCCTGATGCGCATGCCTGCACTATCCCAATCAGGGTCAGGGAGACCATAAACGGTTGTCTTCTCATTGATCGTAAGCCTGAACAAATAGAGATGGGCGTTCTCCCATCCCATCACAACCTGAAGCATTTTATGGAGTGTATGAAGGCTAATGGCACCAGGCACGACAATTTTGCGCCAAATAGGTGGCTCAATGCCAGTCAACTGGACGTGCAGGTAATAGCGGCTCTCTGACTGGTAACTTCCCATTTGCGTTTCCTCTTCTACGTTTTGTTTCCTAGTAAAGCAGATGGGCACAGAAAAATCAAGACAACAAAGTGTTCTTCGCTGAGACGGAGGTGTCCATCCCGCTCCAGGAAAGAAAGCAAGCTCGGTAAAAAGGGGACCAAGCGCTGCGCACACGGGTAGTGGATAGCACGCCAGGCCAGAAAGAGCGCCTCTTGCACTGCCGGGCCATAGACCGGCTGACGTGGACGCAAGATATGGGCCGGGATCTCGGAAACATGATTCAGCAGGGTAATCGCGTATTTGCGTTCATAGCCGGTCAGTTCCACGACCCGATCCAGCAGCAGTGTTTTCTGCGTTCCGGTGGCTTCCTGGTAACGGGGAGCGATCTGGACCAGCACTTCACGGCGAGCGCGGTAACTCAACGAAGCTCTCTGATGGCTCACGATGGGTTCTCCTCCGTCCTCCCAGAGGGAGTCGCGCGTGCCTCTCGTGACGTGGGGCACACGGGTGATGAATCGGACGGAGGGTTCAGGAGTCAGACAGTTGAGCAACATGGACCAGTATCCACCAGTGAGGTTCGCCAAACCGCTTCTTTCCTGGAAACGCTTGTAGTGAGCACGCCATCCCATCCACCCCCTGGTTCCGCCACGAGTCATCGTACCCCATCGCGCAAAAAAAGTCAGCTCTTTTGGGAATGCCAACAGATGGGAAAGGCGCTGTGGTCTTGCTTCAACATCTCTTCATGCCGGTCAAAATAGGGTCAAAATCATACTCGTGGGTTTGATTACTCGTGGCGGAATGCGAAGGCAGGAGGTCACGCTGCTGTACAAATTATACCTTCTCTCTATCACCATTAGCAATGCGTCATAGGAAATAAGTTCTAATCATCCACATTGACGCTTCTCTTTAGAACGGATATGCGAAGTAGCCAAGACAGGCCCTGGTCAAAGGTCCTGCACATTCGAGCATCCTCAAGAGGATAGTTCTATCTTACCAGGAGCTGTTCCTTATCCCGAACTCACGTTAATTAAATGGGCTGAGCAGCTAATGACAATATGATGAGAATGCTCATTTATCATTCTTCTGAAAGTCTCCTCTTGCGATGAGCAGATACACATCATGGGTCAACCAGTTTTCACATGTAATAATCAACTTTCCATTGCACTGATTTTTGAGTTCACTTTAAGCGGTTCTGTCAGAACCAGCCGCCCGCGGGGCTTTCAATTGGCTCAGGAGATGCTGCCCATCCTCCGCGCGCTGCTTTCCAGACTGGTTGATGGGAAAAGAGCTGTACGGCTGCTTGGGGTAATCACCTCCGGCCTTAACTCTTTTGATGAGATGCGTTGAGCATGGTAGGTCGTCACGCCTTCCCTCTGGCTAGAAGAGCAGGTGCAAGCATAAACTGAGAACCAACTCACTCACCTAGGAAGAAGACGCTGTGGGAGTTTCTACCAGCGACATTTACCGGTCTTTTACACGTGATAAAGTATTAACCTGCTATCATTTTTGGGATGAAGTGTAGCAAATTCGGGACGACGTGGTGACCAGGCGACCAGGCGATGCCCTGGATACTTTATCGCCGGACGCTCGTAATCCTCATCAATATTCCCTAAGTAGAGGTTTGTTTGATTGGATGCGACTGCTAACCAGCGATGTTGGGAAATGCTGAGTATCCGAGGAACTATTGGGAGTTGCTTCCATTCCATGACGACTCTGTGCTCGTGTATATTCCATGCGGTGACACGTCTATCGTTGTAGGCTGCGACCAGCAGCAGACTATCAGCAGACCAGGCAAGACAGAAAATCTGCTTTTGTGTAGCAGGCTGCGACCACACCGATGTAAACGTCTCAGTTTGCCAACAGTATATAGCACCATTTCTTCCTCCAACAGCCAGAAGTTTACCGTCAGGCGACCAGCGTAGTGTTCCACTTCCTCCGCAAGAAAGATTTGGGACATTGAGTGTGTACTCAGGAGAAATAGGTTTTTGAAATGGAGGATGGACTGTATAGATATATATGCGTTGCTCCTCGCTGACCCATATTGCGAGCTTACCTCGTGTTGACCAGTCGAGTCCATAGATCGCGGGTACAGGAAATGTAGCAAGAGAGAATGGCCATGTGTTACTTGAGGTAGCACTGTTCGCATTTTCAAGCAGTAGGATGTGGCTCTGCTCCTCCTCCATCGAAGAACGGACACTGATCGCCAGCTCATAACTATGAGGAGACCAGCAAGCAGCCTGTCCCATTGCTGTTGGGAGCGATTGTTTTCTATGTCCCTGGCGGTCTACTACCATAGGCGTTTCATCGGCAAAGAGGCAAGCCAGGTAGTTGCCATCATTCGACCAGCAAAGTATTTCAGGTGAAGCAGGTAATGCCTGCTCAATTTGTGGGGGAGTCGTAATCGTTGGTAAGGATTGCCAATCGAACCCTGCTGGCGAAGGATGTACTGATTGTGGAGTACTGACTATCTCGGTCGGTATATCTTCAATATTCTTGTAGAGATCAGGAGCAGGCTCAGGAATTTGATGTGCTTTTCCCTGTTGAAGAAGAGGTAGAGGGGAACGGGGCGCTGGTTCGGTTGAAGCCGTAAAGAAAGTTTGTCGGGAAGTATTCGTTAGCGCATAAAATAGCGTGTTAGCGAATTCCCAGATAGTAGGATAACGCTGTTCTACCTTTTTGCTCAGGGCTTTCAAAATAATGTCATCAACTTCAGGGAGAAGCCCGGGACGCAATCGGCTCGGGGGTAGGGGTAATTCTTTTAAATGCATGTAATACCAGATCTCTGCCTTATCTTGAGCGTTGCGTTGATGCACATCAGGAGATAGTTCGAGAGGCAACTTTCCTGTCAAAAGATAACAGGCCATGATGGCTAAAGAATATTGATCTGATTGTGGGACCGTTTTTCCCTCGAAATGTTCAGGAGCCATATATCCAAATGTTCCAAATGGCTCCTTTGTTTCGTCACCAGTAAATCTTTGGGTGCGTGCTATACCGAAATCACTTAAATAAATATGAGCTTTTCGTTGGGGTTTATCTTCAAGACGCGCCAGGAAGTTATCGGGCTTTACATCTCTATGAATTAATGGCCTTGTCGCGAACGAGGTACGAGCCGCACTTGAAATCAGATAGGAAGGTGTATAGCGCTTATGGATATAATGCAAGGCTGAGGCAGCTTGGCGAATGATGTCCCCTATCTGATACAATGTCCACTCCTGCCAGGGCGGTGAGTCATCGATGAGATTCAAGAGGGAACCATCTTGCATAAACTCATAGACAATATAGAGTGTTTCGATAGGTTTGCGTCTATTCGGATAAACTAGCATAGTCTCGCCATCAGCTCTGGCGCTGAGAATATGATGATGCTGGAGCGTGCGTTCCAAATATATTTCATGTTCAAACATGACCTTGCGTTTCTTATACTCATCAGGATGTGAAGGGTCGGCATTCATCGCTTTTACTACAACCTCAAGCTTGTCAAATGTATCAAATGCAGTGAATAGTAGATCCATGCTCTGCGTTCTTAGCGGCTTGATTCGTTCATATCGTTTTGGGAGAATCAGTATAGCCATTTTTCTTGTCTTCCTTTCTTTTCCCTGCTAGTGGAGATGTGGTGGATACGGTCTAATACTGTTAGATTCTAATTTCTCGATCCGTTGCTGCAATTGCAGGTTCCGCGATGTTAGCTGTTCAACTTGCTGCTGCAAATAGCGATTGGTGTTCTCAGCCTCTGATTTCTTACTGCTCAAGGTATTATTAACGTCTTGTTGCCGTTGATATGATTCATACAGTGTCTGATACTTGTTCTCTGCCTGGATAAGCTCATACTTCTTCGCCTCTAACAGCCGTTGCGTATCTTGAAGCGTTTGTTTTGTACGTTGTAATTCACCTTGTAATTGCTTCACCTGCTCTTCTGCACGTAAGAGGTCGCCGCGTACTTTTTGTAATCGCGGAATATAGGATCCTCCTAACAGGATTGAATACAACTCATGTTCATATGTTTCATCTGCTTTGGTTTGTAAAAGCTGCCGGAGTCGGCTATCATTCCATTGATTGCCTACAAGCAAGCCCCCTAATGCGTGTCTAGCGATTTCCGCCTGTGATGATAATGTTGCGCCTCCATTTGTTTGCGCGATCTGATTGAGGTATGAGGCGTGCTGGAAGGCGAATTTGTCCTCGCTCAACATCCCCAGGATTCCGATGATCTGCGCGTGTAGCTCTGTTGAAATCAGCGTGTTGCCGAGCAAAACATGCAACTCATCTCTCGCTAGGTTCCCTTGCATGCCCAGAAGCAAAAAGAGCGGAGTCAACCAAGCGATTGAGTGGGAAGGGTAGGAGAAGAGATGATTGTTCAGTTGTTGCAGCAAGATGCTCTTGGGTAGCAGGAGTAAAAACGCCACGATACGCATGACTTCATCGCTTTGTTTATAGCGTTGGATATAGTGTAGTAGTTCTGATAACATCTTCTTGTCGGTGGTTGGGAGAGGGGAAAGATCTTCGCGCAAGCGTAGTAAGAGCAAGGTCACAGCCATTTGCACTTTTTGTGGGTCACTATCTGCCAGTAGTTCTACTAAGCGGAGTCTGATCTCGCTTGCCTTCAGCTCGCGAAATATTTTCATGGTAGCCTCGAGCGTGCGAGGGTCTTGGACTTGTAGATTTGCATAAATATGGGGTAATGTTCCGGCGCCGATACTTGTCATAATGCGATGCGCGATAGCGCTAATTGATGTATCCGTATGAGTAATAAGCGGATTGATGCGATCGATCATCAGTTCTCCGATTCGAACGATCACTGCCGCTGCGGCTTCACGCCTGTCATGATTAAGGAGGGCATCAATCAGTCCTTTTTGCACCCGAGTGCTTGCATTATCTCCTCGATTTGCCAAACGCTTTAACGCCTCCCCCACACCTTCTTGAATTCTTCTCTCATCTAACGTTAGGGCTTCTATGAGATATGGGATGCTCTCAGTAGCCAGTGGTCCCACGAGTACCTGCAACAGCGCCTCGAAAGCCTGCTGAGCTTGAGGGAGATCGAGCAGGCGAAACATTTGTATAACCAAGCGTAGGATATCATTGGATTGTTTGACTAACTGGATAATAATATATCTAGCGTGTCCTCTTTCACGCTCGTTTGAACTGTTGAGAGCAGGACGCAATAAAGGCATGATATTGATGTCTACTTGAAAATCGATCAGCGTTTTTGCAGCTGCTAGCCCTTGTTTTTCTGAAGATAGTAGACGTACCAGCGGACCAATCGCTTCCTGCGGGTATTTTTGAAGTAGGCTTGTAATGAAGGGACGACAAGTTGAGTCGTCTAATGCTGCGAGAAGTGACTCGAGGATGTCGTCCTGGGACATCTGATTGAGTGTCTGATTGACGAAAGCGCGTTCCTTTTCCTCTGGCGCGCAGAGATGGCTGATAAGAAAGGGAGCGCTATTTTTCCCTCTTGCCTGAAATACGAGCAGTAATTGTAACGCCTGTAGATGACTTGCTGCCACCGCCTCACGTAATAGGCGTTCGTTAGGATATGGCTGCATATTAAGAGAGGCGAGTGCTTTGCGGATACCCTGCGCTACAGGAGTTTCTTCGGTAATACTGAGCGCCGAGATCAGCGGGTCGAGTGCAATGTCACCTAAGCGGCTCAAAACCTCTATAGTTTTATCATAAGCAGGGCTAGTGACTCGCTCCAGCAAATGTAGCAAGAATGTGACAACTATCTGGTCAGGAAAATTGCCGAGGGCATCGATCAATGTAATAACTAGGGTCTCGTCAGATAAGGACGCATTCAGCAACTCGATGAGCGGTTGAATAGCACGCACGTCACGTATCTGTGCCAATGCTTGTATTAAAAAAGTTGTGCGTCCCTTGATCACCGTTGAGAGAGACTTGCAGAGCTTTTCAACACTTTCGCGACCCATTTGCGCAAGTAATTTAGCAGCTTCAGCTGCTTCGGTATCAGTTCTTTCCACCGAAAGAACAACCTCAATGAGCGGATCAATACAATATGGACGGCAATTCAAGAGTGCGCGTCCAACCCGTTCACGTAGTCGGGGCAGTGGTGTGTCAAGTAAGTCGAGTAGATCAGGAATGGCTTCAGGATCATGAACAAGCGCCAGGACTTCAACGATACGTTCGCGCATGAGATCGCTGTTTGAAGTGGACGGCTGCCTTAAGCGCTGCAGTAAAAGCGGTGTTGTTGCTCGCCCTGCCCGGCTTAATAAATCTTTGATACGTTGCTCAAATTGTACATCGATTGTGGCAAGCTGACCGATTAGTCGGTCGATGAGATAGTTTCTGCGAGAGGAATCGGTCGTAATCTCTCGTTGAAGCAAGGCATGTGCGTAGTTGTGAATTCTTTCAAATTCAGATGTCAGCAGTTGTATAATGGCTGGAATTGTTTCTGTATATTGGTGGAAGTTGAGAATAGAGACACCATGCTCATCGATAGCGAGAAAGCTCTGCAGAATCCGAAGTAACTCGAACTGCAAGGCCTCTCTATGTAGGTAGGGCGTCTGGATAGTAGTCAAATGCTGAAGCATGTCCTTTAAAATAAGTGCTGGACCCAATTGTTTAAGGGCTTCACGAGCTTTTCTGGCGATTTCCACTTCATTCTTATCTCCGAGCAAGGCAATGAGTGGCTGTACTGCACCCGGCAATGCCGTTTTTCCCAGAATCTCAATAGCTGCCTGCCGCAGATGAATTTGTTTGTCAGATGGAAGGCCAGAAAGAGGATTTTCCTGGCTTAATAGGACCGATTGTGAGAGAATGAGCGGCCCAAATTGCGCTAAGACCGTGATAGTGCGGGATAATAATTGAGTCGTTGGAAAACCTTTCCTCACAATCTCTTTAAGATAGTCGAAGAGCAAGGGAATGATCTTCGAATGCTCAAGGAGGAGCATAAATTGATCTACAGGTGAATAGATGATCAGTGGGAGAAATGCGCGGTATACATCAATACCGCCTTCGTAAGCGCTGCGATTGATAGTAGCCGCCAATACTCGGCGCTTCTCGACATCTTTAATGTACTCCACGAAAAGGCTTGTGAGATCACGCTCAAGTTTTGGTTGTTCTGTTGAAGGTGTTAGTTTAACGCCCAGGCATAATAGGCCCAATGTAAGTGCGTTATATCCATACTCTGGCTGCTGTTTCCCGAGTTGCGCTATGCGATTTGCCAGAACTGAGGGGTGTACCAATAAGCCAGCCCAAATGCGTATTGGCTCTTTCCAAGCTTCTACATCCTTTATTAGATCGACTCCAAAGGGAAGCTGAGCAGACTTTTCAGTATAGGCACGCAGTAGATATTCTGCTGCAAAATACTCAGCGATCAATTCGTGATAAAAACTGAGCGAATTATCTTCATTGATGGAGATAATAGTGCTGCTTTCTGCGAACTCTCTCAACTTGTCTGTATCCTGTAATGTGAAATCGTAAGGGAGGAGCATATCAGCTTCAGCCAGAGGATAGCCTTGGCTTGTAGGCTCGTGGAGTAGATCAAAAAGCCGCAGCGTGAGTTCGTTTTTTGTCCGCTTTGGCCTGGCTCCTCCAGTAACAACACGATGAATTCCCAAAGGTAGCCCGTTGCGATAATTGATGCGCCGCGAAATATAAGCGATATGGCAGAGAAATAGGTGTATCGTTTCGGTTTCGTATGGGAAGCTTTTCCAGCGCTCATCTTCCAGACGTTTCTCTAGTAATTGCTCCACAAATCGCTGAAGCAATTGGCCGCGTGTATCAATACCTGCTATTCTTCCCACTTCCAGGTCTTCATCTGTAAGTTCTAAGTTGTTGACGATTTTCATGAAGATGTAGAGCATCAGGGGATTCATGCACTCATCGCGAAAATGGGTTTTGTCAATCAAGGTAAGTATTTGCTCAGGTTGATATCTCCATCTCTCCCCTTTTTCATCGACATATCCTGAGTTGATATACGTGCGAACAAATATGTCGATTTGAGCGTTAGATAGGGGTTGAATGGTCTCTTGCTCAATGTATTCATGCTTGAGCAATTGCTGGAACAAAGGTTGATTCTTAAAATCCCACTCTCGACAGGTCATAATGATGTGATTTGAATGATGCTGCATAAGTTGTAGAAGTTCATCACAGAGCCCAGGAAGATAGGCATTGGCAATCTCGTTTAAGCCATCACAAAGAAAGAGCAGATTCCCCTGATATACCCATCTTCGCAAAAATGGACGGATGTGATGCAACCCCGGAAGATTTGCTTTATTAAGGTAGCGCATGAGTGAAGAAGACTCTATTGACTGAGAACCTACCTGGCGGCCCACCTTGATCTTTGGATGGTCGCGTAGAAAGGCATTATAGAAGTTCAGAGGTATGAACACAGGAACTTTATTTCTGTGCTTGAGCAAATCCTGTTCGTTTTCCAGTGTTTTGTACTGGCGGACGCGTAGCTCGATTGTTTTCCCAGCGCCAGGTATGCCTATCAGGAGAAGATGCTTTGGCTGTTGCTGTGTTGGCGGTTGAGTTTCTTCTAACGCATTGAATGCTTCTTGTGAAGGAGCTACATGAGTAAAGGAAAGTGCAACGTAGGTGCGTTCGTACCTTTTTTGTTCGAGACGCACCGCCTCGATATATTTACATAGTGCTCTTTTCTCAGCAGTAAAGTAAACAATGCCTATAGCTATTCCTGATGTGAGTCCAACGCTTAGAAGCTGACTGTAGAGAAACATGGATAAAAGTAGTGTTCCACTGCTAAGAAGTAGCCAAGTGATGCCTTCTAGAAGGAGGATACCACCTAGTTCAATCAGGAGAAAACGCAACCAATCATGTGCAATAATGGGAAATACATCTTTGCGATGGTAACGAGAAGAAGTGGTACGTCTGGAAGCTGCTGCCTGGGGAGCAGGGGCCGTCTCGATATCCAGATTTTCGAGCATCCCGAAGTACACCTTTCGAATTACGTCAAGCGCTACAAGGTGGATATGGGAATACTAACACCACATATTGGCAACGATGACTTTAGTATACCCAATTTCTCTTCTTTACACAAGTAAGCGAGCTGCCTGATACTCCTCTATAACTTGAAATAAATTTTTATAGTCTGATGGACTGACAAACTTAATCTGCATGAGAAAAGAATAAGAGCGATCGAAAAAGGAATAAGTGTGCTCGACCGATTGTATGGATTCATAGAGGTGTCCCATGAACGAGGCCTGCCAGATGCATGACGATCTCTTGAAGGTGTTGCTCCCCCTCATCCCTCGGACGGCCTACCAGGATATTCGCCGCCTGAGCACGCTCGCCTGGGCAATGACTGGCCTGTGCCTGACCCACACGGTGCGATGAAGTGCGTGGGCTGAGGTGCTCGAGAGCCGCGCCAAGTCAGCAGCCAGTCGCGTGCGCCGCTTTTCCCGTTGGTTGCATCATCCAGCTATCCATCCCCAAGAGTGGTATCTCCCTGTGTTGCAGACCGCTCTGGTTGACTGGCCTCGGGATCATCGCCTCTGCGTTGCCTTGGATACGACTGCCCTCTCCTGCCTAAACTCATCCTTTCTTCTCTTAACGTGACGCTTATTGGGCGGCGTTCCTGGTTGCCTGCGTTCTCTCCGTGTTGTTATTGCCTCCCAGGCTATCGGGATTGGGCACGCGAGTGCGTGACCACGGGCGAGCGCCGCTCGGCGGCAGCTTCACATTGGTCTGTGGCAAAAGCATACGGTGGAAGACAAACATGCCAATGCCCAGGCAAAGGAGCAGACCCAGGAAAGCGATTGCGACAATCACCACTACTCGTGAAAATCCACCCCCTCCTGATTGGCTTGGTGTCTGATTCCCTGCATTCCTTCTCGTTGTAACAGGAACGCTCGTCGGGCTGGCGCCAGGCGTTTGCGTGACCCCTGTGGAGGTGGCTGTCGAGGTCGCCGTAGGCGATACGCTGGTCGTTGCACTCGGCGATGCTCCAGTGGTTGGCGACGAAACCGGAGGCAGGGTAGGATGTGCTGTCGGGGCTGGGTGTCGCCGTCTTCGTTGGAGATGGCCCAGGTGTCGCTGTCTTCGTGGGGGATGGCCCAGGTGTCGCTGTCTCCGTGGGGGATGGTGATGGCGACGGCGACGGACTGGGCTTTGGGGATTGGCAAGGTAAAAGTACGCCGCACCTGCTCACCGCATACGAGTTCTTCACCACAGCGAGGGAACTCATACCCGAAATTACCAACAGCAAAAGCGCCAGAACGCCTCCAATAACGCGCAAAGGAGTTGGGCAGGCAGGCTCGTGCCTGTGCCCCTTGCCTCGTAATTGCAGCTGGGAGGAAGGACCAGACCGCTCGAACTGGCCTGGATTGCGGTTATTTTCCTTCATATCAGAAACGCTCCTCTCCTCAACTGGCCCTCTCTCCTCTACACCTCCTGTTTCACCCCAATGAGCCGCGTCATTATCACTGTGTTGTGAGTATATCCCTATCTCTGCGTAAAGAGAGAAAAACCGGAAAAATAGGCCATCTTTCCTATTTGATGTTGAGACTCTGGTGGACTGACAAGTTTAATGAGCCTTAAAAACTGCTGAGCTTACACAGCAGTTAGGAGGGCAATGCCCTTCTTCTCTCCGACGACGGCTCGGCGTGAGACGAGAACTGG
>Ga0209647_1003386_pt1 | contig 12333 bp, 7 predicted proteins | sample GraSoi_2013_60cm_FD_185827 | JGI IMG/M metagenome (GOLD analysis project Ga0209647, IMG submission 185827) | Grasslands soil microbial communities from the Angelo Coastal Reserve, California, USA - Sample 9_17_2013_60cm (SPAdes) (version 2) | ecosystem: Environmental > Terrestrial > Soil >... | reverse complement strand
CCATTCGCGGTTAAGGTTCATGTTAGAAGTCAGCGATCTCGAAGTTGCGTACGGCTCGATCACAGCCCTTCACTCGATTAGTGTTCGAGTGCAGAAAGGGAAGATCGTCACGCTCATCGGGAGCAACGGCGCCGGGAAATCGACCACTTTGCGAGCGGTATCAGGGTTATTAAAGGTGAGGAGCGGAAAGATCCGGCTTGAGGAAAAGGACATTACCAATCTGGCGCCTCATCTCATCGTCGGGCTCGGAGTAACGCAAGTCCCTGAAGGCCGGATGATTTTCTCTAATTTAACCGTCTTCGAAAATCTTCAGATGGGCGCCTATCGCCGCAAGAACAATGGAGAACTGAAGGGCGACTACGAATACGTCTATTCGATCTTTCCTCGGCTAAGAGAGCGAGAGAAGCAGATCGCTGGAACGTTAAGCGGCGGTGAACAGCAAATGCTCGCGATTGGGCGAGCTCTGATGAGTAAACCGACCTATTTGATGTTGGACGAACCTTCCCTAGGGATTGCGCCAATCTTGGTCCGGACCATTTTCGAAAAAATCGTCGAGATCAACCGCCGGCTAGGTATCACCATTCTGTTAGTCGAACAAAACGCCAACCTGGCGCTGGAGATCTCGGATTACGGCTATGTGCTGGAAACCGGCCGGGTGATCCTCGAAGACAAGTCTGAGAAGCTAAGAGCTAATACGCTCGTCCGGGAATCGTATTTGGGCGGAGCGTAGGAGCGTGTGGGCGTATCGGTCCGGCAGCGGCCGGAGCGTGTGGGCGTCGCTAAGGCACACTGGGCGCATTCGGGAGCGCGGTACTACGCGCGGCCTGTACGCCACATCGTTGCTGCTCCCAGATTAGTTTTTTCTTGCCCCCAAAACCCAGAAAATGGCACTCTCCCGGGAACGTTCACGGATCTGAGTTAATCCTCCCTCCAGTTTACAAAAGGATTTGTAAATATGCTCCTCCTGATTCCGGCATTCCGGTCTTTGCTTTCTTCTGGCGCGTTGCTGTTATCCGGCGCGTTTTTTTTCGGCACCCGAAAGGTCTCCTGGTTCTTGGGGCTGGCTGCTCTCGTGCTATCCGCATCTCTGCCCGCTTCGGCAAACGCCGCCACCCAGCACGCCATCACGTTCGATCACTATTCGCTGATGATCGATGGTAAACGGGTATTCATCTATTCGGGTGAATTTCATCCGTTTCGCTTACCGAGCCCCTCTCTTTGGCTGGACGTATTCCAGAAGATGAAGGCCGGCGGCTTCAACACGATCTGCTGTTATTTCGATTGGGCTTATCATTCACCCAATGGGTTTCCCGGATGGCTAACGACGATCCAAGGCCGGGCGCGGTCTACCGCTCCGGACTATCTCGCTGCGGCATATGAATGGTTGAGTCAGATCGATCCGATCATCGCTCGTCACCAATTATCCGATGGAACGGGAAGTGTCATCGCCTGCCAGGTTGAGAACGAGTTCTATGACGGTTCATCCGTCGGCCAGCAGTACATGCAAGATCTGGAAAACAAAATGAGAGCGGATGGTATCCAGGTCCCACTCACCGGAAACCATAACGCCACATTTTTGACCGGGTTAGGCGCAACCGACATCGCCGGGTTCGACAGCTACCCGCAAGGATTTGATGCCTCCAATCCAACTCAGTGGAATCCGGTCCCGGAGTGGTTGGAATCCGCGCACCAGGGCTTACCGCCGAATGAACCACTTTACCTGCCGGAGTTTCAAGGCGGTGCTTTCGATCCTTGGGGCGGCCCAGGTTACCCAGCGTGTTACACATTGACTGGGCCGGACTTCGAAAACGTCTTCTATAAGTCGCTCATCGCTCAAGGGACGACGATGATCAGTTATTATATGACGTACGGGGGTACGAGTTGGGGATGGCTCCCTTTCCCGGGCGTTTACTCTTCTTATGATTACGGCTCGGCTATCAATGAAGCCCGCCAGCTTACCGGCAAATATAGCGAACAGAAGTTGATCTCATCGTTTACCCAGGCAGTCGGTTCGCTGGCGAAAACGGTCCCGACTTCGCCTAATCCGCCCACCGATTCCAATCTCACGCTGACGGAGCGTTTCAATCCGGATGATCAAACCGAAATCTATTTGCTGGCGCACAGCGATACGACATCAGCCACGGTCGAGCAGACCCATATTACGGTCGATCTCTCACCCAGAACCGGGTTCACCTACGATGATACGTCTTCTTCCCTCGTTTATCAGGGGAACTGGACGCATGCCAGCAATCAAAGTTGGACCGCAGGCGATTATAAGGGAACGGAATCGTATAGTAATACGGCTGGAGACAGCGTTTCCGTGACGTTTACCGGCACCGCCATCCGGTTGGTAGCTCCTAAAGATTCGAATCATGGCATCGCGGACATTTACTTGGATGGAACGCTCGTCGCCTCGATCGATACGTACGCACCGATTCGAACGGCAAATTTGTTGGAGTTGACGCCATCGATCTGCCTGCCGGTAACTCGACCAATTTTTATCCCAGCGTACCTCAGCAGGCCGGTACCGCCATCACGGTTAATGGCCGAGACGCGAAGTTGCTCCTGGCGAATTACCAATTCGGCGCTCAACGCTTGGTGTACTCGACTTCTCAATTGATGACGAACGGCAGCGACAACAATACTGATTTCGCGGTTCTATATGATAACCAAGGGAATGACGGCGAAACGGTATTGCGCTACTCCAGCCAGCCCAAGGTGCAAGTGCTCCAAGGAACGGTGGCAACCGCCTGGGACTCGACCAAGGGGGACCTGCGGCTGAACTACGTTCACAACGGGTTGGCGCGCGTGCTGATTCAAAGCGGTTCCGGAAGTCTCTTGTTGTTCCTGGCTGATACGACCACGGCCGGGGGACTTTGGCCGCTTCAAGTTCAAGGACGGCCTATGTTAGTCAGCGGGCCGTATCTGATTCGCACCGCCTGGTCGATTGGGGATGTATTACTGTTAGCGGGCGATACCAGTGAACCTACTCAGGTCTCGGTTCTCTTCCCTCAATCGGTCCGGCCGGTCTGGCTCGGACCACTAAATGGCCCGCCGAAAGTAAACCTTCCCAGCCTGACGAATTGGAGCTTCCAGTTCGAATCTCCAGAACGAAACCCGGTCTTTGACGATTCCAACTGGACGGCCGCCAATCATACCACCACGAATAATCCGAATCCTCCGGGTAGCCTGCCGGTGCTCTATGAAGACGACTATGGCTTTCATCACGGGGACGTTTGGTACCGAGGACATTTTGTCGCCACCGGGAATGAGACCGGTATCACGCTTGACGGAGAAGGCGGTGGAAACGGTCTGTATTCAGTTTGGCTGAATGGCGCCCTGCTCGGTACTCAGGCAAGTGGTTCGAACAACTTTACGTTCCCCGCCGGAGTTCTGCAGCCCGGCCAGGACAACGTCGTCTCTGTGTTGGTCATGAACATGGGCCACGACGAAGATTACTCGCCTAATGACGGTTATAAGTCGCCACGTGGGATTCGAACCGCGGTCTTGCTCGGCGCCAACACCGCGATTCAATGGAAGATTCAGGGAAGCATTGGGGGCGAAACTCTGGTCGACCCGGTTCGTGGTCCGATGAACATCGGCGGCCTTTATGGTGAACGACATGGTTGGTTCTTGCCCGGCTACCCAGATCAAAATTGGCGCAAAGTTTCATTGCCCGACCGGTGGAGCAATGCTGGATTGCCACCGGGAATCGGCTGGTATCGAACGGAATTCAACCTCCAATTACCGTTCGGCACCGACGTACCACTCGGCCTGCAGCTCAACGACGATCCGAGCCGGCACTATCGGGCATTGATCTTCCTCAATGGCTGGATGCTAGGCATCTACCTCAATGATCTCGGACCACAGCACATCTTTTCGTTGCCGAACGGGATCTTGAACCCCAATGGACGGAATACGTTAGCGATCGCCGTTTGGGGTGAAGACTCCGGCGCCGGGCTCGGTTCTGTGAACCTGTATGAGTATGGTGCGTACTCTGGTGGCTTGCCTGTCTTCCCGGTGACGTCGCCGAGCTGGAGCGGGAGCTGGGGGGCGCCAGGATTGTCAAACAACCTGGCGGTTAACCTGAACACCAGTCTCCCCGTTGCCACCGGCGGGCAGACCGCCAAAATATCTGGGACGATCACCAACGCAGGAAGCGCTCCGGCTCAAGCGGTCAAGATCACATTGAACGCGCCCTCGGGCTGGACGGTGGATCCGAGTAACCCAATCCAGATCCCCGCGATTCCGCCCGGTAAATCGGTTTCCGTGAGTTGGTCGGTTCAGATACCCTCCGGCCTGAGTCCGGGTCAATACCAGGTCGCTGCCGTCACGAGCTATACCGAGAACGGAACGGCCAACAGCACAGCCGGTACGGTCGGATTACAGGTGCCTTATCCCAATTTGGCTGCGGCTTTCGATAATGCCGGCGTCACTAGCAACTCCAATACAAATCCGACTCCCGGATTTCTCGGTTTCGATGGCATCGGCACGACTTATTCCGCGGAAGGTTTAACTGCGGCCGGGTTATCGCCAGGTGCGACCGTGCAAGTCGGTGGTGTCACGCTGACCTGGCCCGATGCGCAGCCGGCGCAACCGGATAACGTTTTGGCAAATGGCCAAGCGTTCCTAGTCTCCGGTCAGTCAAACCAGCTTGCCTTCCTGTTGGCATCGAACAACGCACCGCTATCTGGAATCGGGACCATTTATTACACGGACGGCTCAAGCACCTCGTTTGACCTGGCCGCCGGTAATTTCTGGTACCAGTCAGGACAAAATGGTAACCCGGCGCAGACGCAAGTTGCGTCGGTCAACTACGCGAATTATCCGACGGGTTCTTCCGGTCACACGGTTTATGTGTTCGGAGTCACGGTGCCCATCGATTCTTCTTAAGACGGTTCAGGCTGTGATCCTGCCCAAGGTGAACGGGTCGGTGGCAGGTTATCAGGCAGCGATGCATATCTTTGCGTTGGGGTTGTGATGCGTAAAAGCGGTGGGGCGCTTCGCGTGGCGGAGTAGGACCACACGGCTGGGCGTTGCGACTAAATGGGACTTATGGGACTCATGGGACTATGGGTTCTGACTCATAAGTCCCCTGTGTCCCATAGGTCCCATTCGTGAGCTCGGTCTAGCTTTTCTCCGCTCCGAGAACCGTGCTATCACCCGTCGCGCCGATACGCTCCGGCCGCTGCCGGACCGATACGCCCACACGCTCCTAGCGTCTCGCTCCTAGCTCCTTTATTCTTTGAATATGGCCCGCGAGTACCAGCTGAAACATCTGCCCTCAGTCTCGAGCAGCACCATCGATTATCGAGCGGAACTGAACGACCAGCAGTATGCAGCTGTAACTTCCGGTCCTGGTCCTGCCTTGGTCTTGGCGGGCGCTGGCAGCGGTAAGACGCGGACCTTGACCTACCGGGTAGCCTGGCTGCTCGATAACGGGGTAGAACCGCAATCCATTCTCTTACTGACGTTTACCAACAAAGCCGCCCGCGAGATGCTCACTCGGGTCCAATCGTTGGTGCCGCTGGAAACGACTGCGATTTGGGGTGGTACTTTTCATTCGATCGGGAATCGGTTACTCCGCAAACATGCGCTCGAGATCGGGTTTCGTCCGGGATACAGCATCATGGACCGCGAAGATCAAGAAGATCTCTTGTCAGCAGTCGTTGCCGGCGAGGAAGTGGATACCACTCAGATCCGGTTCCCGACCGGAGAAGTCTTGGGCGATATCTATAGCTTTGCCATTAATACGGATCGTCCGTTAAATCAGGTGATCGCAGAGCGTTATCGGCGGTTTTTGCCGCTGGCGAATCAGATCGAGTGGATCCAGAAACGGTATGAAGAACGGAAGCGAGCCGCGAACGCGATGGATTTTGATGATTTGCTCGTCAAAGTCGTCGAGCTCCTGAAGGCGAAGCCCGAAATCGCGGAATACTACCAGCGATATTTTCAATTCGTTCTCGTCGACGAATACCAGGATACGAATCGGCTTCAGTCTGAGTTTATCGATTTGTTGGCAGCCCATCATCAAAGCGTCATGGTCGTGGGCGACGACGCTCAATCGATCTATTCGTGGCGTGGGGCCAACTATCAGAACATCCTGGATTTTCCCAAGCGCTATCCCTCGGCGGCAATCTACAAGATTGAGACGAACTACCGCAGTGTGCCCGAAGTTTTGCAGGTAGCGAACGCGGCGATTCGTTCGAACGCCTGTCAATTCTCCAAAGTGTTACGGCCCGACAGAAAAGTGACTGACTTGAAGCCGGCGCTCGTGCCACTGCTTGATAACAATCAACAGGCTGTGTTTGTCGCCCAACGAATCCTGGAGCTGCGCGATGAAGGAGTAGATCTCGAAGAAATCGCGGTGCTTTACCGGTCCCATTTTCAATCTCTGGAGGTACAACTGGCGCTGACACGCGCGGGCATTCCTTATTCGATCACCAGTGGTCTGCGGTTCTTCGAACAAGCTCATATCAAGGATGTGGCTGCTTTTATGAAATTTGTTACGAACCCAACGGATGAAGTGGCTTTCAAGCGAATGGTCCGGCTCCTTCCCGGAATCGCGGCACGTACGGCCGAGAAATTGTGGGAACAGATCAACCTCGCCCCGCCCGAATCCAGAACGACGTTTGGCGCTTGGCTGGACGCTGGGAAAGCTCCTGCCAAGGCACAAAAAACCTGGGAACAGCTCCGTCATACTCTGGACGAGATCGCCCCCGAGAAAAAACCGGTTACACCTTCGAGTATGATCCACAGCATCCTCGAAGCGCTTTACGACGATTATCTAAAATCAAAATATTCGAATCATGAGCAGCGCCGGGAGGATCTTACTGCATTGGAGAATTTTGCCCGGGGGTTCAAAGATCCGGTCGAGTTTCTCAGTCAGCTTTCCTTGATGGCTACCGGTGAAACCGAGCAGCTGACCACCCAGGACGAAGACCGGGAGCGAGTGACGCTTTCCACGGTTCATCAAGCGAAAGGCCTCGAGTGGCAAGCGGTCTTCATTGTGTGGTTGACCGACGGAATGTTTCCGAGCTCTCGATCCTTAGAATCGAATGAGAATGTCGAGGAAGAGCGGCGCCTTTTTTATGTGGCGATCACCCGGGCTAAAGACCAGCTCTATTTTCTTTACCCCTCCATCTGGCCAAACGGTAACGCCGAGCAGCGGGTACAGCGTCCTTCCCGGTTTTTGGGAGAGATCCCGAGTGAGCTTTTCGAGGAGTGGCGGGTAGGGTTTTGAGGCGTGCGGGGGTGTCGGGGAGTGACTCGGACCTTGTCCCGGAGGGACCAAATGAAGGTAGCCAGGCAATTTATTGCCTGGAATCCGTTTCAAAAAGGGATCCGTCCCGTAGGGACGGTCTGATCCTTACCCTGGGGTTGATTAATCGTCCCTGATCGTAGCACGCCTACCGGACCCAATCAGACCGTGCCCTACGGGACGGATTCTTGATTGGACCTGTTCCAGGCAATAAATTGCCTGGCTACGATCATTCAGTCCCTCCCGGGACAAGGTCGATGGCAAGACCGAGGTAATCTGCCCGTAATTCTCTGTTCTTACCCAAACATTCTGCTCCAAACTACGAAAGAGAATTTGTATACTGGCAGGGTATAGGTTTCTAAGTTGGTCTTAGCTAGTGAAGTGGTATATCAGGTCAGTCTATACTCCGGTTGTCGGGGAACGGTGGGATAACCAAGAGGTCTTTGCCCGGATTAGCGCTCATTTCCGGAGCAAATCGCTCCACCCAGTGGAGGAAGTCGAGCATTTGCTCGCCCTGATTCGGGTCTATCTAATCGGCGCAAGAACTCGTTACGTTCAATGTCCGCACTTTCTCGACCTACGTTCTTTCAACGACCATGCGGTTGCGTTTGCGGCGGCGGTTAACGATTCGATTGGTGCCCTAAGCAAGGAGGTACGCTCGGCCGGTTCGGAACCGTTTGACGCCGTTATCGGAGTTTCGAGCGTCGGACAACTTTTACCCGGGATTGCGGATCGGTTGGCGACCGACTTAGGAGCCCAAGTCAAAAGTACCGCCCTCCTTCTAGACCTCAGCAATGGTGGTTGCACCGCGAGCTCGCGCGCCTTACAGCTCGCTTCCACCCTCGACAGCCAGCATCGGGATGTATTGATCGCCGTCGTTGAACCGACGTCCACTTTGGCAGACCCTTTGTCGTTGGATCGTCCAAACTGGCAGGGAATCTGCACCTTCGGCGACGGAGCTGCGGGTATCTGGCTTTCCACCGATCCGACCGGTGCACTAGCTGAACTCGGCCCCATCAATTCTTCGCATCGCGGGGATGCAGATCTTATTCACTGGGACATTAGCTCGAGCTACTATCGCTTCAGTGTTTCCGATTTTGAGGGGTTCGACCGCAAAGTCCGAACCGGGATCTTGGGCGCATTGAGCGAGATTGACTGGGCCGACACGAAAGATAGCCTCTGGGCGGTGCATCCGGCCGGAATGATGTTGCTTTTGAGCGTGGCCAAGCGGATCGGTCTCGACAGAAGCCGCCTAGAACCGTCGATCCGACACTTTCGCACCTTCTCAAATATGAGCAGCGCCAGTATCTTACACATTCTGCGAGACCTCTTGGAGCAGGCGCAACCCGGCCAACCAGTCCGCTGGTTGTCGATGGGGGCTGGTTTTCACGTCATTTACGGCAATTGCACCAGGCTATGATTGATCGGCAAGCCGTCCTTGAGGCGATAAGGGAATTCGTTGCAGCCCATTTTCCCACGATTTCGGTAGACCGACTGGAGACCTTGCGCGCAGGAGATGTCATCCAACAAAGCCTGGAATTGGTGGAGCTGGTTCTACACCTGGAAGAGAAGCTGGGCATCGAAATCAATATCAATGAGCTAGGTGAGAACCTGGTCGTGCAAAATTTCGGCTCCCTGGCGGATGAGCTGGTGCGGAGTGAGGGGAAAGTAAGAGGTGAGAAGTGATTGGTGAGAGGTGAAAGGTGGTGAGGGTTCCTTAACGTCGCAGCATGGTGGAAAACGGCGAACCGCGAACTGTGAACTGGGAACTGCGAACCGCTAGAAATATCCGCTTGCGCTGGGGGACTTATCTTTTATGTTCCCGGCTCCCTATAAATTATGGCCATGAGTGACAACATTGATCTGAGCGCGTTCCGGCTGCACGATAAGGACACCGGTAGCGCCGACGTCCAAATCGCGCTTCTGACCCACCGGATCAATCAGTTGACCGATCACTTAAAAGTCTACCGCAAAGATCATTCTTCGCGACGCGGGCTTCTCAAACTGGTTGCCACTCGGAGAAGCTTACTGGATTACCTGAAGCGAACCCAGCAAGATCGTTACAAAGCCGTGCTCGAAAAGCTCAATTTGCGAAAGTAATCGGCCGACTTAGGGTCCAAAGGACTTGTCTGATCTTTTCTTTTTCACTTTCAAAAAACAAGTATCTTACCGCATGGCCGGAGTTTCCGAACCATGCCTCCAAGGAGGGATGTCGCTTAGTTTGACATTCCCCAGCACCCTTAAGGCCTTGTCCGCCATAGCGTTAGCGACGGCGGAGATTGCCGGAGGGTAATCTTAACAAAACCCTTCGATGGTCCCTATATGGCGGCCTTGATCTTAGGTTTGAGTCCCGAGGAAAACACGGGATTCAGACCTACGAGCAACGGCCGAATAGTCGATCATTCGAAGGTCCAACTTCGAAATGATAGCTAAAGTCTCAAAAACCATCGGATCTAGCGATCTCACGATCGAGACCGGTAAACTTGCAAGATTGGCCGACGGATCTGTTGCTGTCCGCTCGGGTGAAACCCTGATTCTAGTGGCTGCGGTCTCCGCAACCTCGGTCAAGGAAGGTCAAGATTTCTTCCCGCTCACTGTGGATTACCGCGAAAAAGCGGCCGCCGTGGGAAAATTTCCGGGTGGATATTTCAAGAGGGAAGGGCGTCCCACCGAAAAGGAAACCCTGACTGCGCGAATGACCGACCGGCCCCTGCGGCCATTGTTCCCGAAGGGATACTACTACGACACGCAAGTGATCAGCGTTCTGCTAAGCGCTGATGGCGAGAATGATCCTGATATCCTCAGCATCAATGGCGCCTCCGCCGCCCTATGCGTTTCCGATATCCCGTTCGCCGGTCCGATTGGCGCCGTGCGCGTTGGCCGGGTGGATGGACAATTGGTGGTGAATCCCACGCATAGCCAACGACAACTGAGCGACCTCGACCTCGTGTATGTCGGGAACGAAAACGACGTAGTGATGATCGAAGGTTCAGCCGACGAATTGGCCGAAGAAGAATTCATCAGGGCGCTTGAATTTGCTCAAGGATTTGTCCGCGAGATCACCGCTATGCAAAAAGAACTGGCCGCGACAGCAGGTAAACCCAAACGGAATGTCGAACTGCTCACGGTCCGAGATGATCTCCTTGAGATTGCTTATCAGGTGGCCGGCGACCGCATTGAGGCCGCCCTTTATACGTCTGGGAAAGTCGCTCGCAGCAAAGCAGTCGATGCGCTGAGTAACGAAGTAAAACAGGCCATCTTGGCTAAGTACCCAGACGCGACACCGTTCGAGATCTCGCAGGCCTTCGATTATCTTCAGAAGAAGGCGTTCCGAGTCAGCATCCTGGATAAAAAAGTGCGTTGCGATGGCCGCGGGTTCCTTGATATCCGGCCTTTGAGCGGTGAGGTGGGATTACTCCCTCGCTCTCATGGTTCCGCGCTATTCCAACGCGGCGAAACCCAGGCGATCGCCTTGGCTACGCTGGCTTCCGCTGAAGAAGCTCAAATCGTTGACGCGTACACCGGCGGCGAGGCGAGTAAACGTTTCATTTTGCACTACAACTTTCCACCGTTCAGCGTGGGCGAAACGGGCAGAGTTGGGAGCACCAGCCGGCGTGAGATTGGGCACGGCGCCTTGGCCGAACGCTCGATCGCTCCGGTTATCCCGTCTGAAACCGCCTTTCCTTATGCGATCCGCATCAGCAGCGAAGTAATGGAATCCAATGGATCCACTTCCATGGCCACCGTGTGCGCCGGTGTCATGGCGCTAATGGATGCCGGTGTTCCCATTCGGAAACCGGTTGCTGGAATTTCGGTTGGTCTTGTGACCGAATATGAAGCGGAACAACTGAAACGTTACAACACGCTGACCGACATCATTGGATCCGAGGATCATTTTGGTGACATGGACTTCAAGCTGTGTGGCACAAGAGATGGTATCACCGGTTTTCAGCTTGATTTGAAGTTGCCGGGCATTTCTCCAGCCATCATGGCTGAGGCGATTCATCAGGCTCGGGATGCCAGGATGAAAGTCCTGGACGTCATGAACGAAGCGATCCAAGACCCGCGTAAAGAGCTGAGCCAATACGCGCCGCGAATCGAGACCATCAAGATTCATCCCGACAAAATCGGGTTGCTTATCGGACCGGGCGGCAAAACGATCAAAGGGATCGTCGCCGAGACTGGGGCCGAGATTAACATCGATGATGACGGTTCCGTGCACATCTATTCGTCCAGCCGGGATAGCCTGAATCGGGCGAAAGAAATCATCGCCGGGATGACGAAAGAGATTGAAGTCGGTGAGCTGTATCACGGCCGCGTCGTCTCTATCAAGGAATTCGGCGCCTTCATCGAAGTACTACCCGGCAAGGACGGGCTAGTACACATCTCAGAGTTGGCCGACTTCCGAGTTAAGAACGTAGAAGACGTGGTTAAAGTCGGCGACCTGGTCTGGGTAAAATGCATCGGCATCGATGAAAAAGGGCGGGTGAAACTCAGCCGCAAAGCCGCGATGAAAGAGCGGAACGCTGAAGCAGAGTCAGCGTTGGAAGAGACCGACGGACGGCAGGGATAAGTCTCTGCTGATCTTCAGGAACACCTATCGGTAGCGGTCCGGCTGCGTCAGCACGTCGGGACCGCTAGGCCGTTTGTGTGAAAGGGCGCGAGAGCGCCTTTGTCCCGAAGGGACTACAGGACTCAGCCTGGGGTTTTAACCCCAGGTGCCGATTAATAAAACGCCCGCCCCGAAGGGGCGGTAGAACCGGTGCGTCGGGGGTACAGGGGTGGACAAGTGAACCGCCGATCGCAAATGTCTTCCGCCCCTTCGGCACCTCCAACTCGCTACGCGGGTACAATTCGGACTTGGCGCAGTACTCCCACACTCCAATACTCCATCACTCCGCGTGACCGGATTCGAGGACGAGGACGACGACGAGGACGAGTACGAAGCGCCTCACGAGAGGCACCAGATGGGTTGCGCTAGTCACGATGGTGTGTCCGTCTCGTCGTCTGAACAACTTTCGGCCGCCCCTTCAGGGCGATTCTTTTTTGTCAGCCAACCCAGGGCTGAAGCC
>Ga0209647_1003385_pt1 | contig 12333 bp, 9 predicted proteins | sample GraSoi_2013_60cm_FD_185827 | JGI IMG/M metagenome (GOLD analysis project Ga0209647, IMG submission 185827) | Grasslands soil microbial communities from the Angelo Coastal Reserve, California, USA - Sample 9_17_2013_60cm (SPAdes) (version 2) | ecosystem: Environmental > Terrestrial > Soil >... | reverse complement strand
ACCAGGGCATCGTTCCCGTGGCCGCCAGTCTGGGAAATGGAGAAGATCCGGCGCGCAACCTTTATTGGGGCTCAGCCTGCGGCATTAAGAGAGCGCGCTTGACGGCTGGATCGCGCATGAGACCCATGACCAGATCCGCGAGCGCGCTGCCGCCGCCTACGACAAATATCAAAAGTGCGGACTGAAAGGCGCGCGCAGGCTGCTGGTTACCGGCTGGTAATTCTGCATTCCTAGGCAGGCATCTTCTGGGCCAGAAAATCTCTTACCACCGTGGCCGCATCTTTTTTCTCTCCGTCCACGGCATAGTTCAACCGGCGCATGTCTTCCGCGCTGATGCGGCCTCTCAGCCGCCTCAGTGCGTCGCCGATCTCCGGATGGCGCTGCAATGTCTCCCGCCGGACCATCGGTACCGCGTCATACGGAGGGAAGTAGTGCCGGTCGTCCTCCAGTACCACCAGATCGAGCGCGGCGATCAGCCCGTCAGTGTTTGAACCGGCCACCAGATCGACCTGATTGTTCTGCAACGCGCGATAGAGCAGCCCCAGGTCCATCACGCGCGGGGCTTCTTTGAATTTGAAGTCGTACTTGCTGACCAGGCCTTTGTAGCCGTCTGGCCGCTCCATGAATTCGTAGCCCACGCCCAGGCGCAGTTGCGGCGCCACCGCCGTCGCGTCGGAAAGCGTCTTCAGGCGCAGACGGCGCGCATCGCTCCCGCGCATTACCATGGCGAAAGTGTTGTCGAACCCAAGCGAAGGCAAAACTTCCAGGCCAAACTTGCTCGCATAGCGCTCTTTCACCGCGTTGAAAACGGCGGCATGATCGGAAGACGGCGGCTCTTTCAGGATCGCCACCAGCGCTGTTCCCGTGTACTCCACGTACATATCGATCCGGCCGGCCAGCAGTGCCTGATGGCAGATATAAGTCCCGGCCAGATAAAAACGTTTCTCGATCGGCAGCGGCGTGTAGCGGCCCAGGTACTGAGCCAGCAACTCTCCTAAAACCAGTTGTTCAGTGAAATTCTTGGAGCCGATGGAAATTCCCGATGTCTTTGAGCCGCATCCGGCCAGCAGCAACGCCAATCCGGAGACAAATCGGCGGCGGTCCATCTTATTGGTGTACCCGCACCAGCGTGCGCTGAATCAGCCCCAGCAGCAGGTCAGCGGAGAGCGCCATCACCGCGGCGGGAATCGCTCCGGCCAGGATCACATTGTTGTCCACCATCGCCAGCCCGCGAAAAATGAACTCACCCAGTCCGCCGGCGCCGATAGCGGCGGCAATCGTTGCCACGCCAACGGTAATCACCGCAGCCGTGCGAATGCCCGCCACAATTACGTCTGAGGCCAGCGGCAGCTCCACGTGCCACAACAGTTGCCATGGCGTGAGCCCCATGCCAACTGCGGCTTCGCGGACTGGTGCATCCACGCCGGTGATGCCCACGTAAGTGTTCCGCACCACGGGCAGCAGCGCGTACAACGTGAGGGCCAGAATCGCCAGCCGGTCAGCCCGCGCGCCCAGCCACGGCACCGGCAGCAGCAAGCCGAAGAGCGCCAGGCTGGGAATGGTCTGGATCACATTTGTGCTTCCCAGCACAATGCCTTTCCATCTCGGCCGCCGGCTCAGGAGAATTCCCAGCGGCACCCCCACGGCGACCACCAACAGCATGGAAACCCCTACCAGCCACAAGTGCTCGCCGGTCAAGGTAAGCACCTGGCGTTTGTCGATGGCGAAGAACGCGAACAAAGGCATTACTGGCCTCCATTGTTCTAACTTTCAGAATTCAGGATTCAGATTAAAGATCTGCTGCGCGGCCCGGAACGCTTTCACGTAAGGCTGGACAGCAGCGTCAGTGGAGCGAAGGAACTCAGCCGGAGTAAAAACCCCTTTGAGCGCGCCCGAATCCATGAGCGCAATGCGGTCACCCAGCATCAGGGCCTCCGCCACATCATGAGTCACGAACACAACCGTCTTGCTCAGCCGCTGCTTGAGCTGGCGAAATTCCTGCTGCAGCTCCGAGCGGGTAATGGGATCGAGCGCGCCAAAGGGCTCGTCCATAAGCAGGATCTGCGGATCAGCAGCCAGCGCCCTGGCCAATCCCACGCGCTGGCGCTGTCCTCCCGAGAGTTGATGTGAGTATCGTTGCGAGAATTGATCAAACGGCAGCCCGACGAGTTGAAGCACTTCCGCAACGCGCGACCGGATCCGCGCCGGCTCCCAGCGTTCGAGTTTGGGGATGAGCGCCACGTTCTCCTCGACTGTGTAATGGGGAAAGAGCCCGGCTTCCTGGATGGCGTAACCAATGTGGCGGCGCAGGCGAATCACGTCCCACTCAGCCGTCGAGCGGCCATCCACGCGGACCTCGCCCTGGCTCGCGCTCAGGAGGCGGTTAATGAGTTTGAGAGTAGTAGTCTTGCCGGAGCCGCTGCGGCCCAGAAGCATGAGCGTCTCACCACGCCGGACCGCGAGATTGAGCCCGGAGATGAGCGCCCGATTACCGTTGGTTCGGTAGTGTACGTTGACGAATTCGATCGCTATTGCGGCTGAATCGTTCATCGCCACCAGAGGCCCGGCCCCACCGGCGCGCGGAGCGCCTGGGCGCGTGCTTGATTGAATCTTGCGGCTTTAGCCTATCAGACATCGCCGCAGGCGGCGAAATCTGGCGCAAGGACTGGCTGCGCCACTGAAGAATGTTGTAGCCGTAGATGGCGACACAAAACAGGTTCGCGGGGATAAACCCGGTTTGCGCCGTGCGCAGGCCGATCATGCAGATAATGATGCTGTTGATTCCGGCCAAAATCCAGCCTTGCCACTTTCGCCGGCCAATAAGAATGGTTGAGCCAATGGTCAACAAGCACGACAAGTAATCAAGACGAAGCATCAGTCACCGTTACTTAGATGAATACGGCAAAAAACCTGACCTGTGTATACGGCGGAAACTCTAAACGGAGCAGCGGATCACCTGAGAAGGAGGCAGCCCGCAAATCGGACGGTCATGGCCTTCCCGTTTCATGTACTTTTGCGTTTTGCCGGCAGGCCTGATGACACTAGAATAAGGATGTCGTCTAACTGATGAGTATGGATCCCTTGTTTGATCAGGACCGGCAAGAGTGGACCACGCTGGCCCGGATCCAGCCCGCACGGCGACGGCGCTGGACCTTTTCTTTATCTACTTCAGCGGGTGTTCATATTCTGGTCCTGGCCATGCTAGCTTGGCCCGCTTTGCCCATCTTTGTGCGGCCCAACTTCATCGCCCATGGCGAAGGCGGCAACGCAACTCCCGTTTCCATCACGCTCTATGTGCCAAACGACCTCAAGCTTGCAGAAAGCAGACCATCGCCCCTTTCATTGCCAACCGCGGCCCAGAAAAAGCCGCAAAAATCCAGGATCAGGAAACGTACCAACAAGTTGGAAGCGGAGAAGCCTTCCGGCCAGTTTGAGGCCGGTTCTCAGTTGGGTTCAGGTTATGACGGCCCTGCCGATGGAGACGAAGTCAAGCCCGCGCTGCCGGTCACGTTTCAAGATCTGAAGATTCCAAGATCAGAGCTTCCTGGCGGCGTTCAGGGAGATGTGATCGTGGAGATCACGATTGACGCGCAAGGCATGGTGGTGGAAGAAAGATTGCTTCAGGGACTGGGCCACGGCGTGGACGAAAGAGTCATCGTGGTTCTGCGTGACTGGCGCTTTCGTCCGGCCACGCGCAATGGCATTCCGATTCCTTCCAAGCACGACGTCCACTTTCATTTTCCAACCTAGCGCAATTTAGGTATATCAACGAAGTTTCCTGGCCTAGGTCTGTAAAGAGGCCCAATCCATCGCTCTTTGACGCTTCCTACTTATGCGACACTCAAAAACGGTTTTAAATTCAAGCCTGGGATTACAAGTAGCCGTCCGGGAAACCTGCCATAGCAATGCACGATAGGTTAAGCCAATCGCATCCATAGCTACAGCATCTGGGTTGAATTCCGGAATCCAACGTTGGCTTGCCTGCAATCTGTGCAAAACAGTGCATACAGGTCTCCAGCAGAACACGCTAGTTGCCGCATATGCCGCTCAAAGAATTGATGCAGCGCACTGTCTAACTCCAGAAAGCGCTAAATAAGGAAGCTCTATCGAGATGAAGACGCACTTAAAGATGTGCCGTGATCGGTTATTCGCGGTCCACCGTCGTGATCTTGCAAGGCCTGTCCGTTCTCCTGAAGGCATCAATTGCAAAACGAAATAAGGAAATCTGCCCCGTAAACTTAATAGTCTCTAAGCTTCGCTATGCGGCAAATAAGAAAGCATAGATAGTTCCGAATACGGAGAAGCTATCCGGCGGCAATCGAGAAAAGCTCAAACTATTTCGTGTTGCAGGTTTAGTTCCTCGCTGGTAGCATGCTTGCGGAAGGAGCTATATGGACACGCAACAGATCATCTCAGAGTTAGAGTCAGAAAGGGACCGTTTGGAGCAAGCTATTTCAGCTCTTCGGGGTTCTATGAGTGGCCGTCGTGGCGCTGCCGGTTCACCGGGAAGAGGCAGGCGAGGACGTCGACGTTTGAGTGCGGCCGCAAAAAGGCGCATTTCAGAAATGATGAAAAAGCGCTGGGCGGAAAGAAAGAGAGCTGCTAAAGCAGCCTGAGCAACTGGAGAGGCAAGGTAGAAGGAAAAGGTATAAAGGGGGCCGCTCACTCGAGCGGCCCTCTTTATTGATGCTGGCAAATTCCACCACTGCGTATCCGGTCCGCCAGAGACTGATGATCAGCCCGGTTTCTTTTCGCAGTTGTGTTTCCGTCCCCAACCCTCTATAACAGAACATCCTCTACCACGTGTGCGCTCGGGTGAGTTTTCGAAATCATGGCCAAGTGTCTCTTGTTTATCTTGTTCCCGGTGCTGTTGATCTGCTACGCCGATCTGCGCGCCCAGGACAACTATGAAATCCAGGTTTACCCGGCCGATACTGTCGAGCCCCGATCTACGATGGTCGAGTTCCATACTAACTTCACTGCGCAGGGTGAGAAGGCCCTGATAAACCGTGTACGGCCCACGAACCATGCCGTGCATGAAACCATTGAGATTACCCAGGGCTGGACCGATTGGTTTGAAACCGGCTTTTACATCTTTACCAGTGCGCGCGCTGGTAATGGATGGGAATGGGTTGGAGACCATATTCGTCCGCGCTTCAGCGTTCCGGCCAAGTGGCATTGGCCGGTCGGCCTGAGCCTCTCCAATGAAGTCGGCTACCAGCGTCGCGCGTTCTCACAGGATTCATGGACGTGGGAGATCCGTCCCATCATCGACAAGAAGCTCGGCCCCTGGTATTTCGCCTTCAATCCCACCATCGACAAGTCGATTCACGGCGACAATGTTCACCTGGGTTTTGAGTTTTCTCCCAACGCGAAGATATCTTACGATTTTTCCAAAGTAGTCAGCGGCGGTCTGGAATACTACGGCGCTCTCGGGACGATCGGCAGCTTTGATCCTGTGGCTGAACAGCAGCAGCAATTCTTTCCCTCCATTGATTTGAATGTTTCGCCGAAATGGGAGTTGAATTTCGGCGTGGGATGGGGCATCACTCGTTCCACTGACCACCTGATCGTCAAAGCCATCATCGGCAGAAGATTCAACTGGAAGAAGAAGGCCCCATGACCGCCGATGGTCGACTATAATCTTCCGCTTGGCTGCGATTGCCGCCAGAGGTGCAGATTGCCACGTGAAATTCTTCTGCTCTTCCTTCTGTTTTTTGGAATGACTTACCAGGCTGCCACACAAGACCGCGCATACGGACGCTCCGTCGTCATGACCGACCGCGGCATTGTTGCTACCAGCCATTACCTTGCCTCGCAGGCGGGTGCGCAGGTGCTGGCGCAGGGCGGCTCCGCCATGGATGCGGCCATCGCCGCCAACGCCGTGCTCGGCGTGACCGAACCGATGATGAACGGTATCGGCGGCGACCTCTTTCTTATTTATTGGGACGCAAAATCAGGCAAGCTCTACGGCTTGAACGCAAGCGGATGGGCGCCGCGCAAACTTACGATCGAGTTCCTTGCCCAGCACGGGATTACCGCAATGCCGCACGATGGCATCCACAGCGTGACCGTTCCCGGTGTGGTAGAAGGCTGGACTCAGGCCCATAAGCGCTTTGGACGCCTGCCGTGGAAGGACCTTTTTGCTCCGGCCATTCAATATGCCGAACGCGGCTATGCCGTACCGGAGATCATCCACGACTACTGGGTTTCAGAAGAACCTAAACTACAAAAGACTGCCGAAGCTCGCCGCGTCTTCCTTCCTGGCGGCAAGGTGCCCGAACTGGGGGCAAGGTTCACCAATCCTGGCGTCGCCAAGTCGCTGCGCCTGATCGCAGAAAAAGGACGCGACGCCTTTTACAAAGGTGAGATCGCCCAGGCCATCGTCCGTACCTCTACCGCCTTTGGCGGGACCATGGAATTGCAAGACCTGGCCGACTTCTCCGCGGAGTGGGTGGAACCTATCTCTACCGACTATCGCGGCTGGAAGGTTTACGAGCTGCCGCCGAACGTGCAGGGCATGGCCGCCCTGGAGATGCTCAACATCATGAGCAATTTCCCGCCTGACAAAGACGGGCCCAAAGGCGCGGTTGAGTTGCACAAGAAGATCGAAGCCATGAAGCTGGCCTATACCGATCTCTACCGCTACAACGCCGATCCGCGCTTCGCCAAGGTTCCCGTCGCCGCGCTGCTCGATAAAACTTATGCCGCGCAGCGGGCCGCGAAAATCGATCCTAATAAAGCTAACTGCAATCCTGGCCCGGGAAATCCTGCTACCAGTGACACCACGTATCTCGCCGCAGTCGATAAAGACGGGAACATTGCGTCGCTCATTCAGAGCAATTACTCCGGCTTCGGCTCCGGCGTAGTGGTGGAGGGAATGGGATTCGTCTTGCAGAACCGCGGCGCCTTGTTTTCGCTCGATGGGTCGCATCCCAACGCGCTGCAGCCACGCAAGCGTCCTTTTCACACCATTATTCCCGCGTTCATGGAGCGGGGCGACGTGCATATCGGCTTCGGCATTATGGGCGGCGCCAACCAGCCGCTGGCGCACGCGCAATTTGTCTCCAACCTGGTTGATTACGGCATGAACATTCAGGCCGCTCTCGAAGCCCCTCGTTTCACCGTCACCAGCAACCAGGTCACGTGCGACATTCTGATCGAATCACGCGTCGCGCCGGAGGTTTTGCAGGCCCTGCGACAGAAGGGCCATAACCTGATTGTCCGTGCGGAATACACTTCATTGATGGGCCGTGGGCAGGCGGTGATGCATAACTCGAAAACTGGGATGAACTCCGCGGCTTCCGATCCGCGCGCCGACGGGGTGGCCGAACCAGAACCAGCACATTGAATAGATAAATAATGAGCCGCAGATTCACGCAGATGAGCGCTGATTTCAAGCATGTTCTTGTAGAAAATCTTTTCCAGACAAAGGATTTTATCTGTGTTTATCTGCGAAAATCAGCGGCAAATTCCTACACGTGTTCTTCCACCGGCGAGATCATCGGCAGCAGCAGCACGGGCGCACGCATGAACTCGAAGCGATTGATGGCTTCCACGGCCCGCAGCACCGTGGTTTCCAGAGTCGGTTCCAGCGTAATCACAAATGAAAGCCGGTCTTTCGGCATGTGCGGCTCCTGGATTACCGAGTCGATATTGATGCCTTCGCGCGCAATCGTCTCCGCCGTACGGGCAAGAATTCCCGGCTGGTCCGCAACCGTGAGCCGCAGAAACCAGCTCACCGGATTTGGCCGCGGCGAGGGCCGCAACGGCTCCGTAGCGTCAAAACCTGCCAGGAGACTGGATGAGATTTGCCCGCGGGCCATCTGCCGCGCGATTTGCAGCACGTCAGAGAGCACTGCCGTTCCGGTTGCGCCGCCGCCCGCACCGCGGCCATAGAGCATTTGCGTTCCCACTTTTTCGCCGGCGATAAACACTGCGTTGTTTGCTCCTGCGGCCTTGGCCAGCATGGAATCGCGCGGCTCCAGCCACGGCTGCACCGCAACGTGAATTCCTTCCGCAGTGCGCTCCGCCGATGCCACCAGTCTGATGGTCGAATTCAGACGGTGCGCGTAATGAAAATCGGTCGAGGTGATGTTGCGGATGCCCGTCACCGGAATCTCCGCGGCGCGGATCCCATGGCCAAACGCGATGCGCGCCAGAATGGCGATCTTGTCGCGCGCGTCCAGGCCGTCGATATCGAGGCTTGAATCCGCTTCGGCGTAACCCGCTGCCTGAGCCTGTTCCAGCGCGTGCGCAAATTCAATCCCATGCTCTTCCATCTGCGTCAGAATGTAGTTGCAAGTGCCATTCACGATTCCATAGACCGCGTGAATCCGGTCGGCTGCAAGCGCTTCAGAAATCGCGCGCACCACCGGCACGCCGCCTGCGACCGTGGCTTCAATCCCGATGGGAAGGTTCTTCTCGCGAGCCAGCGCAAACAGTTGTTCTCCATGCAGCGCGATGAGCGCTTTGTTCGCGGTGACAACGGCTTTGCCGTTCTCCAGCCCGGCACGGATTACTTCCAGTGCGACTGTGGTTCCGCCAATCGCTTCCACCACAATGTCCACGTCATCGGCGGTCACCACCTGCCGCCAGTCAGAGACCACCGGAATTCCATTCACGCCGGCCTCAGTGGCCTGCGCTCTGCGGCGGCTGATCCGCGTCACGATCACCGACACGCCGCCAGTACGCTGGCGAATTTCGTTCGCGTGGCTCAGCAGAATTTCTGCGGTAGCGCGTCCCACGGTACCGTAGCCGACAATCCCAACCCTGACTTGCTGCATGTTTGGCGGCGCCGCGTTCGCCTTGTCTCCAGTCTTTTCTTCAATGCCGCGCATAGATTTGCTCCAGTGTCTTGATCACCGAATCGCTGTCGGCTTCCATCGGACCCAGCAGGTTTTGCCCCGGCGCCTGTTTCATGTAGTCAACGTCCTTCAGCATGTGGCCGGTGAGGACAAGAACGACTGTCTCCGCAGGCTTCACGAACCCGGCAGCGACGAGTTTCTTAAGTCCCGCCAGAGTCGCCGCCGACGCCGGCTCGCATCCGATTCCTTCCGTGCCCAACTCCGCCTTGGCCTGCGCGATCTCGTTTTCGCTCACTTCTTCGCAGGCGCCACCGGTATTCTTGAGTACGCTCACCGCTTTTCGCCACGACGCCGGATTGCCGATGCGGATGGCCGTCGCTCGCGTCTCAGCGTTTACGCGGACCAGCTCACGGCCGCCGTTCTCGCGCATGCTGCGGACCAGCGGGTTCGCCCCGGCTGCCTGGATGATGGAAATCTTCGGCAAGCTCTCGATCAAGCCTAGATCGCGCAACTCCGTAAATCCCTTTCCCAGCGCTGACCCATTGGCAAGATTTCCTCCAGGCACAATCACGTGATCAGGAACTTTCCAGTCGAGCTGCTCCATCAGTTCGAATGCCACCGTCTTCTGCCCTTCCAGCCGATAAGGGTTGAGCGAGTTCAGCAGATACGCGGGGAACTTGCGTACAACCTCATGCAGCACTTTCAGGCACCCGTCAAAATCCGTGCGCAATTGCAAGACGTGCGCGCCATATTCCAGGGCCTGCGCCAGCTTGCCCGCGGCTACTTGTCCGGCGGGCAGCAGAACGATGCTCTTCATCTCCGCACGCGCGGCATACGCGGCCACCGAAGCTGACGTGTTCCCGGTGGATGCGCAGCACACCCACGAAAAACCTTCGGCTTTCGCCATGGAGATGGCCGCCGAAATTCCCGTGTCCTTGAACGAGCCTGTTGGATTCATGCCCTGATGCTTGGCCAGCAGGTGCGGCAATCGAAGCGCCCGCGCGGCTTTCTTCAGTGGGATCAAAGGCGTGTTGCCTTCGCTCATGGTCACAATGTTTTCGCGTTCCACTTGCGGCAATAGTTCTCTGAATCGCCAAACGCCGCTTGCGTTTTCGGGAAGAGATGATCCGCGCCGCTCCCGCCAGATTTCTTTCAGGCGCAGCGCGAATTCAGCCGGCGCGGCCGCCCACTCGGGGTAAACCACTTCAAGCAACTCCGAACATTGGGTGCAGCGGAACATTCGGTCCGCTGTCTCCTGGACTTTGCCGCAATGCACGCAGCGCAGCACGTGCGCCACAGCCTGCGAGTTGGCCGAGATCGGATTCATTGCGCCCCCGTGACGGCAGAGAGGTTTGGCCGCAGGCAGACCGGCACGCTCGCGGCCTGTCCGCAGAATTCGTCGTGTACTGCGCGGACCACCTCAGCCCCGCGCGAGGCCGCCACGGCAAAGCAGATACTCAGCTCGCTTGCGCCCTGGGCCACTGCAATCACGCTGACCTCGCGCCGCGCCACCGCCGCGAACACGCGCCCCAGAATGCCGCACGTGCCCTTCATCGATTCACCCAGCACCGCGATGACGGCAATCTCGTCATTCACCTGCACCGCGCTGAGCACGCCCTGGGCCAGCTCAATGCGGAAGATGGTCTGGATCAGCTTGAGCACGCGTACAGCGTCATCTTTTCGCAGGACCAGTCCGAGCGCGTGTTCCGGCGAGGATTGCGTGGCGAAGAGCACTTCCGTCTGTTCCTGGCCCAGCCGTAGAAACAATCGTCCCCAGAGTTCCACTGGGTGCACGTCGCGCCGCGTGACCAGCGTAATGAGCGTGGCGTCTTTCACTGACGTTACCGATTTCACGGGCGAGTTGGCCGGCTGCGCGGCATGCGTGATCTTGGTGCCTGCGACCTCCGGCCGGAAGGAATTCTTGATCCAGACAGGGAAGCCGGCTTCCGCCGCGGGATACGCGGCCTTGGGATGGATTACCTTGGCGCCGTAGTAAGCCAGTTCAATCGCTTCGGCAAAAGTGATCTCCGGCAGCGTGGCGGCATCCGGGCAGATGCGCGGGTCGGCCGTGAGCACGCCGTCAACATCGGTCCAGATCCATACTTCGTCCGCGCCCGCGGCCGCGCCGATGATGGTGGCGGAATAATCCGATCCTCCGCGCCCCAGCGTAGTGGTCTTGCCCTGCGGGTTCGCGCCGCTGTAGCCTGCAACAATCGGCACAGCACCGCGTTCCAGCGCCGGCAGCAGCACGCGCGTGCAATTCTTGTGCGTTGCTTCCATGTCCGGGGCGGCATTGCCAAAGTTGCTGTCCGTCGCGATCACATCTTCCGCGCGGACAAACTCTGCGGCGCTGCCCTTTTGCTCAAGGTAGCGTGCCAGCACCCAGGCAGAGATGCGCTCGCCCAGCGCCACCAGAGAGTCCGCGGTCTGCGCCGAGATGTCAGAACGCAAGGCGGAGAGCGCCTGGCACGCGCTGTGCAACTGTGCGAAGACTTCCGTAGTAAAAGTCTCTGCCGCGCCGGCGTGTGCCTGATCAAAGAGTTCACGGATCAGCTCGAGGTGCACGGTTTCAAATTTCTGCAAGTGCGTCCTGGTGGCAGCCGCGTCGCCGTGCCGGGCAGCGTCAATGGTCTTAAAAATGAGATCGGTAATGCCCGCCATGGCTGAGACCACCACCACAATGCGGTCATGCTGCGCCGCTCCGCTCACGATCTCCGCGCATTGGCGGAAGCGCCCCGCATTGCCTACGGAGGTGCCGCCAAACTTCATCACGATCAAACGTTGCCTGCTCATTCCGGTCTCCCTAACTTTTGCAATACCGCTCCCAACCGCTCCATCAGCGGGACGAGTTCGCGCGTGACCCCGGCTCCGTTGTTGTCCGCTGCCGTGAATAGGACTTCGCTCGGCATGTTTTCATCGGCAAAGATCTTCTGCAACTCCTCCGCGACCTGGGTCTCATTTCTCGTGGTGAACGCAATCACTGACGAACCTGACCCGCTGATGGCCACTCCCAGCAATCCCGGCCGCCGCAGTTCCAGACATCGCTCCATGCCGGGCACAAGTTTTTGCCGATAGGGTTGATGCAGCTTGTCTTCAAACAGCGCAGGGAAGAGCTCAAACCTGCCAGAAAAGCAGGTGGCCGCCAGCAGTGACGTGCGTTGCAGCGTGTGCAGCACGTCCGCGCGATCATAAGATTTGGGTAGCACCTGCCGCGCTTCATGTGTTGGGACGGTGATGGCGGGCGTGACCACCACCAGCCGTATGCTCTCAGGGAAATTCGTCTTCAGGGCGGTCACGTGGTCAACGCCATTCGACAGCGCCAGAACCAGGCCGCCGTAATAAGCCGCGGCGGCGTTGTCAATGTGGCCTTCAATTTCTTCCGCCCAGCGCAGCACCAGTTCCGGCTCAGCATCTTTGCCGCTGTATCTCGCCCCCAGCAGCAGTCCGGCAACCACAGCGGCGGCGCTGCTGCCCAGTCCCACGCTGATGGGAATCTCGCTCTGCACCACTACATGCCCCGCCGGGA
>Ga0209647_1003384_pt1 | contig 12335 bp, 5 predicted proteins | sample GraSoi_2013_60cm_FD_185827 | JGI IMG/M metagenome (GOLD analysis project Ga0209647, IMG submission 185827) | Grasslands soil microbial communities from the Angelo Coastal Reserve, California, USA - Sample 9_17_2013_60cm (SPAdes) (version 2) | ecosystem: Environmental > Terrestrial > Soil >... | reverse complement strand
CCTCCCGCCTCAGCTTATCGTAGACGATCCCGATATACTGCCACAGGTCGTTGCCCATGTCATCGCTCACCAGCGAAATGCATAAAGCACTGTAAGAGGATGATATAATTAAGATGAGGTTGGCGACGGCCACTACTAAGTACGCAACCGCATTGAAAGGGGTCGGAATTGGATGAGGCGACCCGGGTGCCCGCCCCAGGGAGAAACGGAGGGATCGACCAGTGAGCCAAACGCATCCACCGCCTGAAGACGATTTTGATTTGATCCTGCTTGGACCCATGGAGGAACGAAAAGGCAGCGCGCCAGGGAATGTGCATATACGTGTAACGCTGCCTCGGCATCAGCACTTTCATCGCATCAAGGAAGGGGTGCTTGAAGCTACTGAGGCTGCAGACGTGCCAGAAGGGTCGCTGGCTCATGCGCTCTACCGGCTCAAACGGGCCTTGATTGGCGTCCCGATCGCGAGCATACAGGCCGAAGGGGAGCGCTTGACTAAATTCAAGGCCCTTGCTGTTCTCTCTTCTGATGCGATTTCGTCCGTCGCCTATGCGACCGAGGCGATTCTTCTTAGCCTGGTTGCAGCCGGGTCGGGTAACCTTGGTATCACGTTGCCCATAAGCTTTGCAATTGTTGGGTTGCTCGCCATTGTCGCCATCTCCTACCGGCAGACCATTCCGGCCTATCCTAATGGGGGGGGCTCATACATCGTGGCGAAAGACAACCTGGGGACACTACCGGGCCTTGTTGCTGCTGCTTCGTTGATGATCGACTATGTGCTCACCGTCGCGGTCAGTGTCGCTGCTGGCGTGCAGGCGCTGGCTACCCTTTTCCCTGCATTGTCGTCGACACTGGTCGTTGTGATCATTGATGTGGTGTTGGTGATCATGATCACTGTTGTCAATCTGCGCGGTGTGCGCGAGTCAGGCGCGATCTTTGCTATCCCTACCTATATTTTTATTGTGAGCGCACTGCTGCTCATCGCCGTGGGCTGCATCAAAGCTTTTCTCCTTCAACATCAGCCAGTCATCGGCCGCTACCAGTACGTTGCTGCTACTGAACCATTGTCGCTCTTTCTGATCCTCAAATCCTTTGCTGCTGGCTGTTCTGCCATGACGGGGGTCGAAGCCATCTCCAATGGTGTGCCCGCTTTTAAGAAGCCGGAGACGCGCAACGCCGCGATCACCTTGACCTGGATGGCTACTATTCTCGGCACGCTGTTCATCGGCATTACACTGCTGGCAACGTCGTACCATATTGAGGCGAATCCGGCAAGCAATCCAACGGTGATTGGTCAGGTAGCGCAGCAGGTGTTTACAGGGCCATTGTTCTTTATGTATCCAGTATTCCAGTTTGCGACATTGTTGATTTTGACCCTGGCAGCCAACACCAGTTATTCCGACTTTCCACGGCTGGCTTCACTGCTGGCGCGAGATAATTTCCTGCCGCATCAGTTTGCCTTCCGAGGGGATCGCCTGGCGTTTTCAATAGGTATCGTGTTCCTGGCTGTCCTTGCCAGCCTGCTGCTCGTTGTGTTCAAAGGGAATACGACCCGACTCATCAACCTGTATGCTGTGGGGGTCTTCATCTCGTTTACCCTCTCGCAGAGTGGTATGGTGCGCCACTGGTGGCGTCTTCGCAGGGAGAAGAAAGGATGGCAACGCAGTATGGTCATCAATGGGTTGGGTGCGCTGACAACGCTGCTGGTTGCCCTGGTGATCGCTACGACGAAGTTTCTTGAGGGTGCCTGGATCGTCGTGGTACTCATCCCTCTGCTGGTGCTGATGTTTCTAGGTATCAGTCACCATTACAAGTACGTTGAGCGTGAGCGTGTCATTCCTCTTCCTCTGCATCCAAAGGACATCCGTCACCGGCTCATTGTCCCCATTGCTGAACTGAATCGCGCGTCCAAACAGGCTGTGGCCTATGCGCGTTCGATCTCACCGCAGGTCACCGCTATCCACGTAGCTGCCGAGAGGGAGAAGGCCGATGCCCTGCAAGCCGCCTGGGATGAGTGGCAATCACGTCTGCCTGCCGATGAGGTGTCCCCACTGGTCATCATTGATCCTGGGCATCGCTTGCCCCTGCTTCCCTTGCTCGCCTACATTGACGCGGCGCATCAGCAGTATCCTGAGGAGACACTGACGGTCGTCCTGCCGGAAGTAGTGGAGTCCTCGCTGAGACGCGTGTTCTACAGTCCAAAAATTCTGGGATTGAAGGCGACGCTGCTCTTCCGACCAGAGATTGTGGTGGCCAATGTGCCGCTGCATCAGCGAGCCAGCACTGGCACTCTTCCCACCCGTCCACAGGAGGTCCGTCATCGCTTCATTGTGCCTCTTGCAGGGCTGGATCGTGCGGCTCTCGCGAGTTTGGCCTATGCCCGCTCCATCTCCGGTCACGTCATCGCGATGCATGTGGTGGTCGATAACGAGCAGGTCGAGCAGATACGGGCAAGCTGGCAGCAGTGGCAACACCAGATCGCAGCGGAGGAAGAGACCCATTTGCTCATCATTGAGTCGCCGTACCGCTCCCTCCTGCGCCCGATCCTCGCCTATATCGATGCGGTGCATCAGCGTCATCCTGAGGATACCTTGACGGTGATCTTGCCGGAATTTGTCGTGACCCACTGGTGGGAATACCTGCTGCATAATCAAATAGCGCTGCGCTTGAAAGCGGCGCTGCTATTCCGGCCTGGCGTGGCGGTCTTGAATTTGCCCCAGCACCTGCGGAGCCGAGTGCCACAGCGTCAGCCATCTCCATTTTGAGGGATATTTAAGGCGTAAAAGCAGCTCGCTGGATCACAAAATCGAAAGTTGAAACTTCAGGCGGGAAGTTGACGTGTCATTTCCAGATACCTTCGAGGGAGTGGGTACTTATTGTCTTTTATGTCTCACAGATGCGAAAAGTTCTTATTTTCCAGTAGTGTTACCCAACAGATACGAGAGGTGAAGGCTACTCTGGTAGGTAACATCCTATTGGGTAACACAGCATAGCAAACGAGCACGCAGGGGGATCAAATGCCGAAGCTCGCACACTACACTCTTGCCTGGTCACCCTTGCACCAGGCCTACGAACTGTATAAGAGCCAAGGAAATGAAGCGTTAACTATCGTCTCTGCAAGCCCGGTCTGGTTGCTGGGTGTGGGTCAGACCTGTTCGTTCGCCTTTCATGGGCAGTATGGCTCCTACACTGCGCGCAAAGAACGCAAGCAGCGTGGTGAGGAGGGGTACTGGTATGCCTATGCACGAGTCGGGGGGAAACTGATCAAGAGATATCTAGGCAAGAGTATCAATCTGACCCTGGCTCGCTTGGAGCAGGCCGCGCAGGAACTGTGGCTCGATCCGCAAAATGTTCTGCTGCAGAAGGCAGGGAGAGCGGCGTCTCGCCTCCTGCCTTCTCCCCCTCCATCAGGGAGGGAGAACGCATCCTTTCTCGAGAAGTTGAGCGAAGCGTATGCCTTTTCGTCTGATGACGCGCAGCAGAGGCTCTTCCGTTCCGACCAACTAGGCGGAACGGACCACTATTATGGTGTTGGCGGTCGGAAGACAGAGGCCGAACGTGCCAAGGTAGCTGTTCTCTCAAGGAGCAGCGATGTGCTTGTTCCGCTCGCCAACTACATTGCCACACCTCCTGTTTCTGTGTATGCGCACGACCACTTAGCCAAGCGGCAAGGCAGCAGCCCTGGTGATCATGAGGCCAGACCCACAATCGCCCGTTTACCGACCGATCCACTGCTTGCCACCAAACTGTACGTTCCGCGACCGTGCCCACATCTCGTGCATCGTTCTCGCCTGATCCAAAGACTGTGGGAGGGCATGGAGCAGGCATTGATCCTCCTTTCGGCACCGGCCGGGTTCGGCAAATCCACCCTGCTCGCCGACTGGCTGGCCTCGCGTGCCATTCCTGCTGCCTGGCTCTCGCTCGAGCCCCAGGACAATGACCCGGCACGCTTCCTCTCCTACCTGCTCGCCGCCTTGCAGAACTGTGATCCTCGACTGGGATTGAGCGGACAGGCCTTGCTCCATTCATTGCAACCTGCGGCACTGGAAAGCGTGCTGACAGTGCTGATCAACGGCCTGCAGGCCAGGATGACCGGGAACCAGGAACACGTCGTCCTCGTCCTGGACAATTACCAGGTCATCACCAACGGGTCGCTTCATCACGCGCTCTCCTTTCTGCTGGAGCATCTGCCTTCCGGGCTGCATCTCGTGCTGGCCTCCCGCGAAGACCCACCGCTGCCACTGGCCCGCCTGCGGGGCCAAGGTGACCTGCTTGAACTGCGGGCCAGCGACCTGCGCTTCACGCACGAGGAAACCGCCACGTTCCTGACCGCGGTGATGGGGCTGCCGCTGTCGACTGAGCAGAGTGCGCTGCTGCAGGCACACACCGAAGGCTGGATCACCGGCTTGCAGCTCGCGGCCTTCTCCCTGCAGGGCTGTGACGATCCGGCAGGCTTCATCGTGGCCTTCAGCGGCAGTAATCGTTATGTGGTGGACTACCTGCTGGACGAAGTCCTCAGCCATCAAAGTGCAGCCGTCCAGGACTTCCTGGTGCAGACCTCGCTCCTGGATCGCCTGAGCGCTCCCCTGTGCGATGCTGTGCGGGCCCAGGGCGGGAGTCAGGCCTTGCTCGACTTGCTGGAGCATGCCAACTTGTTCCTGGTCCCCCTCGATGACGAACGGGTTTGGTATCGCTATCACCAGCTGTTTGCTGAGGCCCTGCGCCAGTGGCTGCGGCAGACAGCCCTGGCGCTGGTCCCGGACCTGCACCTGCGTGCCAGCCGCTGGTACGAGCAGCACGGCTTCTGCACCGAGGCGGTCTCCCATGCGCTGGCAGCTGCGGCGTTTGAGGAGGCTGCTCGCTTGATCGAGCAATGCCTCGGGACGTTCGTCCTGGGCAACCAGATGCAGACGCTGTGTGGCTGGCTGCACGCCTTCCCCGAGGCCCTGGTCCTGGCTCGTCCCTCGCTCCGTCTGCTATATGCCCTGGCGCTGATGTACACCAATCACTGGGAGGAGGCCTCGGTCTATCTGCAAGCGATTGAGCGCTGGCTCAACCCTGGAGCGGACATGCCCAGGGCTCACGAACGTCTCCTCCAGGGCCAGGTGACGGCCTGCCGGAGCTTGTTGGCTCGCCTCTCCGGCGATCTGGAGGGCTGTGTGGCCCTCTCGCAGCGTGCCCTGGAGCTGCTACCCGAGACTGATACCTCGCCCCTTACGCACCTGTTGCGGGCGGGAGCCCTGGTCGGTGCCGCTCACGCGTACCTGGTGAGTGGGGATGTGTCGCTTGCCAGTGAACGCCTGCCCGTGGAACTGGTGGCGTACGCGCGCGCCTCGGCATATCGACTGCTCAGCCTGCGCGGGCTCATCCTCTTAGCCCGGCTCCAGGTGCTCCAGGGGCGGCTCACGCAGGCTGGCGCCACCTATGAAGAGGTCGCCCAGGTGCTCCTCGGGCATAATCCAGAGACCATTTCGGAAATGGGAGGCGTCCCCCCCGAAAATCTCCCCTTTTTCTACACGAGGAAACACGGCGATACAACGGACACAAATGCTACAAATGCTACAAATGATACAAGTGCGACAAACCTCATGGGAAACACACTAGGGCCAGAGGAACTCCAGGTCCTGATCGACAGCCCTGCCTACTACTTCGGGCTGGGTGATCTGCTGCGCGAGTGGAACGAGCTGGAGGCAGCCCACCAGCACCTGGCACGCGGCATGGAGCTGCTCGAAGACATGCTGTCCATCGACGCCGAGCAGCTGTGGCTGGGCTACGCCGCCCTGGCCCGCCTGCAGCATGCTCAGGGTAGCGCTGAGCAGGCGCTCGCCATCCTGGACGCCTTTCTGCAGCTGGCCCACCAGCGCCATATCGCCCCCTTGCTCCTGGCGCAGGCGGCTGCCTTGCGGGCCCAGCTCGAGCTGGCTCGGGGCGATCTGCCCGCCGCCCGCCACTGGGCCGCCAGTTGTGGGCTCTCTCCCGCTGGTGTCCCCTGCTACCTGCGTGAGCCAGCCTATCTGACCCTGGCACGCGTCCGCCTGGCCGAAGAGCTCCTCAGCCCCACAAGGCATGGCCTCGCCGACGTGCTGCTCCTGTTGGAGCGGCTGCTGGCGGAGGCTGAGGCCAGCAGGCGTTGGCACAGCGTGCTGGAGATCCTGCTGGTGCTGGCCCTGGCCCGCGAGGAGCAGGGGGATCACCGCGCCGCGTTGGCTGCGTTGGGCCGGGCCCTGGTGCTGGCCGAGCCGGAGGGCTACATCCGGCTCTTCCTGGATGAGGGGCCAGCGCTGCTGGCCTTGCTGCGCCGGGCGCAGCGGCACGGCCTGGCGCCACGCTACGTCGCCCGGCTGCTGCAGGCGGCAGGCGCACAGGCTGGGCCCGCGCTCCATTTCCAGGCCCTGCCTGCCCCGGCGCTGGTGGAACCGCTCACGGAGCGGGAGCGCGATGTGCTGCGGCTGGTCTTGCTGGATGGGGCCTCCAACCGCGAGATCGCCCACCAGTTGGTGCTCAGTGTGAACACGGTCAAGAAACACATCGCCAATCTGTATGGCAAACTGCACGTGCAGAGCCGCGCGCAGGCCATCGCCAAAGCGCGCCTGCTCCAGCTGCTCTAAGAGCCCGTGGGCAGGGGCAAGCCTCCAGCTGGGCTTACAGCAGGGAGTTATGTGCCAGGAGGCGATGCCTGGCCCTGGGAAGGACGGGCTGCCGATGGGAGTCGGCTCCAGCGGACCGGCTGGATGGGCAAAAATCACCCTACAATTACTCCTTTTGGGTACTGTCTTGTCCTGGGTGGTCAGCTACACTGCTCACAGACACCAGCGTGACATCCGTCAAGCAGTGAGCGACACGGAAAAGGAGGAGCGATGCCGGTCTACCAGATTCGTCTCAAGGAGCAGCTTGATCAGCACTGGTCGTCCTGGCTCGGAGGGCTAACGATCACCACCGAGGCTAATGGGGAAACGGTTCTCACGGGCGAGATCGTTGACCAGTCCGCGCTGCATGGTCTGCTCAGCAAAGTGCGTGACCTCCAGTTGACGTTGCTCGCCATCCGCCCGCTAGAGGCGGATACGCCATACAAAGGGGCAGCAAAGGAGGAGCGGGCGCCGCAAGAGAGCTGTTGATGCAGTACTCTGTTGGTGATTCTAGCAAGAAGGGAGGCGAGCGGTCTTCTAAAGAACATACCCGTCTGCCTTGAGAACCGGGCAGAAGCTAGCGTATAAATAGTCACGATAAAAGAGTAGGACGTTCCTTCCCTCATGAACCCTCTGGAGGAATTATGATCACAATTGATGAGCGCCTGATCCGCTTGCAGTCCAGGGCGGCCGATAAGCAGGAGGTCATCCGCCAGGCCGGTCAGCTCCTGGTGGACAGTGGGTACATTGACACTGGCTATATTGCCAGCATGCTCGGCCGGGAAGAGGTGGCTAACACCTATCTCGGCAATGGAATTTCGATTCCACATGGACTGCCCAAAGACCGCGACTTGATCAAGCAGACGGGTATTGCGGTAGTGCAAGTGCCTGCTGGCGTGAACTGGAATCCCGGCGAAACAGCGCATCTGGTCGTAGGCATCGCTGCCAAATCCGACGAACATATTGAGGTGCTGCGACGGCTCACCCGTGTGTTGGGCGACCAGGAGCAAGTGGCCCGCCTGACCCAGACGACCGATCCGCGCGACATCATTGAAGCCCTGACAGGAGAGCGGCCTGCCGCGCCCCCCAGGAGCGCCGATGCAGCTGATTATACGAACTTCTTCGATGCGGTGATCCTGAACAAGACTGGACTTCATGCACGTCCTGCTGCCACCTTTGTCGATCTGGCCAAGCGATTTCAAGCTAACATCAAGGTGCGACACGACGATTCCGTTGCCAACGGGAAGAGCCTCATCTCCCTGCTGCAATTGGGCGTCGAACATGGCGCGACCGTTCGCGTCTCGGCAGAGGGTGCTGATGCCACAGCCGCTTTGGATGCACTAAAGGCAGCCATTGCTGTTGGTCTTGGAGATGAGCCGGAAGAGCAACTCCCCCCAGCTCCTAGCGGCGGCATTCAGGGCTGGGTGCCGCAAGCCGCAGGCGCGACCATCGTCGGCATTCCCGCTTCCGGTGGGCTGGCCATCGGCCCGGTTCGCCGGTACATGCAGCAGTCCGCCATCGTCGTCGCAGACCATCCCAGCGACCCGATCACCGAAGGGGACCAGTTGCAAAACGCCCTGGATGCCGCACAAGATGAGCTAGACCAGCTGCATGAGGAGGTCAAAACACGTCTGGGCTCGGGCAAAGCGGCCATTTTCCGCGTGCATGCAGAATTTCTCAACGATGCCACGCTGGTGATGCAGACCGTTGCTCTTATCTATCAAGGACACAGCGCCGCCTGGGCGTGGCAGCACGTCATCAATGAACGGGTAAGCCAGATGCAGCAACTCGACGACCCCATCCTCGCTGGCCGGGCTGTCGACCTGAGCGACGCGGGGCAGCGGGTGCTGCGTCACCTGGCCGGGGCGGTTGATGAGCGACCGGTAACCCTCGATGAGCCCACCATTCTCGTCGCGGAAGACTTAACCCCGTCCGATACTGCCACGCTCGACCCCGATATGATCCTGGGCTTGTGTACCGCCAGAGGTGGTCCCACCTCGCACACGGCAATTCTGGCGCGCGGGTTCGGTATGCCTGCCATCGTAGGCGCCGGGGAAGCGGTGCTCGACGTGGCAAACGGCACGCTGGGCATCCTGGACGGAGAGAGCGGCAAACTTTATCTCAAGCCGAGCGAGGCCGATGTGCGGGCGGCCAGGGACCTGCAACAGCAGTTGCAACGTCAGCAAGACGAAGCTCGTGCCGCCAGCTCTGCTCCCGCGATCACCACCGACGGGTACCGGGTGGAGGTAGCCGCCAATATCAATCGCGCCGCCGACGTTCCAAAAGCCATTGAAGCGGGAGCCGAGGGCGTCGGGCTGATGCGCACGGAGTTCCTGTTCCTGGCCCGTGATTCAGCCCCGTCGGAAGAGGAACAGTTCGAGGCATATCGGGCGATGGCGCAGGCGCTGGGCGACCGTCCACTGATTATTCGCACGCTGGACATCGGGGGCGACAAAGAGGTGCCGTACCTCCACTTACCCCATGAAGATAATTCCTTCCTGGGCGTACGCGGGATTCGCCTCTGCCTGGTGCGTCCCGACCTGTTCATCCCCCAGTTGCGGGCCATCTATCGCGCCGCCGCCTATGGTCGGATCCATATCATGTTCCCCATGATTTCGACGCTGGAAGATGTGGAGCGGGCACGCGCCCTCGTCGAACAGGTCCGGCAGGAGTTGAACGCGCCACCTATTCCTCTTGGGATCATGATCGAAGTGCCATCGGCTGTCGTGCTGGCCGATCACTTTGCGCAAGAAATCGATTTCTTCTCCATCGGCACCAACGATCTGACCCAGTACACGCTGGCCATGGATCGGCTGCATCCGCAATTGGCGAGACAGGCAGACGCACTGCATCCCGCGGTGCTGCGCATGGTGGATAAAACTGTGCAGGCGGCCAGGAAAGAAGGCAAGTGGGTCGGGGTGTGCGGCGGCATTGCCGGTGACCCGAAGGGAGCGGCGATCTTGACCGGACTGGGTGTATCAGAACTGAGTGTTAGCGTTCCCAGCATCGCGGCAGTGAAGGCACACATCCGTAGTCGCTCGCTCTCAGAAATGCAGCGCATCGCGCAGCAGGCCTTGCAGTGCCGCACAGCGGCGGAGGTACGCAGTCTATGAGAATCGCAACTGTAACGCTCAACCCGGCGCTAGATCAGACGGTGAGGGTAGATCATTTTCGCCCAAACACGGTCAATTATGCGCAGATGATGCAATTCGATGCTGGCGGTAAAGGGGTCAACGTCGCCTCGTTCCTGGCGGATGTCGGCCTCACTACCACTGTGACGGGCTTTCTTGGCCAGGATAATGCCGGCATCTTCGAGCAGTTCTTTGCCAGCAAACACATTGACGACCAGTTTGTCCGCATTCCTGGGCGCACCCGCACCGGGGTCAAGATCGTCGATGAAGCCAACCAGCAGACGACCGACATCAACATGCCGGGTTTGCTTCCTCCCGCGGAGGCGATGGACACCTTGCTCAAGACGATTGAACGGCTCGCCGCTTCCTGCGACTGGTTTGTGCTGTCGGGAACACTCCCGCCAGGAGTGCCCACGACGACCTATGCCACACTCATCACCCAACTCAAAGCACATGGCAAACAGGTGGTGCTGGATACCAGCCGTGATGCCCTTCGGGAAGGCGTGAAGGCAGGCCCAACCATCCTAAAACCGAATGTTGACGAACTGCAACAGCTGACCGGACAATCGCTTACGGATGAAGTCGCACTCGAGCACGCCGCGCGCCAACTGCTGGATGGTGGCATTCAGCTTGTGGTCATTTCCATGGGTGAGCGGGGCGCAATGTTTATCGATCCAGCAACCTCGTTGCTCGCAGTTCCGCCAATTGTGAGCGTGAAAAGTACCGTTGGGGCGGGTGATGCGATGGTGGCTGGGCTGATTGCCGGCCAGGTACAGGGATTGAGCCTCCCTGATTGTGCCCGGCTTGCCACGGCCTTCTCGCTGGGGACAATCACCCGTCTCGGCTCTGGGCTCCCGGCTGCCGAGGCGTTGCAGATGTACGTCGACCAGGTATCTATCCACATGCGTAGCGGAGTTCCTCGTAGCGCGTATTGATTTTATCTTTTACACAGTTGAATGACCTCATCTTTTCCAAGAAGGAGGGGCCAACATGGCTAAGATTATCGCAGTCACTTCATGCCCGACAGGGATCGCTCATACCTTCATGGCAGCGGAAAGCCTGCAGCGCGGGGCGCAAGCGCTGGGTCACACGATTAAAGTGGAGACCCAGGGGTCCGTTGGCTCGCAAAATACGCTGACCGAGGCTGATATCCAGGGAGCGGACCAGGTTATTATCGCGGCCGACACCAAAGTGGATACGAGTCGCTTTGCGGGCAAACCGATCTATGAAACCTCAACGGATACCGCCATCCACGACGGCCAGGGTGTGGTCAAGAACGCGCTTGCCCAGGCACCGGCGCCGGCGCCGGCAAGCGCCGCCAAAATGGACCATGCGAATATCGTCGCAATCACCTCGTGCCCGACTGGAATCGCTCACACCTTCATGGCAGCCGAAGGTCTGCAGAAGGGGGCGGAAGCGCTGGGCCACACGATTAAGGTGGAAACCCAGGGGTCCGTGGGCGCGCAAAATACATTGACCGATGCTGAGATTGCGGCCGCCGACCTGGTCATCATCGCAGCCGACACCAAAGTGGATATGAGCCGCTTTAAAGGCAAACCGATCTATGAAACCTCGACGAATGCTGCCATCAACGACGGCCAGTCGTTGGTCAAGAACGCGCTGGCCCAGGCGGCGAGCGGTCCTGCCCCCCAGGCCGGCAAAACGGATTATGTGGCAGAGGTGCAGGCCGCGAAAGCAGCGCAGTCCAGGTCGCGCAGAGGCGCCTACAAGCACCTCCTGACGGGTATCTCGTATATGATCCCGTTCGTCGTCGCAGGCGGCATCATGATCGCGCTGGGCTTTGCGGTCGGTGGCATCGATGTGGACAAAGCGACCAGTGGCCTGGGGTGGGGGCTCTTCCAGATCGGGGCGAATGGCGCGTTCGTGCTCTTTGTACCCGTCCTGGCAGGCTTCATCGCCTACTCCATCGCTGATCGTCCCGGCCTGGCTCCAGGCATGGTCGGCGGTCTCCTGTCGACGACCGTTCTTGGCGCCGGCTTCCTGGGCGGCATCGCGGCAGGCTTCCTGGGGGGCTACACGGTCTACTGGCTCAACAGATGGATCAAACTGCCGCGCAACCTGGTGGGCCTCATGCCGGTGCTAATCCTGCCCGTGCTTGGGGTGGGCATTGTCGGCCTGCTGATGGTCTTCGTGATTGGCCCACCCGTCCACCTGATCAACCAGGGGTTGACCAACTGGTTGAGGGGCTTGCAGGCGGGCAATGCGGTGCTGCTGGGCCTGCTCATGGGCGGGATGATGGCCGTTGATATGGGCGGCCCGGTCAATAAGGCTGCCTACGCGGTGGCGGTTGGGCTGCTGGCCAGCCGGATCTTTAGCCCCATGGCCGCTGTGATGGCGGCCGGGATGACGCCGCCGCTGGGGATAGCGTTGGCGACCTTCCTATTCAAGAATCGCTTTACGCATGATGAGCTGGAAGCAGGCAAGTCGGTGTGGGTGCTCGGGCTGGCCTTTATTACCGAAGGGGCCATTCCCTATGCCGCAGAAGCTCCGTTCCGTGTGATTCCAGCCTGTATAGTGGGCTCGGCAGTGGCGGGAGGCTTGTCGATGCTCTTCGGCTGTC
>Ga0209647_1003382_pt1 | contig 12343 bp, 9 predicted proteins | sample GraSoi_2013_60cm_FD_185827 | JGI IMG/M metagenome (GOLD analysis project Ga0209647, IMG submission 185827) | Grasslands soil microbial communities from the Angelo Coastal Reserve, California, USA - Sample 9_17_2013_60cm (SPAdes) (version 2) | ecosystem: Environmental > Terrestrial > Soil >... | reverse complement strand
GCGGTGATCGACCGACTTGATCGCATTCGTCGAAACCCGCAGGCGCACGTTGCGCCCGAGCGCGTCGGAAATGAAGGTGACGTTGCACAGGTTCGGCAGGAACCGGCGCTTGGTCTTGATATTGGAGTGGCTGACCTTGTGGCCCACCTGTGGCCCCTTGGCCGTCAGTTCGCAGCGCCGCGACATCGCAATAAATCCTCTGCCATCCCCGGCCTCTTCGGTCCCTCGGGGGTTCAAAAATCACGTCCATTTTCAGGAACGGCGGACGTATAGGGGGAGAGGAGCAAGGCGTCAAGGTTTTGGGATGAGGGCCTTTTTCCGGCAAGGCCGGAAAAGGCCCTCAATTAATGGTTTGCGCGTATTCTGATCGCAAAACCGGTTCCCACTTTTTGCGGAATACGCGCGGCCAAGGGAGCGAAAAAGCCGGCGCTCGCGGGGCCCTTTGGCCATCATATAAACGGCGTATTCGCCGCCGACATCATGGGTTCCGGCGTGGGCCGCCAGCGGATTTGCTCAAAAAGCGCGCCGGTCCGTTGTTTGCCGGCTATTTTTGCTTAAATGACATACTGATCGCGCGTGAAGCAGGACCGTCCTGAGGTGAACACGTACCGCATTTCGCACCGGCTGGCCCCGTCGGCACCGCGTGTGTTGGTTGGCCTTTGCGCTGTCGCATTCGCGCTCGCCTCGCCCGCGGCCTTCGCCCAAGGCAGGCTCGATGCGCGATATGAGGCGACGCTGTCGGGCATCCCCGTCGGCTCGGGCGGCTGGACCATCGACATCTCGGACGATCAGTTCTCGGCTTCCGCCTTCGGCGGCACCGCAGGAATACTGAAGTCGTTCGCCAGCGGTTCCGGCACTACTGCCGCCCAGGGTCGCGTCGTCAACGGCGCGCCGGTTTCGTCGAACTATTCCGCCTCCACCACGACCTCGAAAAAAACCGAAGCCATCCACATGGTTTTGGCCAACGGCACCGTCAAGGAATACGGCATCGACCCCGTGCCGCCGGTCGATCCGGACCGGCTCCCGGTCACGGAGGCCCATCGCCGCGGCGTGTTCGATCCGATGACGGGGGCGATGCTGCGGGTGCCGGGCACGGCCGATCCGCTCAGCCCCGAGGCCTGCCATTCGGGGGCGGCGATCTTCGACGGCCGCATGCGTTACGATTTGAAACTCGACTTCAAGCGCATGGAAACCGTCAAGGCCGAGAAGGGCTATCGCGGGCCGGTGGTGGTCTGCGCGGTGTATTTCTCGCCGGTCGCGGGCTATATCCCCGACCGCGCGGTGATCAAATATCTCACCGCCCAGCGCAACATCGAGATCGCCTTCGCGCCGGTTGCCGGAACCCGCATTCTGGTGCCGTTCTGGATGAAGATCCCAACCCCGCTCGGCCCCGCCATGCTGGAGGCGACACAGTTTATCACCACGGCCTCGCCAAGGGTGGCGAAGACGAATTGATGGAATTGACCGTCATTGCGAGCGTAAGCGAAGCAATCCATAGCGCCGCAAGCGGAAAGCTGGATTGCTTCGTCGCAAGCGCTCCTCGCAATGACGGGGCTGGGAGCGCGGAATCCTGTTGACTCTTGCTCGCTTCTGATTCGACTCCGCCTCGCCTCGAACTTAAGGATTTCATCGTCAAACCGCCGCTTGTCCCGCCACGCCAAACTTGATCTAGTGCCGTCACGAAAGCTTCAACGCGAGATGTTGCGGTGAACGAAGCCGGGGGTGGTCAGAGTCAGCGATTCGGGCGCGATTCGTTCCGTAACCGTTCCAGAGCTTAAGCCGCGACCTCGAATGCGTCGCATTGTGAAACACTTCTAACCCTGCGCGTATTCTGATCGCAAAACCGGTTCCCAGTTTTGCGGAATACGCGCATAGATTTCAGCGACGCAGAAACCAGCAGAAAACATGGCCTTTTCGTCCTACCCTTCCACGTCCGCCAACGAGCGGGCTCCCGGCTCAGGCGTCACCGCGGTGCTGGGGCCCACCAACACCGGCAAGACCCATCTTGCGATCGAGCGGATGCTGGCGCATTCCTCGGGCCTGATCGGCCTGCCGCTGCGGCTGCTGGCGCGCGAGGTCTACAACAAGATCGCCGATCGCGCCGGCGTCGATTCCGTCGCGCTGATCACCGGGGAAGAAAAGATAAAACCGCCAAAACCGCGGTTCTGGGTCTCCACCGTGGAGGCGATGCCGCGGGATCTCGACGTGTCGTTTCTCGCGGTCGATGAAATCCAGATCGCGGCTGATCTCGAACGCGGGCATGTTTTCACCGACCGCATCCTCAACCGGCGCGGCCGCGACGAGACGCTGTTGTTAGGCGCCGCCACCATGCGCCCGATCATCGAGCGATTATTGCCCGGTGCCTCCATCGTCACGCGGCCGCGGCTGTCGCAGCTCGAATTCGCCGGCGACCGCAAGATCACGCGGCAGCCTCGGCGCACCGCGATCGTCGCGTTCTCGGCCGACGAAGTCTATGCGATTGCCGAACTGATCCGCCGCCAGCATGGCGGCGCCGCCGTGGTGCTGGGCTCGCTGTCGCCGCGCACAAGAAATGCGCAAGTGGAGATGTTCCAGAACGGCGATGTCGATTATCTGGTCGCGACCGACGCGGTCGGCATGGGGCTCAACCTCGATGTTGATCACGTCGCCTTTGCCTCCGACCGTAAATATGACGGCTATCAGTTCCGCCGCCTGAATCCGGCCGAATTCGCCCAGGTTGCCGGCCGCGCCGGGCGCGCTACGCGCGACGGCACGTTTGGAACGACGGGCCGCTGCGCGCCGTTCGAGCCCGAGCTGGTCAACGCGCTGCAGAACCACACTTTTGACAGCGTCAAAGTTTTGCAATGGCGCAACACGAAACTGGATTTTTCCTCGCTCGGTGCGCTGCAAGTGTCGCTGGCGCTGGCGCCGTCGCACGACGCGCTGACCCGAGCCCCGATCGCGGAGGATTTACGCGTGCTTGATCACGCCGCGCGCGATTCGGAGGTGCGCGAGATGGCCCATGGGGCAACGGCGGTGGAACGGCTGTGGGACGCCTGCCAGATTCCGGATTATCGCAAGATCGCACCCGCAGCCCATGCCGAACTTGTGACGAGCCTGTTCGGCTTTCTCATGAAAAAGGGTCGGATTCCCGACGCATGGTTCTCAGCCCAGGTCGATCTGGCAGACCGCACCGACGGCGATATCGACACGTTGTCAGGCCGGATCGCGCAGATCCGCACCTGGACTTTTGTCGCCAACCGCCCGGATTGGCTGGCCGATCCCGAGCATTGGCAGTCAATTACGCGCGAGGTTGAAAATAAATTGTCCGATGCGCTGCATCAACGGCTCACGGAGCGTTTCGTTGATCGCCGTACCAGTGTATTGATGCGCCGCCTGCGGGAAAACACGATGTTGAATACGGAAATCGGCAAGACCGGCGAAGTGATCGTAGAAGGCCATGTGATCGGCCGGCTCGACGGATTCACCTTTGCACCTGATGCCGCGGAAGCCGGCTCCGACGCCAAGGCGTTGCAGGCGACCGCGCAAAAAGCGCTCGCCGGTGAGATCGACGCGCGCGCCGAGAAACTTTCCGCCGCCCCCGACGAGCAATTCGTGCTGACATCCGACGGCACCATCCGCTGGACCGGCGATGCCGTTGCAAAGCTAGTCGCGGCCGACGACGCGCTGCATCCGCGCTTGCGCATTATTTCCGATGACCGGCTGAACGGCGCGCCGCGCGAAGCGGTCCAGACCCGGCTCGATCTGTGGCTGAAGACGCATATCGAGAAATTGCTGGGACCGCTGTTTGATCTCGCCAAGGCCGAAGACATCACGGGGATCGCGCGCGGCATCGCGTTTCAACTGATCGAGGCGCTCGGGGTATTGGAGCGTTCCAAAATTTCGGCCGAGATGAAAGATCTCGATCAGCCGTCGCGGGCTTCGCTCCGCAAATACGGCGTCCGCTTCGGCGCCTATCACATCTACCTTCCGGCGCTATTGAAGCCTGCGGCGCGCGCGCTGGCGTCGCTGCTGTGGGCCGAAAAGCAAAGCAATGTCGATATGTCGGCGCTGTCAGGCGCGCAGCATCTCGCCGGCAGCGGCCGCACTTCGTTTCCGATCGACAAGGCGCTGCCGCGCGATGCCTACCGCGTATTGGGCTATCGGCAATGCGGCGAACGCGCGGTGCGGGTCGATATTCTGGAGCGGCTCGCCGATCTTATTCGCCCCGCATTGTCATGGCGCGAAACCTCGCCGGGCCAAAAGCCAGCCGGCGCGTTCGATGGCCGCGGCTTTGTCGTGACCCAGGCGATGACGTCGCTGACCGGCTCAGCCGGAGAGGACTTTGCGTCCATTCTGCGCGCGCTCGGTTACCGCATGGAGCGCCGCCCGGCGCCGCCGCCGAAACCGGTGGTGGTTGAAGTGGCTGCGGCAGAGCCAGTTCCGGCAGAAGCCGCGGTGGAAGCGGTATCCGAAACAGGAACAGAAGCAGCGGCGGAAATTGTTCCCGCCGCCGCGGATGCGGTTGCCACCGAGGCGCCGCCGTCGGCGGCATTGCTGCCTGATATCGCATTCTCAGCCGTCGCGAGTGAGAGCGAGCCCACGGCGGTCGACGCCAAATCCGACGAAATTCTGCCGGAACCGGCGCCTTCAATAGAACCCGCAGAAATGCCGGCGGCCGAAGCGCCGCAGGATCACGCTGTCGCCGAAGCGCCGCAGGACCACGCCGTCGCTGAAGCAACACCGGATCAGGCCGTCGCCGAAGCAACGTCGGAGACGGTGATGGCGGCCGATGATGCCGCGGCGGCAGACACAAGTACCACTGCGGCCGCGCCCGATGCGGTTGCGGAACTGATAGAGGTCTGGCGGCCCGGCGGCCGCTCGGAAGAGCGCCGGCCGCGTCACGATCGCGCCCGCCATCGTCATCACGACCGCGCCTCGGAGGGCGCTGTGCCCGCTGTCGCTGCCGGCGAGAGCGGCGAAGCCGCAAAAGGCGAACGGCACCGCCGCTCTAGGCGCGAGCGCAGCAACGATTTCCGCAAGCCCCGCCCCGATGCGCCGGTCGAAGGCGCCACAGCAATCGCCGCCGAGGGTGCGCCGGCTCGCGAGCCGCGCGAGGACAAGAGCCGCGAGCCGCGCGAACGTTTTCAGGGCAGGGACAGAGACAAGGGCAGGGACCGGGACAAGGGCCGCGAGGCGGACAAGCCCAGGGGCAAGTTCGGCGGTGGCCGCGACAATGGCGGACGCGACAAAGGTGGCCGCGACAAACGCCCCGATGGCGGCCCCTCGCACCGGCCGTACGCGACCAGCGCGGCCCCGCGCGAGCGCGAGCGCCCGATCGATCCCAATTCGCCATTCGCAAAACTGGCGGCGCTGAAAGAGCAGCTCGCCGCCAACCGCAAGGATCGCTAGTCAAGGATCGGCAGCTTTTTGTTTTGACGCGTTTTCTTCACGCGAACCGGGGGCCACCCCGGATCAAGTCCGGGGCAGGCTTTCGCTCGAAAACGCTTTGGGTGTCGTTTGGAGCGCCAGCGTCTCGATAAATGGTTGTGGCATGCGCGGGTGGTAAAAGCCCGCACCAGCGCCGCCGCGCTGGTCGAAGCCGGCCATGTTCGCATCAACGGCGTGCGGGAAAAGGCGCCGGGACATTCAGTGAAAGCCGGCGACGTGCTGACGATCGGGCTCGATCGCAGCGTGCGGGTGCTCAGAGTGCTCGGATTTTCGGAGCGGCGAGGTGACGCATCCTCCGCGCGCGTGCTTTATGACGATTTGCAGGATGACGATTTGCAGGGCGGGCAAGAGTAACTATTTGCTTTCAAGCGCCTTCGAGCTGGCGCAGGAATGCCGGAAACGTTGCCTTCGGGCCGCTCTGCTTCACTTGCGGCTGCGGAGTTCCTGGGCTACGCAACCCACTCAAAATTGACCCGTTTCGGAGTTTTGGATGACTTACGTCGTCACTGAAGCCTGCATCAAATGCAAATATACCGATTGCGTTGAAGTCTGCCCGGTGGACTGCTTCTACGAGGGCGAGAACATGCTGGTCATCCATCCCGACGAATGCATCGATTGCGGCGTGTGCGAGCCGGAATGCCCCGCCGACGCCATCAAGCCGGACACCGAGCCGGGCTTGGAAAAATGGCTCGAGGTCAATACCGAATATGCCAAGAGCTGGCCGAACATCACCCAGAAGAAGGAATCGCCGCCCGACGCCAAGGATTTCGAGGGCATGGAAGGCAAATTCGAAAAATATTTTTCCGCCAATCCCGGCACCGGCGACTGACGAAATACTGATTTCCACTTAACCCTAATCCCCGTGATATTACGGGAACGGCCCCAAAGGCGTCCGGATCGGGCGTAAATCATTGATTTTTGCGGAAAATGTGCTATATTGAGCACATTACAAGCCGAACCCGTCGGCCCCCTTTGGCCCCTATGGGTTCCCGTGAAAAACATCGAACAGGGGCGTGGCCGTTCCGCGCGCAGGCTGTGTCACAGAAAACGCGTAAATTGAGTGCTTCCAAGGGTTCCAAAAAAACCGCCGCGGTCAGCCGCAGCGCAACCAAGAGCCGTGCCCGGGCTACTTCTTCTCTTAAAGATACCCGGAAAGCCAGCAAGGCCCCGGCTGCCAAATCCTCAAAGAACAAAAGAAGCGCAATGCCAAACAAGACTGCAAAAACTGCCGCGAAAGCGACCGTGTCGAAGGCCACTGCTTCGAAGGTCGCCCCTAAAACTGCTGCTCCGAAGGCCGCCGTCAAGCCGGTTGCGATGAACAAGCCCGCAGTCGCGGCGCCGCGTGTCGAGGAGCCGAAAAAGGTTTTGACCCAGCGTCAAGGCTTCAAGACCAACGAATTCGTGGTTTATCCCGCGCACGGCGTTGGCCAGATCCTGGCCATCGAAGAGCAGGAGATCGCCGGCGCGAAGCTTGAGCTGTTCGTGATCAATTTCATGAAGGACAAGATGACGCTGCGGGTGCCGACCGCGAAAGTTGCCAATGTCGGCATGCGCAAATTGTCGGAGCCGGTGCTGGTCAAGAAGGCGCTGGAAACCCTGAAGGGCCGCGCCCGTGTCAAACGCACGATGTGGTCGCGCCGGGCCCAGGAATACGAAGCCAAGATCAATTCGGGAGACATCGTCGCGATCGCCGAAGTGGTGCGCGATCTCTATCGCTCCGAATCGCAGCCCGAGCAGTCCTACAGCGAACGCCAGCTCTATGAAGCAGCACTCGACCGGCTGTCGCGGGAAATCGCCGTCGTGCAGCATGTGACGGAGACCGAAGCGGTCAAGGAAGTCGAAGGCCAGCTCGCCAAGAGCCCGCGCCGCGGCGCCAAGGCCGAGACCGAAGTCGAGGCCGACGGTGAAGCCGATGTCGATGCCGCCGACGCCGATGCGGATGGTGACGACACGGCAGTGGCGGACGAAGCGGCGTAAGCAAAGCTCGCGAGATTCAACGCAAATCAAAAGCCCGGTCGAAGGACCGGGCTTTTTTGCTGTTCGTCATTTTGCTGTTCGTCATTCCGGGGCGGTGATTTTCTTCCCTTCTCCCCTTGTGGGAGAAGGTGGCGTGGACGCAGTCCGCGCCGGATGAGGGGTCTCTCTCCGCGGATGCAACCCCTCACCCGTCGCGCTGCTCACGCATCGCGCCACCCTCTCCCACAAGGGGAGAGGGGAAAGCCGGCGTTCGCCCGGATGACGTTGAACTCAATCCACCACGATCTTCACGAGGTCGCGCACTTTGACCTGGGCGTGGGCATCGAGGCCGTTCAACACGCGAAAACGCTCGGTCGGGCGGTCGATGCCGGCCATGCGGTGCGACAGCGATTCCACGGTGTCGCCGGGCTGCACGGTGATGACCTTGATGCGCAGTGGCCGCGCGGCCTGAATCTCCTCGAGCGTCAGGCGGCGGAATGAGTTCACGGTTTCGCGCGCGTTGCGGTCGCTCTCGGTGTTTTTCTGTCTTGCGGCGAAAATAAAGCGGTAGACGTCGCTGCCGAAGCGCAGCGCATAGATCTTGAACTGCCACTGATCACCGTGCGCGGTCGCGGAAGCCGCCGGAAAACCATTGATCGTCAGATCCTCGGTCGAGGCCTTGTCGACGCCTTCCATCCAGCCGGAATTGAGATAATCGGCGAGCGTCTGTTCCGCCGGCACGCGCACGACATCGAAGCGCATCGCCTGCGTGCCGCCCTCGCGCACACCGATCACGGCCTGCGCGGTATTGTCCAGCGTGAAGTTTTCCGGCGCGGTGAAGGTGAAGCCGAGTTTTGGATGCAGGAAGCGCCGGCCGCGCACAAAACCCTCGCTCGGATCCTCGCCATAGACGATGTTGTCGATCGCGGTGAGATAGGTTTCGCGGTCGCGCTCGCCTCCCTCCGGCGAGGTGTATTGCCTGGCATTGGCCTGCGCGTTCTGGACCCGCTCCGGCGTTGCCGGATGCGACGACAGAAAGTCCTGGGCGCGCGGATCGAGCGAGGTCTTGCCGGCCTTCAGCTCGGCATTGCGCTCCATCGAGGTGAGAAAGCGAGCGGCGCCGTAAGGGTCGAAATGGGCGCGCGCGGAAATGCCGACGCCGATACCGTCCGCCTCGAACTCCTGGGCGCGCGAAAAGCTTGCCATCGTCAGTTTTGTCTTGGCGAGCGCTAGCGCGGTGAGATCAGGGTCATTGCTCATGTCGGTGACGACGCGGGTGACGACCGCGGCCTGCCGCGCCTGGTCCTCGCGGATCGCCGCGTGCTTTGCCAGCACATGCGCCATCTCGTGGCTCAAGACCGAGGACAATTCCGACGTGTCGCTGGCGAGCGCGATCAACCCGCGCGTCACATAGAGCTGGCCGGTCGGCAGCGCGAAAGCGTTCACCGCGCCCGAATTGAGGATCGTCACCTTGTAGGCCTGGTCGGGACGGTCGGAAGCCGCCACCAGCCGGTCCACCGTCTTGGTGATGAGGCCCTCGAGCTTCGGATCGTCATAGGCGCCGCCATAGGAGGTGAGGATTCGCTCATGCTCGCGCTCGGCGGCAGGCGTCGGCGCGACCGCCGTACGGTTGGGCTTGATGATGGAACTTGGCGTCGCAGGCGAGGCGGCGGTCTGGAACCGGCCCATGTCGCCGCAGGCGGCGAGCACAAAACTTGCGCACAGCAGGACGGGCGCAGCCCAAAGGCGGCGGCTCATCGTTCTCTCGCGCCGTCCCGCAAACTCAGCCACGTCAGCTACTCGTATTTGTCCTGCGAGTTAATTCCCGCCGAGCAGTTCCACCTGCCCCACCCGGAGCATTTCGATTCGTGGCCCCTGGCGCGCCTCGACCCAGCCGCGGACACGAATTTTTCGATTTTCGAGGGACTTAGGTACAATCCCGGCGGCCTCGAATGCCGGGATTATGCGCCTTGAAATAATCACAGCAAAGCCCCGTGTCCAGTTCCGTCCGAAATTCAGGTAAGTGGTTGCCCCTGCCTGCCGGACCGACAAAACCTTGCCTTCGACCACCGTAAAGCGCCCAATCCCGGCCAAAATATCGCCCGGACTTTCCGCGTTTTTTATGGCGAAGGGATCAGCCCAGGTTCCCTTTTTCCCCTCGCGCGCTGCCGTCTCCGCGGCGGCGAGAACGGAGGCACAGTCCTTGTCGGTTACGGTTCCGGCGACCAGCGCCTCGCCCTGCGCCAGCAGCAGCGCCTGGATCGGCGTATCGGAGGAAGCGAGAAACACGAAAGCGGTCTGACGGCCGTAGCGGTCGGGCGTGTCGTCTTCGCCCGATATTGTCACCTCGCGTCCCCTGAGAATCGCCGAGAGCGCCGCTGTACGGTTCGATTTTTCGGCCAGCCCCTTTTCAGAAAAGGCCTTTTCGGAGGAGACGTTTTCAGACGGGACCTTTTCAGACGAAACCTTTTCAGAGAAGACCGGTTCGATGCCGGCGAGACGTATTTCGCGGCCGTCCTCGAGGCGAAAGCTGCGCGCATCGATAATTTCCGCGACGCGACCTTCACCCTGCGATTCGAACGCGCATCCCGCCGATATCGCCGGGCTCGACGTCGCAACCAACATGAGGCTGAATGGCAACACCAGCGCGAAAAATCTGTCGCAACGCACCGCCGTTCCGATCAGGCGCTTCATGCTGCTGCCCAGCAGCCGGGCAGTGCGCCGAATTCCTGTATGATTTCCATGGGCTGGCGACGTCCTCCCGCGGCCGATCTGCAAACCGTAACAGCGCGACCGCCCTTTGACTTGGGCCTCCTGCCCAGTTTAACTATCACCGTATGTCGGATGGGGGCTAGTTTCATGAAGCGGGAGCGCCTGATTGTTGCTGCAGTCTGTTCTGCGGCGTTCCCGGCCGCGAGAGCGGTAGCGAGCGCTGCATGAATTCCTATTTTCGGCGGCAGCTTGCCGATTACGTCTGTTATCACCGCGATCCCTGGAATTGCGCGATGCACGTCTTGGGCATCGTCGTCTTGTTCCTGGGCGCGGTCCTGCCCCTCAGTTCATGGCCCGTGCCTGCACTCGGTGCCCAGGCTACTGTGGCGACCATCGCGGTGTTGCCGGTGCTGATCTACTGGTTCCTGCTCGACGCCGGGCTGGGAACGGCGATCGTTGGCGCCGCTATATTGTTGCTTTTGGCGGCGGCCATCATCGTCAGTCATACGACGGCTGCCGCGATGTGGTCGATCACCGCCGTGTTGATTGTGATCGGGGTCACATCGCAAATCATCGGGCATCGGGTATTTGAACGTCGACAGCCGGCGCTTGTGGACAATCCCGCCCACTTGCTGCTCGGTCCGATGTTTGTGATGGCGAAACTGTTCATTGCACTTGGCTTTCGGCACGACCTCGCCGTTGTTATCGAGCAGGTTCCAGAACCCGCGCGGCACGGTGGCTTGCAATATTCCGAGCCACTCCATCGCGAGCCGCACCCCCACACATGACACGGGTCCTCGTCACCGGCGGCAGCGGCTTCATCGGGCAGCACCTGGTCTCGGCCCTCGTCGAGCGCGGTCGCAGCGTGCGCGTGCTCGATCTGAAGCCGCCGACCCGCGCGCTGCCCGAAGTGCAGTATGTCCGAGGTTCGGTGCTCAATAGGGACCTGGTGGATGATGCCCTGGACGGCGTCGATCAGGTCTATCACCTTGCCGGCCTGCCCGGCATGTGGCTGCCGCAGAAAGACGATTTTCATGCCGTGAATTACGGCGGCACCGAAACGGTGATTGCGGCTGCGCGCAAGCGCGGCATTGCCCGGTTCCTGCACTGCTCGACCGAATCTATTCTGTTCCGCCGCTTGCCGTCGGAGGACGCGGTTGCGGATAATGTGCTGCCGCCGGCCGACGATATGCCGGGCCCCTATACGCGCTCGAAAATGCTCGCGGAGCAGCATGCCATGCAGGCTGCGGCATCCGGTTTTCCGGTGATCATCGGTTGCCCTACCATGCCGATCGGGCCCCATGACCACAATCTGACGCCGCCGGCGGCGATGCTGCGGCACTTTCTCGACAGCCGCCTTCAATTATATCTCGATTTCATCCTGAACCTGGTCGACGTGCGCGATGCCGCAACCGGCCTGATTCTCGCCATGGAGCGCGGCAAGGTTGGGCATCGCTACGTTCTCGGCAGCGAATGCATTTCGCTGAAGGAGGTTTTGCGGCTGATGGCCGGGCTCAGCGGCCGCCTCAGCCCGCTGGTTCCGGTTCCCGCCCGTCTGGCGCAAATGGCCACTTCCGTGCTCGAATTCATCGCCGACCACATCACGCGCCGGGCCCCCACCGGCACGGCCGAAGGTGTTCGCATCGCGTTGCGGGCGACCGCGTTATCGATCGAAAAAGCGCAGCGTGAACTGGGCTACGCACCCCGGCCGGTTGAGCCGGCGTTGCGGGATACCATAGCCTACCTGCTTGGCGCCGCCGGCCAAAATTATGAATTGCGGCCCGTGACGACGCCGGCCTATTGAACCCTCCCACCCCCCATCGCCGGTATGGCGTTTGATCTGATTGCGCAATAATATCTGCAACATGCCTCATGATCTCAATCAAATATTCGCCTTCATCCTGAGCGGATGGACCGTCACCTGGCCCACCCAATTATTCGCGCTCATTTGGATTGCGTGGCTCATCAGCTGGGTCGTGGCGTCGTTCTGGTCCGGCCAAACCGAAAAACAAGCCAAGACCTGGAAATCGCGTGCCTACAACATTCCGATTTACGTAGGCGGCATTCTGTTTACGCCCTGGATCGCAGCGATGTTGGGCGAGAAGCCGGTCTGGCATTTCGGCAATGGCAGCATCTACGTGTTTGCGGCCCTGACGCTGGCGGGCATCTCGTTCACCTGGTGGGCACGAATTCATCTCGGACGCTTTTGGTCCAACTCGATCACGCGCAAGGAAGGGCATCGGGT
>Ga0209647_1003380_pt1 | contig 12347 bp, 14 predicted proteins | sample GraSoi_2013_60cm_FD_185827 | JGI IMG/M metagenome (GOLD analysis project Ga0209647, IMG submission 185827) | Grasslands soil microbial communities from the Angelo Coastal Reserve, California, USA - Sample 9_17_2013_60cm (SPAdes) (version 2) | ecosystem: Environmental > Terrestrial > Soil >... | reverse complement strand
CCCGGGCGAGCCATGAGGGAGCGTGTTGCCTCTCTTGCAATGGAAGCCGAGCCGCGAGACCCGTCACTTCGGCCAGTAAGCTTTCTACGCAGAGAGGGTCTGACTGCTCGGCTGCAAATGTTTCTCGAAACAATTGCATCGCTAGCCAAAACAACGGGCCGCCGCGCGTGTCTTCGCATCCAAGGTCGAGTTTTCCGGAGCATTCGGCGAGCCGCGCTTTCCAGCCGGGCCGCAGCTCGACGTGAAAGAATCGCAAACCCCCGGGCGCGATTTCGTCCTGATGCGGAATGCCTCCGGGACGGAACATCAGCGACATGGGAGAAAACTGCTTCTGCTGGCGGCCGTAACGTTCGCCATAAAAACCGCGGAGCAGCAAGCCGAAAAACGGCAATTCGTGGGAGTGCATTGGCAGCTTGCGCGGCACTGGATGGCGCAGATCGCTGAAGACCGCCCCGGAGGATTCCAGACGATGGCCGACGAAGCCAAAGAATTGGCCGCCTTGAAGGCGAGATTCGCCGCTGGGGATGAGTCGCGTTTCAGCCATGGGGATTCCGGGCGCGGAAAGATGTTGCTTTTGTTCTAGACGGGATGCGGACAGATTGGTTAGTTTCATGCACGAGTGGCTTGGATCTCGATGGAGGACAAGAAATGTTGCGAATTGGCGTGTTGTTGAGCATCTCGTTGGCGCTGTTGATTCTGGGGAGCGTGCTTCTCCCCGTGAACCAGGCGAATCCCGCCTCCGCGAACCTGCCTGAGTATACGGCGGACGGGCAGCTGAAGTTCCCTGCAAATTACCGAGAGTGGGTGTATCTGAGCACGGGGATCGACATGAACTACCGGCCGAACGCCGGGATGAACCACTCCATGTTCGACAATGTCTTCGTGAACCCGGAATCGTACAAATATTTCGTGGCCAACGGCACCTGGCCGGACAAGACCATCCTGGTGCTGGAAGTGCGCGGCGCGGAAACCAAGTCCGCCATCAACAAGGCCGGCCATTATCAGACAACCGAAGTAATGGGCCGCGAAGTGCATGTGAAGGACGAAAGCCGTTTCCCGGGCAAGTGGGCGTTTTTCGGCTTCGACGATGCACCTACAGCCAAGATGTTTCCGACCGAGATGGAGTGCTATTCCTGCCACGCGCAGCATACGGCGGTGGACACCACGTTTGTGCAGTTTTACCCGACACTGATTGAAATCGCGAAGAAGAAGGGGACGCTGAGTGCGTCCTATCTGAAGGAAGAGCCCTCGGCGAAATAAAAAGAACTACCCGTGCTGGCACGGGTAGTCTCAGTTCAGACAACTCCGGAAGCACACCTGCCGGAGGGTGGATTAGAAGTTAGGATCTATATTGTGTTGGGCACAGCGAAGCCGTGCTTCGAGTGTTGTGACGAATGGATTCTTGCTGACTTGTACAAGGCGGGAAGCCCCGCTGCTTTCCTTGTGGATGATGGGGGATCCACCGGGAATAATCGCTTCCTTAGGGATGCGGTAAAGATCACCGGAGCCGCGCTCAACGTAGGCACCGGGTTCGTTGAGGTCGTCCCAGGTTATTTCCGCCAAGCTGAATCTTTGGTGTGGTTCAACTGATTTTGTTTTTACTTGTTCCATTGTTTTAACTCTGACTTTCCAGGGGATTGAGGTGGTGTGCTTTCTGCGGAGAAGTAGCTGAGATTTCCTAAGTACCGCCGGGCAGGGAGCCTGTCAAGACCAAAGTAAGAGCCGGGCCAAATTAACAAAAAGTTCTAGTGCCGATTGTCGGTGGCGGTGATCAAAGTTCTCATGGTTCCGTGACCCGCGTCCACCGCGACCTGTTCAGGGGAATCAAGCGAATTTGCTAATCTCGAGCCGGGATTCCAGCCGAGTTCCTGCCCTACGTCCCCTCTCTAATGAAGTGGGATTGCAGATAGGTTACGCCTCAACACTATCCGTTAGAGCGCACGCCAGCCAGTCCGTTGAAAGGGAACGTCAGAGTGAGCGGAGGAGTTTGTAAAGTTCGTTGGCGGCATCGAAGTCGGCTTCGAGTTCGCGGGAGCCGAGACGTTCGCGGAGATCGTCCAGGCGGCGGGCGAAGAGATCAAGCGCGGCGGAGAGTACTTCCCTATTGGTGAGGACGATGTCGCGCCAGGTGGCGTAGGAACTGCCGGCGAGGCGCAGCGTGTCGCGCAGACCGGGACCCGCGAGCGTGATCGGCAGGCCGTTTTCGTCGAGGCGGTCGTAGAGAAACGAGCCGAGCGCGACGGCGACGAGTTGCGGCAGGTGCGACGCGAGCCCGACGGCATAATCGTGCTGCTGCGCACCTAGCCACGTGGGCCGGGATCCCAACTTTTCCAGAATCTTCGTAAAGGCAATGATCCGCTGGTCGCGATCTTCCTCGGTTGGTCCGACGAGTGCGTAGGTGGATTTCTGAAACAAATCTGCGTCCGATTGCGCAAAGCCGGAAAGTTCGCGCCCCGCCATTGGGTGACCACCCAGGAAAATGGGAGTGGATTCTTCCTCCTCGAAAAGATCGACTGCGGCGGTGCAGATACGCATCTTGGTGCTGCAGGCGTCGGTGACCAGTGCGTGCGGCGCGGCGTTTTTTGCGATTTCGGGAAGTATGTCCAGGGTGACGCCGATGGGCAACGCGATGTAAATCAAGTCGGCGCCTCGAATGGCCGGTTCGATTGCACCCGAAAACGTGGCGTTGGCCACGCCGGAACTTTTCAGTTTGTGCGCGACATCTTCGCGGTCCCAACCGGTGATGTACATGTCCGGGGTGTATTTGCGCAAAGCCTTGGCGAACGAGCCGCCAATGAGGCCGGTGCCGAGAACGGCTGCGCGTTGAATCAGATGGGGCATCGTTACGCGACGCGGCGGCCGACGGCCGGCGCGATGATGCGGATTTCGCTCATGAGCTGCGCGAATTGCGTGGGCTCCAGCGATTGCGCGCCGTCGGAGAGGGCGTGGTCGGGGTCGTTGTGGACTTCGATGAGCAGGCCATCGGCACCAGCGGCCACCGCGGCGCGAGCCATGGCGCCGACTTTGTCGCGGCGCCCGGTGCCGTGCGAGGGGTCGGCAAAAATCGGTAGATGCGAAAGTTTCTGGATCACCGGGATGGCGGCGATGTCCAGCGTGTTGCGGAGGTACGTGTCAAAGGTGCGGATGCCGCGCTCGCAGAGAATGACGTTATAGTTTCCTCCGGCCAGAATATATTCCGAGCAGAGCAGGAGTTCTTCGATGGTGGCGGACATGCCGCGCTTCAGAAGCACCGGTTTCTGGACTTCGCCCAGGGCGCGGAGTAGAAAATAGTTTTGCATGTTGCGGGCGCCGACCTGAAAGATGTCGACATACGTGCTCATCATTTGGATTTGCGAAGCGTCCATCACCTCGCTGACGACGAAAAGGCCAAATTTATCGGCGGCTTCGCGCATCAACTGCAGGCCCTTCTCTCCCATGCCTTGAAACGCGTAGGGTGAACTGCGCGGCTTGAACGCTCCGGCGCGCATAATTTTGGCGCCGGCTTTGGAGACGGCTTCGGCGACCGCCATGATCTGCTCGCGTGATTCCACGGAACATGGGCCAGCGGCAACGACCACTTCCGCGCCGCCGATTTTCACGCCGTGTCCGAGATCGATCACGGTGCCTTGCGGTTTGAAAGCGCGGCTGGCGAGCTTGAACGGCTGCGTAATCCGAACCACTTCTCGAACACCTTGGAGCAGCTCGAAATCGCGGTGATCGAAGTCGCGGTGCACGCCGACGGCCCCAAGAACCGTGTGCGATGCGCCAGTGGAACGGTGGACATCGAAACCGCTCGCGACGACTCGGTCGATGACGTGTTGGATTTGTTCTTCTGTTGCTCCTTCTTGCATTACGATGACCATGTTTCGTCCTCAGCTCTCAATGTTATTGCGCGGAACACAGCGCCCGCCTCAGAAGGCGGCCGCCACAAAATCGATTCATCACTTTGAGTCTTTCTCTTCACCTGCCGGATCGCCATGCATCGCGACACGTTCGGCGCTGCGCGCTTCGTCAATGATGCGCTCGAAAAGCCGGCGAATGGCGGCGTTGGTCAACGGACCGCGGTTGTTGCTCGCGGCGTTGGATAGCACTTCATTTTCGCGCGCGGGCTGGTAAATCGGCATGCCCGCCGCCTGCTTCAGCCGCCCGATTTCCAGCGCGCACTGCGAACGTTCGTTGAGAAGCTCCACAAGTTTTTTGTCGATCTCATCCATGCGCTCGCGCCAGTCGGAGATATTCATATCGTGGCCTCTCGCCGGGAGAGTCCACGGCGGCCTGCTTCCTTGAGCATTTTGACGCGATCGCGCAGCGCCGCGGAAGCGGCTTCGACGGAGGAAGCTTTCTCTATCTCGGAAACGAGCGACGAGCCCACCACCGCAGCATCGGCCAACCCTCCCAGCACTGAGACGTGGCCGGGCAGCGAAATACCGAAGCCTACGGCCACCGGCAACTCCGTGAACTGATGGACTCGCCGCAGCAGACCGGGAAGATCGTCTGGCAGCGAGTCTTTCGCGCCGGTTACACCCGCGCGCGAAATGAGATAGAGAAAACCGGAGGAGCAGGCGGAAATCTTCCGCAGCCGCTCATCATCTGAGGTTGGCGCGGCCAGAAAAATGGTGTCGAGCTTATGCCCGTGAACGATGCGGCGATAGTCTTCGGACTCTTCCGGCGTCAGGTCGGTGACGAGTACTCCGTCGGCTCCAGCTTGTGCCGCGGCGGCTGCGAACTTCTCGAGACCCATCTGGAGAATTGGGTTGAAATAAGTGAAGAGAACCAGAGGCACCTGGCTGGCCTGCCGAATCTTGCGCACTAGTTCGAGGACTCCCGCAAGCGACGCGCCGGCTTTCAGAGCACGCTCCGAAGCGCGCTGGATCGTTGGCCCGTCGGCCACGGGATCACTGAACGGGACGCCAAGTTCGATTACGTCCGCCCCGGCCTCGGCCAGTGCGAGAATAAATTTGTGAGTGGCATCGAATGACGGATCGCCCGCCGTGATATAGGCAACGATGCCCAGTTCGCCGGCGGCACGCAGTTCGGCGAAGCGCTTGGAGATACGGGTCGAGTTTTGTTCCCCGCTGGTCATTGGTGTTGGCAGATTAAAGCAGCCGCTTATAGCTGTCCATGTCCTTGTCGCCGCGGCCAGAGAGATTGAGGATGACCAGGTCGCTGGACTTGAACTGCGGCAGACGTTCGATGAGGCCCGCGATGGCATGGGCGGATTCGAGCGCAGGAATGATGCCTTCGGTAAGCGAGAGAAGCTTGGCCGCTTCGAGCGCCGCTTGATCGTCCACGGCGGCATATTCGGCGCGATGCTGATCCGCAAGCCAAGCGTGCTCCGGGCCAATGGCCGGATAGTCGAGGCCTGCGGAAATCGAATGCGTCGTCGCAATCTGGCCGTCTTCATTCTGCAGGACATAGGTGTAGGTGCCTTGGAGAACGCCGGGGCGCGCGCCTGTAAATCCCTGATGGGCTGAAAGGCGCGCCGCGTGTTCGCCCAAGCCATTGCCGCGGCCGCCGGCTTCGATGCCAACCATTTTCACGTCGGAATCTTTCAAAAATTCATGGAACAAGCCGATGGAATTGGAGCCGCCGCCAACGCAGGCGTAAAGATGCGTGGGCAAACGTTTTTCCGCGGCCAGAATCTGTTGCCGCGCCTCGCGGCCAATGATCGCCTGAAAATCACGAACCATCGTGGGGTAGGGATGCGCGCCGAGGACAGAGCCGAGCAAGTAGTGCGTGTCGCGCACGTTGGTGACCCAGTCGCGCATCGCTTCGTTAATGGCGTCCTTGAGCGTCTTGCTGCCGGACTCCACGCCAATCACTTCCGCTCCCAACATGCGCATTCGGGCGACGTTGAGCGCCTGGCGAGCCATGTCTTCCGTACCCATATACACGGTGCACTGGAGGCCCAAATGCGCGCCGACCGTGGCCGAAGCGACGCCGTGCTGGCCAGCCCCGGTTTCCGCGATGATCCGTGGCTTACCCATTTTCACGGCGAGCAAACCCTGTCCAATTGCGTTATTAATTTTGTGCGCGCCGGTGTGCAAAAGATCTTCGCGTTTCAGATAAATCCGCGGGCCGCCAAGTTTAACCGTCAACCGCGAGGCAAACTGCAGCGGCGTGGGACGCCCGGCAAAATTCTTGAGCAGGTTCTGGAATTCCGCTTGAAACGCAGCGTCATTTTTCGCGAGTTCGTAAGCCCGCTCCAGTTCATAGAGCGGCACCATCAGCGTTTCGGGAACGTAGCGGCCCCCGTAAGGCCCGAAGCGACCCGGCACGGCAGCGGGTATGGTGAGTTGGCTGGTCATGGTCTAGCCTTTTATTGTACTTCGAGTCGGCTCTCTTGCGCTTTTCGCGCTCGGCGGACCGAGCGTTATGGGCAGAGTTGCTGATTGGCGCGGGCAACAGCTTCAAAAAAGGCGCGGAGCTTGGCGGGATCTTTCTTCCCGGGCTTCGATTCGACTCCGCTGGTGACATCTACGGCATAAGGACGTACAGCGAGGATCGCCTCAGCGACGTTTTCCGGCGTCAGTCCACCTGCAAGCAGAATACGATGAGATTCCGCGGCGGTCTGCGCTGCCGTCCAGTCTGCGGTCCGGCCAGTGCCGCCATATTGGCCGGAGTGGGGAGCATCGAGCAGGAAGGCCGTGACGCCTCGATATTTGGAAAACGGCGGCAGCGCGCTTCCCTTGCCCACATGGAGCGCCTTGATCACGGAAACTTTCTTTGCGATTTCGGCTGCGAGTTTTGGCGATTCATCGCCGTGCAACTGTGCCGAGGCGAGGCCCAATGCTTTGGCCAGGCTGGCGACGGGCGCGGCCTGCCAGTTCACGAATATGCCGATGGCAGCGACGAACGGCGGTAATTTCGCGATGACCTTGCTGGCTGCAAAAGGAGAGATGCAGCGCGGACTTTTCTCGTAGAAATTCAGTCCGATGGCGTCCGCCCCTAACTCGCAGGCGAGCAGCGCGTCATCGACATTCGTGATGCCGCAGATTTTAACGCGGACCATGGAGAATTATCCCCCGGAAGTTGGCGGAACGAGAAGTGCGCGCAATGCCGCACCGGGATCGGGTGCCAGCATCAGATACTCGCCGATTAGGAAAGCATCGAACCCTGCGGCGCGGAGTTTGACCAAGTCGCCGTGGGAACGCAGCCCCGATTCGGCGACCGCGATGCACGTTTCGGGTATTTGCTCGATCAGTTCGTACGAGGTTTCCGTTCGCACGTTCAGCGTCTTTAGGTCGCGATTGTTGACGCCGATGATGCGCGCGCCGGCAGTCAACGCACGATCCAATTCTTCGCGTGTGTGGACTTCGACCAACGGGTCCATGCCCAATTCCCGGCCGAGGGCGATCAGGTCGCGAAGCTGTTCGTCGTAAAGAGCAGCTACGATCAATAGAAAACTATCGGCGTCATTTGCGCGCGATTCCCAAACCTGCCAGGGGTCAAAGATGAAGTCCTTTCGCAAAACGGGAAGCGTGATCTCTTTGCGCGCATCCCGCAGATTTTTCAGCGAGCCGCGAAAGAATTCGCCCTCTGTAAGCACGGAGAGGGCTGCGGCACCGGCTTCCGCCAGAGCTTTTCCGAGGGCTGGCGCATCAAATGGATCGCGGATGATTCCGCGCGAGGGGGAGGCAGGTTTTAGTTCGGCGAGGACGTTAATCGCATCGCGGGAGAGCGCAGCAGCAATATCGCGCACCGGCGGCGCGGCTTTCACGCCGTACTTCAGCGCAGTCTCCGGCAGCACCTGTTTGCGGTGATCCACTTCGGCGCGGCGCGCTTCCAGAATGCGGTCGAGGACGGTGCCGGTGTGGGCGTGGGCGTTCATGGGGTTGAACTTGTATGCTAGGGAGTGCGGGCAGGCGTGTCAAATCAGGGTGCTGAGCTTGGGTTATGGTGTCGTGGTACCTGCTGGATCAGCCTGGGCCAACTGAGGGTGGCCGCTACATTGGTTAGTGGGAGATGGGATGAGCTATACGGCCAAATACGGGGCGTTGCTGGATGACATCGCGAACGAGGCGGACTCGATGGCGATGAGCTATTTCCGCGGCGGGGCGATGGGCGCGGAGCGTAAGCGTGACGGAACTGTTGTGACACAAGCCGACAAACGCATCGAGCAAATGGCCATTGCAAAAGTGCAGGCGAGTGGATTGCCGATCGACGTAGTTGGCGAAGAAACCAGCAGCGAACCGCCAAAGGGCCCGGCCACCAATGGCCGCGCGCGCATGATCATCGATCCCATCGACGGTACGGAGGAATTTACCCGGGGCATTCCCACGTTCGGGACGCTGATCGGGATCGAGGAAAATGCTGAAATCGTGGCCGGCATGGTCAGTGCGCCAGCGCTTGAAAAAGGCTCACGCTGGTGGGCATATCGCGGCGAAGGGGCCTGGCGCGGAGAACGGCGTCTGCACGTCTCCCAGGTGAAAAATCTTTCCGAGTCGATGATTTTTACCACCGGCACGGGGCCGAGCAAGGACGGGCTGGCGAGGGAACGCATGCGCCGGCTGGCTGACGCGGCGCGCAACAGCCGCTCGATGGGCGGATTCTGGCAACACATGCTGGTGGCAGAGGGCGCGGTGGAATGCGCCGTGGACTGGATTTCGAAGCCGTGGGACCTTTCGCCGCTGGGAATCATCGTGGAAGAGGCAGGCGGCAAGTCCACTACCGTGGACGGCGAGCGCACGATTTACAAAGGCCGCTTCGTGAGCACCAACGGGTTGCTGCACGATACGGTGCTCGATTTCCTGCGTTGAGGCAGCCATGATTCGCACCAAGCGCGTTTACGAAAAGCCCGCGAAGGAGGATGGCTTCCGCTTATTGGTGGATCGCCTGTGGCCGCGCGGCCTGACAAAAGAGCGCGCGGCAGCGGACCAGTGGATGAAAGAGATTGCGCCGAGCGATGCGCTGCGAAAGTGGTTTGGCCACGAGCCGGAGAAATGGCCGGAGTTCGAGAAGCGCTACCGAAAAGAACTGGTGGCGAAGAAAGATTTGCTCGGCGAGATACGCAAATTGGAATCCGCGCAAAAGGTCGTGACGCTGCTGTACGGAAGAAATGACGAAAAACAGAATCAGGCGGTCGTCCTCGCGGACGTGTTGAAGAGGAAGCGTTGAACCCGAACGCCGCGCTGAAAGTCGTTGCGGAAGAAGTTTGCGCGTGCCGCAAATGTCCCCGGCTGGTGAAATACCGGGAAAAGGTGGCCAAAGAGAAGCGGCGCGCGTTTCGCGAGTGGACGTATTGGGGGCACGGAGTTCCCGGCTTCGGCGATCCCCGCGCGCAGTTGTTCATTCTTGGGCTGGCTCCCGCCGCGCATGGAGCGAATCGCACGGGTCGCGTGTTCACGGGTGACCGTTCGGGCGATTTTCTCTATAAGGCGTTGCACGCAGCGGGCTTCGCCAATCAACCCACTTCTCTCAATCGTGACGATGGGTTGCAATTGAAGAATATTTACATTGCGGCTGCGGTGCGATGCGCGCCTCCCGCGAATAAGCCGCTGCCGAGCGAGATTCTTCACTGCCGCGGATACCTCGAGCGGGAACTGGAAATTCTGCGCCCGCGGGCCGTGCTGGCGTTGGGCAGGATTGGCTGGGACGCCTACCTGGAAATCCTCAAGCAGCGCGGGCAAATCGGCTCGCGTGCCGGGTACCGCTTTTCCCATGGCGCGGAGTATGAAATCGCCGCTGATCTGCCCCGGCTCTTCGGAGTATTCCACCCAAGTCAGCAGAATACCCAGACCGGGCGCTTGACCGAAGCGATGTATGCGGCTGTGCTGAAGCGCATCCAGGCCTTCCTAGCTGCGGCCTAAACCCACAACCCCCTGCAAGCTTGCGCCGACAGTTCTGGAGGTAGGAACTGACACAGGTATTTGCCCCGACTTTGCCCTTCGAATAACAATCTCATTTTCAGCTAGATAGACGGAGGATGAAGCAAGCCACTTGGTCCTCCGGCTGCTCTCCCCCTTCCCGAATCTGATTCAGGAGGTTGGGCCATGAGATTTCAGTCGATTCATTTTCTAAGGACTGCGGTGTTTGGTATTGCAACTGGAGCGTTGGTGCTCCCGACGAACGTCTCCGCCCAAGAGGCACCCGTCATCAGTCGTGACGATTTGCAGACGGAGACGACGACGCCGCGAGCCAACACGCACGCCGCCGACGGCGAACGCCACGGTTTGCCTGTGGAGACGTTTGCGGTTGTGCCCGGCACGCGCTTTCTGGTGAGTCTCGAAAGCGATCTCAACACCAAAGAAGTGCACAAGAATCAGCAGTTCCGCGTGCGCACGCTCGAACCTCTCGAAGCCGGCCAGGGCAACTATCTGCCGCCCGGTGCGGTGATCGTCGGGCATATCAGCCGCGTCGATCCCGCAGGTACCACGGGCCGCGCGAAAATCTGGTTGACGTTCGACGAAATTCAGACGCGTTTCGGCAAGCTGCCCATCGTCGCCGAAGTGGCTTCCGTGCCCGGCGACCACAGCATCAAAGCCGGCCCACTGCAGGAAGGGGTGATCGAAGGCCGCAGCAGCACTCAGAAAGACGCGGCACAATCCGCAGCTGCGGGCGCGGCTATGGGCGCGATGCACGGCGTGAAAGACAAAAACAAGAAAGAAGCGGCCGAAGGCGCCGCGCTTGGAGCACTCGAGGCCTACCTGATGGAGGCCGGGCGCGGCCAGGAGATCGATCTTCCTAAGGGCGCAAAGCTCGAACTGGAATTAGAGCGCGCGCTCTATCTCATCAAGGACTAGAGAGGTAAATCGCTATGAAGCGTCGGCCCAAAATCATTTTTCTGGTTTCGTTCATGATTCCGATGCTCCTCCTCTGTGGCTCCGAGCTGTCCGCACAAACTCGAAGCCGGACCGATTCCCGGCAAAAAATCACCGTCCGCGTCGTCGACGGCGTCACGGGCCTCCCCGAGTGGTTTGAGTTCCCGAACATTTGGATCGGATCCAGCACGGGTTCCAATAATCCGAGATTGAATGCCCGGGGCGAAATTCAGATGGATGTCACCGATGCTACGCCAAGAATCATCCGCTTTCTCCCGAATTGGTATGCGGACTGCCGGTATCATGGTGACATTGAAGACGGAATGAAAGTCCAGTATTCCGTCGACGACGTCTTGGAAACTGGCGTGGTGGGAAAAAATGTCTGCGGTTGGTTCCATGCCAAACCGCAGCCCGGCATGATTGTGTTCTATGTCCGCCACCGGACGTTTCTGGAAATGATGGCGTTGTAAGCTGGCATTCCCGCAGGGTCAATTCCACAAAATCCAGCTCGGTGAAAGCCCCGAAACCCCGCTTGGCAAGAGAGTATGCGCTTGTTACAGTCGAATCACCCACCCAAAGTGCGACAATACAGTTGTGGTGTGAGGAGACGAGGCACAGGCGCATGGGCGACGAAAGCAAAGCGGTACGCACGGTGGAAACCGGCGAGCACAAAGACCGCATCCTGATCGTCGAGGATGAGGACAACGCACGCAAGGGCTACGAGCAGCTTTTGCAGCGGTGGGGATACGAAGTTCTGGGCGTGAACACGGCCGAGGACGCACTTGCGAAATTTTCCAACTTTCAACCCGACACCCTGATTGCGGACGTGGAACTTCCGGGGATGAACGGCCTGGACCTGCTGAAGCAATTAGGTGAAGAGATCCATGACATTCCGGCGATCATCATCACCGGCAAAGGAAGCGAAGAACGGGCGGTAGCAGCGATTGAGTCCGGCGCGTTCTGGTATATCGAGAAGCCGCTGAAGGGGCCGGTGCTGCGCGCACTGCTGGACCGCGCGTTGAGCAAGGCACACGATGCGCGGAACCTGGTGGTATTGCAGCGGCAGTTGCGGGAGGCCGGCCGGCTGGGCGACATCGTCGGTAACTCCAAGCCCATGCAGGAAGTGATGCGCATCATCGAAATGGCAGCGCCGAGTTCGGCGTCGGTGCTCATCACGGGAGAAACCGGCTCCGGGAAGGAAATCGTGGCGCGCACGATTCACAAGCTTTCGCCGCGGGCGGGCGGGCCGTTTGTAGCCATAAACTGTTCCGCCATTCCCGAAACGCTGATGGAGAGCGAGATTTTCGGACACGAGCGCGGCGCCTTCACCGGAGCGGCGGAGCGCCGCATCGGTTGCTTCGAGCTGGCCGACGGCGGCACGCTGCTGCTGGACGAAATAGGCGAAATGCCCGCGCCGACACAGGCAAAACTGCTGCGCGTGCTGGAAGACCGCAAAGTGCGGCGACTGGGCAGCAAAACCGAAACCCCAGTGGATGTGCGCGTACTTGCGGCGACCAACAAGGATCCCGAGCAGTCCGTTGCCAACGGCGGCTTGCGGCAAGATCTCTATTTCCGCCTGAATGTGTT
>Ga0209647_1003379_pt1 | contig 12350 bp, 10 predicted proteins | sample GraSoi_2013_60cm_FD_185827 | JGI IMG/M metagenome (GOLD analysis project Ga0209647, IMG submission 185827) | Grasslands soil microbial communities from the Angelo Coastal Reserve, California, USA - Sample 9_17_2013_60cm (SPAdes) (version 2) | ecosystem: Environmental > Terrestrial > Soil >... | reverse complement strand
TAGCCGTCCTCGCATTCCTCGTAGACGAGCTTGACGCCGTCGATGCCGCCGTCGCGCGCATTGAGCATGTCGAGATAGTCGGCATAGCCGTCGGCGAAGGGGACGCCATTGGGTGCGTAGGGGCCAGTGCGGTAGACGAGGCGCGGGATGAACTGCTCGTTCTGCGCCATCGCCTGGCTCATTGCCAGGAAACTCCCGACCGCCGCCCCGGCGATCAGGAATATGGCCGTTTTGCGAAGATTCATGTCTACCCTCCCAGTTCGGTTTCATTATTTGCCGGACAAGGTGTTCCGACGATTGGCAAAAACCTAACACTACCGGCGCAGTCGCGCAATTTTCTCCGGCGTCCGTCCCCGCGATGTCGGCCCGTCAATGCGGAAACGGCCAGAGCCGCAGCTTCTCCTTAGCGATCTGCCAGAGCCGCGCCAGGCCGCGCGGCTCGACGATGAGGAAAAACACGATAAGCCCGCCGAAGATCATGTTCTCGAGATTGGTCAGCACGTTGACCGGTACGGGAAATCCGAACCACAATCCGGCGCGATCGAGGAAAAGCGGCGTCAGGATGATAAAGGCGGCGCCGAGGAACGAGCCGAGGATGCTGCCGAGGCCGCCGATGATCACCATGAAGAGAATCTGGAACGAGCGGTCGATGTCGAAGGCGAGCGCCTCGACGCTGCCGGTATAGACGAGCGCCCACAGCGCCCCGGCAATGCCGACGTAGAACGAGCTGACGGCAAAGGCCGAGAGCTTGGCGGCAAGCGGCTTGATGCCGATGATCTCGGCGGCGATGTCCATGTCGCGGATCGCCATCCACGAGCGCCCGATGCGGCCGCGGATCAGGTTCTTGGCGGCGAGGGCGAGGATGCCGACGAAGCTCAGGGTGAAGAGATACTTGGCGACCGGGCTGGCTTCGGCGCCGGTGACGGCGGCGATGCCGAAGACGCTGCGCGGCGGCGCGCTGATCACGCCCGAGGGGCTGTAGTTAAAGAACCACGGGAATTTGTTGAACATCCAGATGAGGAAGAACTGCGACGCCAGCGTGGCGACCGCGAGATAGAATCCCTTGATGCGCAGGCTGGGGAGGCCGAAGACGACGCCGACCGCCGCCGCGACGAGCCCGGCGAGGAGAAAGACCGGTACGACATCGAGAGCGGGAAAGCTGGTGGCCAGCTTGAAGGCGGCGAAGGCGCCGACCGCCATGAAGCCGCCAGTGCCGAGCGAGAGCTGTCCGGCATAGCCGGTGAGGATGTTGAGCCCGATTGCCGCCAGCGCGAAGACGAGGAACGGGATCATGATCGTCAGCAGCATGTATTCGGAGGCGACCAGCGGCACGACGACGAAGCCGATGACGAGGATCAGGGAAAAGACGACGCGGTCCTGCGGAATGGCGAAGATCGCCTGGTCGGCGCCATAGCTCGTCTTGAACTGACCGGCTTCGCGATAGAGCATCTCTTACACCCGCTCGATGATGCGCTCGCCGAACAATCCCTGCGGCCGGAACAGCAGGAAGACGAGCGCCAGCATGTAGGCGAACCAGTCCTCGATGGCGCCGCCGAAGGCGGGACCCCAGAACACCTCGGCGACCTTCTCGCCGGCGCCGACGATGAGGCCGCCGACGATGGCGCCCGGGATCGAGGTGAAGCCGCCGAGGATGAGCACGGGCAGCGCCTTCAAGGCGATCAGCGACAGCGAGAACTGCACGCCGAGATTGCTGCCCCACATAATGCCGGTGACGAGGCCGACGATGCCGGCGACCGACCAGACGATGACCCAGATGGTCTTCAGCGGAATGCCGACGCTGAGCGCCGCCTGATGGTCGTCGGCGACCGCCCGCAAGGCGCGGCCGACGGTGGTCTTCTGGAAGAAGACGGCGAGGCCGGCGACCAGGACGCCGGCGACGGCGGCGGCGACGAGATCGAACTCGTTGATCAGGATGCCGCCGATGATGATCGGCTCCTTGGGAATGCCGATGTCGAGCACCTTGATGTCGCTGCCCCAGACGAGCTGGCCGAAGCCGTTGAGGAAGAAGGTGATGCCGATCGTCGCCATGAACAGGATGATCGGCTCCTGGTTGACGAGCGGGCGCAGCACGACGCGCTCGATGACGAAGGCGAGCGCCACCATCACGGCGATCGTCGCCAGGAAGGCCAGCCATACCGGCATGCCGAGATTGATCAGCCCGACGAAGGTCAGCGCCGCGAACAGCACCATGACGCCCTGGGCGAAGTTGAACACCCCTGAGGCCTTGTAGATCAGCACGAAGCCGAGGGCGACGAGCGAGTACATGACGCCGGTCAAGAGCCCGCCGATGATCACCTCGAGGAGGAACTCGGGGTTATCCGCGATACTGGCGAAGGGCGTAACGAAGACGGCTTCGAGGAATTCCATCAGCCGCGCTCTCCTGCGCTGGTCTCAGCCATGCGCGACCCCGAGATAGGCGTCGATGACCTGCTGGTCGCCGCGCACTGCATCGGGCGTGCCATCGGCGATCTTGCGGCCGTAATCGAGGACGACGACGCGGTCCGAGATGTCCATGACGACGCCCATGTCGTGCTCGATGAGGGCGATCGTCGTGCCGAACTCGTCATTGACGTCGAGGATGAAGCGGCACATGTCCTCCTTCTCCTCGACGTTCATCCCGGCCATCGGCTCGTCGAGCAGCAGGAGCTCGGGCTCCATGGCGAGGGCGCGCGCCAGCTCGACGCGCTTCTGCAGCCCATAGGGCAGCTTGCCGACGGGCACCTTGCGGATCGCCTGGATCTCGAGAAAATCGATGATTTTCTCGACAAAGGCGCGATGTGCCAGCTCCTCCTTCTTGGCCGGACCCCAATAGAGCGCCTGCCAGAACATGTTCTTGCGCATGCGCAGAAGGCGCCCGGTCATAATGTTGTCGAGCGTCGTCATGCCCTTGAACAGCGCGACGTTCTGGAAGGTGCGGGCGATGCCCTGTGCCGCCGCCTCATACGGCCGCATCTGGCTTCGCGTCGCGCCCTTGAAGGTGATGGTGCCGTGCTGCGGGTGATAGAAGCCGTTGATGACGTTGAGCATCGACGTCTTGCCGGCGCCGTTCGGCCCGATGATCGCCAGGATCTCGTGGCGCTTGATCTCGACGCTGATATCGGTCAGCGCCTTGACGCCGCCGAAAGCCAGGGTGATGCCGTCGGCCTTGAGCAGCGTCTCGCCGATTGTCTTGACCGAACTCATGCGCGGTTTCAGCTCGCCTTGCGCAGGACCGCTGCCGGCGCGGCGACGGGGACCGTCTTCGCCTCGCTGATCTTGAGGTCCGCCTTCAGCATCCCCTTGCGGCCGTCCTCGAAGGTGACCTCGGTCTCGATATGCGCGCTGTCGCGGCCGCCGTTGAGCGCCGCGATCAACGGCGCGTAGCGCTCGCCGATGAAGCGGCGGCGCACCTTGCGGGTGCGCGTCAGCTCGCCGTCATCGGCGTCGAGCTCCTTGTGCAGGACGAGGAAGCGGCGGATCTGCGAGGCGGCGAGCTGCGTCTCGGTGGCGAGGTCGGCATTGACCTTGTCGATGCAGTCGCGGATGAGATCGTAGACGCGCTCGTCGGCGCTCAGCTCCTGGAACGAGCCATAGGTGATCCCGCGGCGCTCGGCCCAGTTGCCGACCGCCTCGAGATCGATATTGACGAGCGCGGTGACGAAGTCGTGGCCGTCGCCGAACGCCACTGCCTCCTTGATGAAGGGAAAGAATTTCAGCTTGTTCTCGATGAATTTCGGCGCGAACAGCGCGCCGCCGCGCAAATGGCCGACATCTCTCGCGCGGTCGATGATCTTGAGATGGCCGTCGGCGTCGATGATGCCGGCATCGCCGGTATGGACCCAGCCATCCGAGCGCTTCGCCGCCACCGTCGCCGTGTCGTTCTTGTAATAGCCCTGGAAGACACCGGGACCGCGGAACAGCACCTCGCCGCCTTCGTCGATCCTGACGTCGACGTCCTGCACGGGCGTCCCGACCGTGTCGGCCTTGACCTCGCCATCGGGCTGGATGCAGATGAAGACCGAGCTCTCGGTCATGCCGTAGAGCTGCTTCACGTTGATCCCGAGCGAGCGGTAGAAGCTGAACATGTCGGGGCCGATCGCCTCGCCGGCGGTATAGGCGAGACGGATGCGGCTGAAGCCGAGCGTGTTCTTGAGCGGGCCGTAGACGAGGAACTGGCCGAGCCGGTAGAGCAGGCGGTCGGCAAGGGCGACCCGCTCGCCGTCGAGTATCCTGGCGCCGACGCGGCGGGCGAGCGCCATGAAATACTCGAACATCCGGCGCTTCAGCCAGCCGGCATCCTCGATGCGGATCATCACCTGCGTCAGGATGGTCTCGTAGATGCGCGGCGGCGCGAAGAAATAGGTTGGCCCGAGCTCGCGCAGATCGAGCATCACGGTGGCGCTCGATTCCGGGCAGGAGACGCAGAATCCGGCGCAATAGGCCTGGGCGTAGGAGAAGATGTGCTCGCCGATCCACGCCATCGGCAGATAGGCCAGCACCTCCTCGTCCGCGCGCAGCCCCTCGCGGGCGATGGCGTTCCGCGCGGTGACGATGAGGTTGTCATAGCTCAGCATGACGCCCTTGGGCTGCCCGGTGGTGCCCGAGGTATAAAGGATGATGGCGAGATCGGCGCCCTTGCCCTTGGCGATCTCGCCGGCGAGAAAATCGGGCTGCGCGGCGGCGACGTCGCGGCCCTTGGCCTGGATGTCGGCATAGGCGTGGAGGAAGGGCTGCGCGTAATGCCGCATGCCGCGCCCGTCGCTATAGATGATCGTCTCGAGGCCGGGAATGCGGTCCTTGACGGCGAGCAGCTTGTCGACCTGCTCCTGGTCCTCGGCGATGGCGAAGCGGACCTCGGCATGGTCGAGGACGAAGGCCATCTCATCGGCCCCGGCATCCTGGTAGATCGGTACCGGCACGCCGCCGAGCGCCTGGGTCGCGGCGATCGCCCAATAGAGGCGCGGCCGGTTGTCGCCGATGATCGTCAGCTTGTCGCCGCGCCGGAAGCCCATGGCGGCGAGGCCGTTGGCCAGCGCCGCGACCTCGTCGGCCACCTGGCGCCAGCTCCAGCTTTGCCAGATGCCGTAATCCTTCTCCCGGTTGGCCGGCTTGTCGCCGCGCCGCGCCGCGTGATCGAGCAGCAGCTTGGGGAAGGTATCCAGCGCCGCGAGCGCGCTGACGGCGGCGCTGTCGGGTGACAGACTAGCCATCGACGATGCCTGAATGCCCGATCGCTGCGCTCAAATCCAACGTCCCTCCCGCCTGCCACGCCTGTCGCACCCACACCTGGCGCGCCATGTCTTTTTGTCGGAGCATCTATGCGTCCGTTGCGCATCTAACTAATCGCAACGGAAAGTCGCGGTCAAGCAAGGTCTTGGCTTGAGCCGGCGGCCTAGCCATGAGTTGATTGGGCCGTGAGTTGATTGCCGGGCTTGGCCGCCGCCGGCGGCGCATCGTTGACGAGGAGGGGAGATGGCGAAACAGGTGCTGCGGCCGCGCAATCTGTTGTTCCAGCCGCGTCCGACCTATCCCTATTCGCCGGGGGCCAAGGGCGGCGGGCTGGTCTTCACCGCCGGCCAGGTGGCGTGGGACAAGACCGGCAAGATCGTCGGCCTCGGCGATGTGCGCCGGCAGACGATCCAGACGCTGAAGAACGTCGTCTCGGTGCTCAAGGAGGGCGGCGCCACGGTGGCGGATGTCCTCAAATGCAACGTCTATCTCGCCGATATCCGCCATTTCCAGATCATGAACGAGGAATTCGCCAGGGTCTTCGCCACGGATCCGCCGGCGCGCACCACGGTCGAGGCGCGGCTCGCCGAGCCCGAGATGCTGGTCGAGATCGAGGCGATCGCCTGGGTCGGGTGAGCCGCCCTAGTCGAGCGCCGCGAGGATCTCGGCGGTTTTGCGCACCAGGCCGAGGCGGGGGAAGATCTGCTCGGTGGCGAAGCGGTGGTTCTCCGGGCTCTGCCCGCTCATTACGTCCTCGGCGAGCACCAGCGCATAGCCGTGCTCCCAGGCGGCGCGTGCCGTCGATTCGACGCCGATATTGGTCGAGATGCCGCCGAGGACGATGGTCTTGATGCCGCGGCGGCGCAGCTGCAGATCGAGATCGGTGCCGTAGAAGGCGCCCCATTGCCGCTTGATGATCAGGATGTCGCTGTCGGCGACGGCGAGCTCGGCGGGGAACTCCAGCCAATCCGCCGGCAGCTGCGCCGGCAGCGGCGGCTGCCGGTCGACCGGCTGGCGCAGCACATCGCCGCCATCTGCCGACCAGCCGATGCGGACCAGCACCACGGTCGATTTGAGCTGCCGGAACCGCTTGGCGAGGGAGCCGGCGGCGGCCACCACCGCGGCGGCGCTGTGCGGGCCGCCGGCGGCGATGCCGAGAATGCCCTTCTGCAGGTCGAGCAGCAGCAGGGCGGTCGAGCGCGGATCGAGCTTTTCCATGGTATTGTCACCCCTGGCATAAACATGAGGATATCCTCATGTAAGGAAATATGAGCATGCCCTCGCAAAATGCAAGCGCCGGTTTGCGATTGCCACAACGGAAGCCAGGACGGCGGCGCGTGGCGGCGCTCCTAGAGGCGGCCGGCGCGGTGTTCGCCGAAAAGAGCTACGACGCCGCGACGATGACGGAGATCGCGGCCCGGGCCGGCTCGGCGATCGGCTCGCTCTATCAGTTCTTCCCGACCAAGGAGCTGCTAGCCGATGCTCTCATCGCGCAATATGCCGCGTCGCTCTACGACCGCTTGGCATCGTTGGAGGGGGAGGCCGCCGCCTTGAGCGCCGACGAGCTCGGCACCCGACTCTTTCGCCTGTTGATCGATTTTCGGGCGGATCATCCGGCATTCGCCACCCTCGTGGAAGGCGGCGGTGCACTCCCGGCGCGCGCCGCAGACGTTCGCCAGCGGCTGCGCCGGCAGATTGTCGCTATTCTGAGGCGCAAGGCGCCGATCTTGTCGGAATCCGCCGCCGCGGCGATGGCCGTGGTCGTCCAGCAGGTTATGAAGGCGGCCGTAACGCTCAACGCCGAGCCGGAGCTGCCCAGACGCAACGCCGTGCTCGACGAGCTGTGCGCCATGCTGCTTCTCTATCTGCGAGCGCGGCTCGACGCACATTAGGATGCGGGCGCCTCACGCGGCAGCTCGCCGGCGGTCCGCCGGACCAGCGCGACGAAGCGGCGGACCACGGCGGAGGTTTCGCCGCGCCGATGGGCGAGGTTGAGCGGCGCCTGCGGCCGCGAGGCGCGGCTGAGGGAGCGAAAGACGACGCCGTCCATGCGCAGGCGCTGCAGCGAGGCCGGCACCAGCGAGACGCCGAGCCCGGCCGCCACCAGGCTGAGCGTCGAGAGGATGCGCGGCGCCTCCTGGCCGACCAAGGGGCTGAAGCCGGCGCCGTGGCAGGCGGCGATGATCGCGTCGTAGAGGCCGGGCCCGACCGGGCGGCGATAGAGGATGAAGGTGTCGCCGGACAGCGCCGCCAGGGGTAATGGCGCCGCATCGCTCGCCGCGGCCAAGGCGTGACCGGCGGGAAGCGCCACCATCATCGCCTCCTCGAGCAGGGGATGGACCTCGATGCCGGCGGGATCCGGCGCCGGCGAGCGGATGAAGGCGGCGTCGATCAGCTCGTGGCGCAGCGCCTCGACCATCTCGCCGGTGCCGGTCTCCTCGAGCACCAGCGCGATGCGCGGATAGAGCTCGCGGAAGGCACGGATGACCCGCGGCACGAAGGGGACGAAGGGGGCCGAGCTGGTAAAGCCGACGACGATCCGCCCCTGTTCGCCGCGCGCCGTCCGCCGCGTCGCCGCCCGGGCGTGCTCAACCTGGGCAAGGATCGCACGCGCGTCGTCGAGCAAGGCGCGCCCGGCGGCGGTGAGCTCGACGCCGCGCGGCTTGCGGCGAAAGAGCGGCACCTCGAGCTCGCGCTCCAGCGCATGGATCTGCTGGCTGAGCGGCGGCTGCTGGATGCCGAGCCGTGCCGCCGCCCGAGTGATGTGACCCTCCTCGGCGACGGCGACGAAATAACGAAGATGGCGCAGCTCCATGAGCCATACTTATCAGATATGGATATCTCCTTCAGCATATATTGGACCGCCGGTCACCGCGGCCTTATGTTCCTCCTCATGATCGCGCCTGTACCCTCCGGACCCATCAGCCTGCTGACCATCCAGTTCCTCGCCTGGCTGGCGGAGCGGCCGCGCCCCTATGCCGATGTCATGGAAGCGTGGCGCAGCTCGTGCCCGCGCCTCACCGTCTGGGAGGATTCGGTCACCGACGATCTCGTGCGCTGCGACCGCGATCGGCTCGTCAGCCTGACGCCGCGCGGCCGCGCCGCGCTCGAGCGCGGGGCGACAGAGAGCGGGGCAATGCCGGGCTGATGCGCATCGCCCTCCTCGACGACTACCAGCGCGTCGCCCGTCAATCGGCCGATTGGCACCGCCTGCCGGCGGGCTGCGCGCTGCAGATTTTCCACGAGCGTTTGGCGGATGAGGACGAAGCCGCCCGGCTGCTCGCCGATTTCGATGTGGTGATGGCGCTGCGCGAGCGCACGTTGTTCCCCGCCAGCCTGCTGGAGCGCCTGCCGCGACTGAAGCTCATCGCCTCGGCCGGCCCGCGCAACGCCGCCATCGACATGGCGGCGGCGACGCGGCTCGGTATCGTCGTGTGCTCGACCGCCGGCGGGCCGCGCTCGACCACCGAGCTGACCTGGGGCCTCATTTTCGCCGTCGTCCGCCGAATTCCGCAGGAGCACCACGCCCTGCGTAACGGCGGTTGGCAGAGCAGCGTCGGGACCGAGCTCGCCGGCAAGATTCTGGGCACGATCGGCCTCGGCGTGATCGGCACGCAGGTGGCGGGGGTGGCCCGCGCTTTCGGCATGCGCGTGCTGGCATGGAGCCAGAACCTGACGGCGGAGCGCGCCGCGGAATGCGGCGCCGAGCTGGTCGGCAAGGACGAGCTGCTGCGCCGCGCCGATGTCGTCACCATCCATACCAGGCTCAGCGAGCGCACGGCCGGCCTGCTCGGCGCCGCCGAGCTCGCCTTGATGAAGCCGACCGCCTTCCTGATCAACGCCTCGCGCGGCCCGATCGTCGATGAGGCGGCGCTGATCGACGCCTTGCGCCATCGCCGCATCGCCGGCGCCGGGCTCGACGTCTTCGACCGCGAGCCGGTCGCGGCCGGGCATCCCCTGCTGGCGCTCGACAATGTCGTCGTCACGCCGCATCTCGGCTATGTCACGCACGAGGTCTATCACGGGTTCTACGGCGAGACGCTGGACAATATCCTAAGTTACCTGCGCGGCGTGCCGCAGCGCGTGCTCAACCCGCAAGTCTGGGAGCACCGCCGCCGCGCCGACTGACCGGAAAAGCAGGCCGCGGCATTCGCCGATAGCGCCTGCGATATTGATCGCAATCAGCATTGATGAGTATAGGATTGAGGAAATCCCTCATTCCGCTCGACCGATGGAGAGAACCCTTGTCCGTCACCGGCCATGACAGTCTGAAGACGCGCCGCACCCTCAAGGTCGACGGCAAGAGCTACGATTATTTCAGCCTTGAGGCGGCTTCCCAGGCGGCCGGTCTCGGCGACATCTCGACGCTGCCCTTCTCGATGAAGGTGCTGCTCGAGAATCTGGTGCGGCTGGAGAACGGGCGCACGGTCAGCGTCGCCGACATCAAGGCGGTCGCCGAATGGCTGAAGACGCGCAGCTCCGAGCGCGAGATCGCCTTCCGCCCGGCGCGCGTGCTGATGCAGGATTTCACCGGCGTCCCCGCCGTCGTCGATCTCGCGGCGATGCGCGAGGCGATGGTCAAGCTCGGCGGCGATCCCAAGAAGATCAACCCGCTCTCGCCGGTCGATCTCGTCATCGACCATTCCGTCATGGTCGACAGCTTCGCCCGCGCCGGCTCGTTCAAGGACAACGTCAAGCACGAGTTCGAGCGCAACGGCGAGCGCTATTCCTTCCTGCGCTGGGGCGCCGGCGCCTTCGACAATTTCCGCGTCGTGCCGCCCGGCACCGGCATCTGCCACCAGGTCAATCTCGAATATCTCTCCCAGGTCGTCTGGACGACCAAGGAGGACGGCAAGGAGATCGCCTATCCCGACACGCTCGTCGGCACCGACAGCCATACCACCATGGTCAACGGCCTCGCCGTGCTCGGCTGGGGCGTCGGCGGCATCGAGGCCGAGGCGGCGATGCTCGGCCAGTCGATCTCGATGGTGCTGCCCGAGATCGTCGGCTTCAAGCTCTCGGGCGCGCTCAAGGAGGGCGCGACCGCGACCGATCTCGTCCTCACCGTGACGCAGATGCTGCGCAAGAAGGGCGTCGTCGGCCGCTTCGTCGAGTTCTACGGCCCCGGCGTCGGCAGCCTGGCGCTCGCCGACCGCGCGACGATCGGCAACATGGCGCCGGAATACGGCGCGACCTGCGGCTTCTTTCCGGTCGACAAGGAGACCTTGCGCTATCTCGGCTTCAGCGGCCGCGACCCCGCTCGCGTCAAGCTCGTCGAGGCCTATGCCAAGGCGCAGGGCATGTGGCGCGACGACGCGACGCCCGACCCTGTCTTCACCGACACGCTCACCCTCGACCTTGCCACCGTCGAGCCGTCGCTCGCCGGTCCGCGCCGGCCGCAGGACCGCGTCGCCCTCTCCGGCGTCGGCAAATCCTTCGCCGGCGAGCTGCCCAAGCTCGCCGCCGGGCGGGACGCCGCGACGCTCGGCAAGCCGGTCGCCGTCGCCGGCGCCAACTACCAGATCAAGGACGGCGACGTCGTCATCGCCGCCATCACCAGCTGCACCAACACCTCCAATCCGAGCGTCATGCTGGCGGCTGGCCTCGTCGCCCGCAACGCCGTGCAGAAGGGCCTCACCGTCAAGCCGTGGGTCAAGACCTCGCTGGCGCCGGGCAGCCAGGTGGTCACCGATTACTACGAGGCGGCCGGGCTGCAGAAGGATCTCGACGCGCTCGGCTTCAACCTCGTCGGCTATGGCTGCACCACCTGCATCGGCAATTCCGGCCCGCTGCCCGAGCCGATCTCCGACGCCGTCGACGAGGGCAATCTCGTGGTCGCCGCGGTGCTCTCCGGCAACCGCAATTTCGAGGGCCGCATCAGCCCGCAAGTGCGCGCCAATTACCTCGCCTCGCCGCCGCTCGTCGTCGCCTATGCCATCGCCGGCTCGATGAATGTCGATCTCGCCACCGACAGTCTGGGCGACGATCCCGACGGCAAGCCGGTCTATCTCAAGGATATCTGGCCGTCGAGCAAGGAGGTCCAGGAGACGCTCGCCAAGAGCCTGACGCCTGACATGTTCCGCAAGCGCTACGGCAATGTCTTCGAGGGGCCGGAGGAGTGGCAGAAGGTCGAGACCGTCACCGGCCAGACCTTCAAATGGCACGCCGCCTCAACCTATGTCCAGCACCCGCCCTTCTTCGAGAACATGCCGAAGGAGCCGGAGCCGGTGAAGGACATCCACCAGGCGCGGCTGCTCGCCATTCTCGGCGACAGCATCACCACCGACCACATCTCGCCGGCCGGCAGCATCAAGAAGGACGGCCCGGCGGGGACCTACCTGATGGAGTACCAGGTGCGTCCCGCCGACTTCAATTCCTACGGCGCGCGGCGCGGCAATCACCAGGTGATGATGCGCGGCACCTTCGCCAATATCCGCATCAAGAACGAGATGGTGCCCGGCATCGAGGGCGGCATGACCAAGCGCCTGCCCGACGGCAAGGTGATGGCGATCTACGACGCCGCGATGGAGTACCAGAAGGAAGGCGTGCCGCTGGTCATCGTCGCCGGCAAGGAATACGGCACCGGCTCGTCGCGCGACTGGGCGGCCAAGGGCACGCGCCTGCTCGGCGTCAAGGCGGTGATCACCGAAAGCTTCGAGCGCATCCACCGCTCGAACCTCGTCGGCATGGGCGTCCTGCCGCTGCAGTTCAAGGACGGCGCCAGCCGGCGAAGCCTTAACCTCGTCGGAACCGAGCTTTTCGACATTCTCGGCGCCGAGGCCGGCATCAAGCCGCGCATGGACCTGACCTGCGTCATCCACCGCGCCGATGGCAAATCCGAGACGGTCAAGCTCTTGTGCCGCATCGACACGCTCGACGAGGTCGAATATTTCCGCCACGGCGGCATCCTGCAATACGTGCTGCGCAACATGATGAAGGCGGGGTGAGCGCGCGGTCGGATCGTCGAGAATTGGTTTAGCGCTGAAACTGGGACCCAGGTCCTTCGACTACGCCCTGACGGGCTGCGCTCAGGACGAGGTGAGTAGGCCCTTGCGATCCCAACTCCATCAACATCTCACCTCTCCTGAGCGAAGTCGAAGGGCTGAGCGAAGTCGAAGGAC
>Ga0209647_1003378_pt1 | contig 12358 bp, 11 predicted proteins | sample GraSoi_2013_60cm_FD_185827 | JGI IMG/M metagenome (GOLD analysis project Ga0209647, IMG submission 185827) | Grasslands soil microbial communities from the Angelo Coastal Reserve, California, USA - Sample 9_17_2013_60cm (SPAdes) (version 2) | ecosystem: Environmental > Terrestrial > Soil >... | reverse complement strand
ATGATCGCCTTGGGCTCGAGGAACTCCCTGAGGCCGAAGACTCCACCCTCGCGTCCGACGCCCGATTGCTTGAAGCCACCAAAGGGCGCTAGCGGATCGTGGCTCAGCGTGTTGATCAGCACCCTTCCGGCTTCGAGACTTCGCGCCACCCGGTTTGCCCGTTCAGGATCCGAAGAGCTCACGTAGGCCATCAGCCCGTATTCGGAGTCGTTCGCCATCTCGATGGCTTCGGCTTCCGTCCGGTAAGTCAGCACCGACAGCACCGGCCCAAAGATCTCCTCCCGCGCGATCTTCATGTCCTGCCCGACGCGTGCGAAGACCGTGGGCATCACGAAGTTGCCGCGCTCCAGGCCCTCGGGATGGCCCAGGCCGCCGATGACGAGCTCTGCTCCTTCGTCGATGCCCGAACGAATGTAGTCCTGGACGCGCTCGTACTGCTTGCGGCTCGCGGCCGGACCGATCGTCACGGCGGGGTCGGCAGGATCGCCGACCTTGATGTTCTCCACGGCCGCCACGATCAATCGCTTCACTTCGTCGAGGCGATTCTCGGGAACCAGCAGGCGGGATGCCGCGATGCACGCCTGGCCGTTGTTGAGGAAGCACGCATTCACCGCCATCGGAATCGCCTTCGAGAAGTCGGCGTCGTCGAGGATGATGTTCGCGGATTTCCCGCCGAGCTCCAGCGTGAAGCGTTTCATCGTGTCGAGCGAGGACTTCGCGACGAGCTTCCCGATGGGGGTCGATCCGGTGAACGCGATCTTGGCGACATCCGGACTGCGGGTGAGTTCCGCCCCGACGATCTCGCCCAGCCCAGTAACGAAGTTGACGACGCCAGCCGGCAGTCCCGCCTCGTGGAAGGCCTCCATCAGGACTTGGGTTTGCATCGCGCTCATCTCGCTCGGCTTGACGACGATGGTGCAGCCGGCGGCGATGGCCGGCGCGACCTTGATGGCGATCGAGCCAGCGCTCGAATTCCACGGCGTGAAGACACCGACGACGCCCAGCGGCTCGTAGACGACCGTGGATCTGCCCGCGATGGTCGCGAAGGCGAACTCGCCGAGGACTTGCTTGAAGTGCAGGAAGATGTTGGCGGCGAGCTCGTTGGATCCCTTCGCGCGCGCCTGCGGCGCGCCGTACTCGAGGACCGTCGCCTGGACCAGGTCGTCCATCCGCCGCGAAACGGCCTGGTGCAACCGCTGCAGGAAGTCCATGCGCTCCTGCGGAGTCGTCCGCGAGAACGATTTGAATGCGCGTTTCGCCGCCGCGACCGCGCTGCGCGTGTCGATCTCGTCGGCCAGCGTGACCTTGCCAATCACCTCGTTGCGGGTGGGATTGACGAGGTCGATGACCTGGCTTCCGTGGGGCGTCACGAAGCGGCCGTCGACGTAGGCCTGGTCGAACATCCTTGCGGCAGTCACGGTATCCATGCAGTTTCTCCTTGGGGTGGGGAAAGCGATGCCACCAAGGTAACGTCGGCGCATTCATGTGACTAGCCGTACAATGCTGCACGTACTATTGCAGAGATCAGGACAATGAGGAAAACCGCCCTGGGCGATCTCGCGGCCGTGCTCGCGGTCGCCCGCCGGCGCAGCTTTCGCGGCGCGGCCACCGAACTCGACGTCTCGACGTCCGCCTTGAGTCACGCCGTCGCGGCATTTGAAGCGAGCCTCGGTGTGCGGGTATTCAACCGCACGACGAGAAGCGTCTCGCTCTCCGAAGCGGGCGCCCGGTTTGTAGAGAGCATCGCACCCGCCGTGGCCGTGATCCGAAGCGCGATGGAGCAGGCGGGAAGCCTTCGCGACACGCCGTCGGGCACGCTCAGAATCAACACATCGGCGGGTGCGGCAAAGCAAGTGATGCCCGTGCTGCTCGCTTTCCTGCGGCGCTATCCGCAAATGAGCCTCGACGTCGTCACCGAGACTCGCAAGGTCGACATCGTGAGGGACGGGTTCGACGCCGGCATTCGGCTGGCGGGCAGCGTGCCGAAGGACATGATCGCCGTGTCCTTCCGGCGAGAGCAGCGCTTCGCGATTGTGGGCAGCCCTGCCTATTTCGCGGGGTGCTCAAAGCCCACCAAGCCGGCAGACCTCTCGGCGCACAACTGCATCCGAACCCGCACGCCGAATGGGTCCATCGAGCCGTGGGAGCTCTCACGCCGGGGCAAGAGGCAACGCATCGACGTGAAGGGTGTCCTCACGCTGGACGAGCCCACGCTCATGCTCGATGCCGCACGCAATGGCGTGGGCCTCGCCTACCTGACGGAGTGGAGGGTCGAGCCCGATCTCGCGGCCGGTACCCTCGTGCGCGTGCTTGGCGACTGGACGCGCTCCCTCGGTGACCTTTGCCTCTATTATCCGAGCCGCCGCCACATTCCCGCAGGGCTGCGAGCCTTGATCGCGCTTGCGCGCGAGAGGGCGGAATTGCCCGTGAGATAGCGACGCGCAGGAGGTCCAAAGTACGAGTCGCCAGGACCCGATAAGACAATCGCCCGACTCAATCGAGTCGGGCGTTTGCATCTGTGCGAGGACTACGTCAACCAGTCTCAGTGCTTTTCAACATAGTTGCGGACGAGCCCCATCTGCTTTTCCCAGCCGCCCGCGTTGGCCTTGAACGCCTCGGCGCGCCGCGCGGCGGGAAGCTGTTCGAAGCCGGACTCGGTGACAGTCAGTCGCGTTCCGTCGCCTTCCTCCTCGAGCTCGAATTCCACCAGTGTCGATGGCTCTTTCGAGTAGTCCACCGAACGATCGGCAGCGTAGGGGTGCCACCGGAACGAGAAGAGCCGCATCGGATCGATCCGATCGATGGTGAGATCGATCGGCATGCCCTTGTAAGGCTCCTGGGCCTTGGCGATCTCGCGGTCGACTTGCGTTGGGGTGATGCGCCCGGTGAGGTGCGCGCCGGGCGTGAACGAGCCATCGAACTCGGCGCCGAACCAGGTCCCGAAGGCCTTGGCGTCGGTGAGGGCTGGCCATACGGAGTGCGGAGGTGCATGCAGCACCACGGATTTCACGATGCGATCTGCCACGGATCTCTCCTTCTTGCGAGGCGAGATCGTTCGACGCGAGGACCGGCCCGGAGTTTCTCGTGGCCCTTCTTGAGGGATGCGGCGTGCGGAAAGCGCGTGTCTGCGGCCCATTCCCGCAGGAAGTGCCGCGATTCGTCAGGCGGTCAGCGGCACACGCCCGGGAGGTACCGGGGGATGATGGTCGAGGCGACCTTGCAATCCCACTCGGTCAGGGTCGCGCCGTTGCACGTCGGCGAAGGGGGTGTTCCGCACATCGGTGTGAAGACCAGATCGGTTCCGGAGCCGGATCCCGTCAGCTGCGATAGCAATCCGCCCACGGCGGTCACGCGGATCGCCCCGGCGTTGATCACCGGCGCCGCGGCACTGCCGGTTCCCGAGGAGGAACAGCCGGCCTCCGCAGTCGTGGCCGGCATCTGATTCTTCGCCTGGTAGTACTCGCCGACGGAAGTCTTGCAGACGCCCGCGACGTTGAGCAGGTCCACGACCTTGGTGCGCACGGTGTAGTCCGTGTACGCCGGAATCGCGATCGCCGCGAGAATGCCCATGATCGCGACCACGATCATCAGCTCGATCAGGGTAAAGCCCCCATGCCGTGCCATCTTGTGTCCCCCCAGGTTCCTAAGTGGACACCTGCAACGATCGTGCCAGACCCAACTAGAGCTTGAAGGGACCCCTGACAGTCCCACTGGTGAGCCACACGAAGTATTGGGCGACCCAGCTCGTTCCGTCCGTCGTGCAATGCACCAGGAACTCGCCCGATCCGCCGCCCGTACGCTGGCGGTACCGGAATTTTTCACAGCCCTTGGTATTGGCCTTCGCTAGCGCGGCCTTGAGGTCGGGATGGGCGGCGTCGCGCCAGGGCCCTGGATATTGCTTTTCCATGTCGGCCGTGAGCGATCCATCCGATTTCTCCTTCCCCGTGCCCTCGAGGATTTGCTTCTCGGCCTCCTGCCCCTTCTTGGCCTCGTGGGCCCGCTCCTCCATCTGCTGCTGATAAGCCTTGTCCCGCTCCTTCGCCTTCGCGGCCTGCTCCACCTTCTTGCGCGCGTCGTCCTCCACCTTGCGCGCGGCCTCCTCCTTCAGGCGCTGCTTTTCCTTTTCGCGCGCTTCGGCTTCCTGGGGAGTTTCAGGACATGGGGATTGCTGAAAGGTCGTCCCCCCTGCTCCATCCGGACACTTGTACATCTTCCCAAGAGCCAACGGGGCCACCGCCATCAGGCCCAACGCAAATCCAACACGAGCGCAGCGGGCCAATCGTCGACGCAAGTTTTGTCTTCCGAAAGAGAACATTTTCATGCGCTCAGCGCTTTCTCCGGTATGGGCACTTCGCCCGCATCGAGGCAAAAGTCTACGCTCAGGGTAGTCCTTTGCAAACCGAGGAGGAACGAAAGGTTCCGGGAGGAGAGCGGCTGCGTCAGTTTCCGGAGGCGAGCCATCGCTCGTCCGCGAGCACGACCGAGGTCTCGATCTGCCGCGGCGGAATGGACCAGTACTTTCTCAAGAGCCGATCCTTGTCGCGCTCGGAGACGACCGTGAAGCCGTTACGGCGATAGAAACCGATCGCCCACGACGCCGCGGCCCACGTTCCGATGAGCAGGGGCTTGTCGACAAGGTTCTGCACATGGCGTAGCAGTCTCGTGCCGACGCCTTTGCGCTGGAGGTTCGGCGCGACGTACGCGTGCCGCACCAGGGCGACATCGCCCTTGTCCTGGATGCCCATTACGCCGAGCAGGCTTCCGTCTTCCTCGAGGATCCAGAAATCGACCCCATCTGCAATCTCGCGCTGCATTTCATCGAGCGGCATGTAGGGCTCGTGCCACCGATCGGGGGGAATCACCCCGCGATAGGCGACGGCGGCAGCGTTGATGATGTCGTTCGCGAGCGCGAGGTCTCGATCGTCGAAGCGCCTGATCACGACCTGCTCTTGCCTACGGCGCCTGTTTCAAGAACGCAGCCACCTGCTGCATCGTCCCGGGATGCCAGAGCACTTCGCCATGATGCAGCGGCTGCGTCACGTGCGGCGCGGGCCAGGGCATGTGGGCGCTCGCGTCCGTGACCATCAGGTCGCCCGAGCCGTTCTTGAGCTCCGCGATCGTCGAGCTCGAAAAGAGCTCGAACGTCTTGGACGGCGAGCTGGCCGTGCCGCGGTTGGCGGTGCTCTTGACGCACGTCGCGCCCGAGTCGGTCATCCCCGAGGGGCAGTCGGGCGAGCAGATGCAGCAGCCCACCTTGTGGTAGCCGGCCCTGCATTTCGGATAGACGATCGCGCCGTCCTTGTCGCAACCGCCCTTGCCGTGGTCCGCTTCGCAGCGGTGGTACATGCCGCTGTCGTTCAGCGAATCGCCGAACTTCCACGGATACCCGGCGCCGCGACCGTAGGGTGCGGCCTTGGTGCAGCCCACCCCGTGATCGGTCATTCCCGACGGGCAATTCTGCCAGCACACGGGTCCCACGCCCTTCATGCCCGAGGCGCACTTCGGGTAGCAGAGGCCCGCGTCCAGTTCGCGCCCCGCGGGACAGTCGGTGCCGATCGCCGGCGCGCGCACGAAGAGCCGCAGCACGCCGGTCGAGTTGCCTCCGAAGCTCATGTACTTGATGCCCGGGACCTGCTTCTCGCCGTTCATGAGCGCGGGGAAGATGCTCCTCGAGCCCCCCATCGCGAGCTCTTCGGCGCCCGCGGCGGCGGCCATCTCGCTCACGCCATCGCGCGCTTCCGCGACGATGTTGGCGGCATCCTTCGGGAGCGCCTTGATGAGGGCGCTCGTCGCGTCGTTCATGGATGAGGCCGTCGCGGACAGCCCCGAGCCCTTGTGGGGCGTGTGCAGCGTCACGAACCATTTGATGCGTCCGCCCGCGTCGCCGAATTCCTTGAGCAGCCGACGGCCGATGAGGCCCCCGCGGCTGTGGCCGACGATCGCTACAGGTCCCGTGGTCTCATCGAGCACCTTCCTGAGAGCCCAGGGCGCACTCTTGTAGGCGACGTCGAAGGTGTCCGAATTCGCGCACGCCGAGTCGGGTTTGTCGGCGTCCAGGCACGGGATCTGCGACCAGGTCGCGACGCGGAAGCTCTTGCCGAGCGTGTCGTAGTAGCTCACGCCCCTCGGGGCCTTGGGCGAGGTGACGATGTCGAGCCCGGCGTCCGTCTTCATGTTTGCCTTCGGGTCGTAGTCGCATTTCGCCATGTTCGACGCCGACATCGGGTTCGTCCACGTGCGGGCGCTCGAGGTGAGGCCGTGGATGAACAGGACTGTTGTGGCGCCCCTGTCGCCGACGCCGCCCATCGAGAAGTGATGCGTGGTTTCCCAACCGGCGGGACCCTTCGCGGGCTCCGCGGCATGCGCCGTGAGTGCTGCGGCGAAGCCTAGTGCTGCGGCGGCCGCACGTGCGGCGACGAGTGTGTTCATGGCAATCCCCCCTTACGTTTTTTTGTCGGACACCTGCGGGATACACGATACCGTCCCCGGGCGGCCGTGGCTACATCGCTGATGCGATCAGCTTTTCGCCGTGAAGGACGTCGAGCGCTCCACGCGGCAGATCTGCAGGCTGTATTCGAGGTAGAAGTCCTGTCGTCCCTTCTTCTTCGCCTCGACGTGCTGCAGGTTGGTGCTCCAGTTGCGCTGGCTCGCCTCGTCCTCGAACTCGACCACGGTGATCCGCTCGCCATCCTCGGCGACGAAGCCCTTGTGCGAGACGTAGCCCGGCATCGTCTTCGCGAGCTCGCTCATGCGCTCGGCCCACCGCGAGTATTCCTCCATCGACTCTGGCTTGAGGCGCGAGCGAAAGAGCGTGATGACCATGACTGCACCGTGCGGTTATTGGGATGAGCGAAGATTGTAAACTGCACGGCCATGGAACGAACCCTCGGCATCGACGCCGTTCCCGGGCACGCGAACTTCGTCGCGCTCGCGAGCATCGGCGGCATCCGCACGGAGCTGCGCTATGCGACGCCGAACAATTTCGTCGGCGCGGACATCTATTCGCCGTTCGATTGCGCATGGCTGCATCGCGACGGCGCGGATCGACTGGTCGAGGCGGTCCGCCTGCTGGCGCGGCGCCGCCCGGGAATGTCGATCCTTGTGCTCGACGCGTTGCGTCCCCAACGGGCGCAGGAGCGAATGTGGGCGGCGCTCGCGGGAACGAACCTGACCGACTACCTCGCCGATCCGGTGCGCGGATCGATCCATTCCTTCGGCATGGCGGTGGACGTTACGATCGCCAATGGACACGGGCGAGAGCTCGACATGGGAACTCCATTCGACGACCTCACCGAGCGCTCGCATCCGGTGCTCGAGGCGGAGTTCCTCGCCCGCGGGGAGCTCCAGCCCGTTCACATCGCGAACCGCTCGCTGCTTCGGGAAGTGATGGGGGGCGCGGGATGGCAGGGAATCCGCCGCGAGTGGTGGCACTTCGACGGCGGCGATCGCGAGCGCATCCGCGCGGAGTATCCGCGCGTCCTCTAGTCGGCCTTGGGTGGCGCGACCGCCGCTTCCGCTGCGCCGCGCCGCGCCACCCAATCGATGAGCTCATCGAGGATCGGCCGCGCGATGCGCCGATCCGCGGCCGGATCGTTGATCATCGCCACGACGATGTACGTCTCTCCGCGCTGATCGGGTACGTAGCCCGCGATCGCGGAGACGTCGCGCAACGTTCCCGTCTTGATGCGCGCCCGCCCCGCCGCGGGACTGTCTTTCAGCCGCCGGCGCATCCCGCCGTCGACCGCCACGATCGGCAGGCTGGAGACGAATTCCGGCGCCCACGCGCCAGACCGTCCGGCGCGAAGGACCGCGGCCAGCGTATCGGGTCGGATTCGCTCCTGCCGCGATAGCCCCGAGCCGTTGTCGAGCACCAGGCCGGCAGCGTCGATGCCTTTCTCCGCGAGCCACGCGCGCACCTGTTCCTCGGCGAGCCGCGCGGTGGCGGCGGCGGGATCCGTCGCGGACGAGGCGCCCATCGTGAGATACACCACGCGTGTTACCGGATTATCCGAGTGCTTGTTGATGTCGCGCACAACGTCGGTGAGCGCGCGCGAGACGTGCTCCGCGATTGGGCGGGCGTCGGCAGGCGCCTGGCCCTCGCGAACCTGGCCGCGAAAGCGGACTCCTTGCTTCGCCCAGAGCACGCGGAACAGCCGGTCGGCGAAAGCCAATCGATCGACGACGTTGACGGATGTCGACGCGACGCAATCGCGCGGGAACTCGCCCAGGAGGCGGATCACGATCGTGCCCATGCCGACCTCACTCGCCGCGGGAGTCTGCCAGCCGTCCTCCCAGTCGGCGCATTCGCGCTCGACGAGCTTCAACTCGGAGACGACTGTCACCCCTTGCAACACCGGTGCTACCGCGAACCGCAGCCGCTTATCCGTGGAAGAAAGGTCGATCTGAAGCAGGTTGGTGTTGAGGAGGAGCGCGTCGGGAATGACGTTGTAGCGGAACTCGGGTGTTTCATCGAACGCAGGGGTGCCGGCATCGGTGCGCGGCGGATTGAAAAGGGAGCGGTCGATGACGAAGTCGCCGCGGATCTCGCGGATTCCCCGCAATTGCGCGAGCGTGAGCAGCCGGCCGAACTCGTGCCAGTCGAAATCGACGTCGCCGCCGCCTCGCAGAATCAGGTCCCCCTTGAGCACGCCGCCGACAAGATCGCCGCTCGCGAAGAGCCCGGTGCGCCCCCGGTAGGCCGGGCCGAGGCGCTCGAGGGCGGCGAGCGAGGTGAGGAGCTTGATCGTCGAGGCCGGTTGCATCGGGCGCGCCGGCTGGTGCGCGAGGATCGTCGCGCCGTCGGAGAGGCGCTGCACCACCGTCGCCATGGCGTCTTCCGGGATATTTGCGGCACGCAGGCGCTCGAGCACAGGCTGCGGCAGGTCCCCCGCGGCGGGCAGGGCGCATGCCGCGAGCGCAATGGAGGCGATCGCCATCCTTGGGGTCATCGGAATCGGGCTCAGGGGGCCTCAAAATAAGGAATTTGTAATATTGCAGGACATTCTGCAAAATCGGCTACATATGGCCGTCGCCGGGACGCGGCGCCAATAAACAACGCCTATAAAGGGAGACCCCCGTGAAACTCGCCAAGCTTCCGCTTGCCCTGTCGCTTTTGTTCATCGCCGGCACCGCCTGGGGCCAGCAGTCTCTCCAGAAGGGCGATCGCATAGAGGTCACGGGCAGCAACATCAAGCGCATCCAGGGCGAAGGCGCCCTGCCGCTGCAGGTGTTCACCCGGCAGGACATCGAGCGCGCCGGCATCGTTTCCGCCGAGCAGCTGGTCCTGCTCCTCGACAGCAACGGCAACGGGCTCGACAACCTGGCGAGCAACTCGGACGTCGTCTCGGGCGCGGCGCGCGGCAACAACGGCTCGACCTCCGCGAACCTACGCGGCCAGGGAGCCAACGCGACCCTGGTCTTGCTCAACGGCCGGCGCATCGCGGCACACGGCTTGAACGGCGGCGTGGTCGACCTGAACCAGATTCCGCTCGCGGCGATCGAGCGCGTCGAGGTCCTCAAGGACGGCGCCTCGGCGATCTACGGCACGGATGCGGTCGGCGGCGTGATCAACTTCATCCTGCGCAAGGACTTCACCGGGATCAACGTCCAGGCGTTCATGGACAAGACCGAGGCGGGCGGGGGCGACAAGTACCGAGCCAGCATCATCGCCGGCTACGGCGACCTCGGCAAGGACGGTTTCAACGTGATGGGCGTGCTGACGCGGCGCGACGAAAAGTCCCTGCGCGGGGACGAGCGCTCTTTCGTCAACACATTCCAATCCAACCGCGGCCTTTCCGTGGATACGCGCGGAACGCCATACGCGACGACGATCCCGATCTCCACGGTGCGCTCGATCCTCTCCTCGCGCAATGCCTCAGGCGTATTGACCAACTCGCTCGGCCCGACGCAACCGGGCACGACGATCGCGATGAGCGGCGGCATCAACGCGCTGAACCTTCCCGGGGGTGCCGGTTGCAACTCGATCGCCGACATGGCCCCTTACGATTACGTCTTGTGGGCCGCGCCCGCCAACCGATGGGCCTGCGCCTGGGACACCGGCAAGGCCACCGTGCTGCAGCAGCCGGTCGAGGACACCAACTTCGTCGGCCGCGCCCAGATGAAGCTCGGCAACAATGCCACCGTGTTCGGCGAAGCGATCCTTTCGAACGTCGTGACGAAGAAGTCGTTCTCCAACAACCAGCTCTCGAGCAGCACGTCGTCGACGAGCCCGCTCTTCAACATGACGTATCCGTCGACCGGCGCTTCCTACAACTCGGTCTTCAACGCCATCGTCGCGCTTTTCCCGACGATCGAGGAGAACCGCGGCCAGGGCATCACCTTCCGCTGGCGCTGCTTGCCGTGCGGGCGAAGGCAGCTCGAGACAACGGCCAAGGCCGACCGATTCCTGGTCGGCATCGAGGGTGAATGGGCCGGCTGGGACTACAAGACAGGCATTTCGCGCGCGAAGAGCGACGTGCGCTCCGTCATCGGCGGCGGCTACTTCTTCGACGACCTGTTCTTCCCGCTGCTGCGCAATGGGATCCTGGACCCGTTCGGGCAGACCCAGACGCCCGCGGCGCTCGCGGCGATGGATGCGGCCTCGGCGAGGGGAGTCAAGCTCTACGGCGGTCTCTTCACCTTGACGCAGGCCGACGCCACCGTGTCGGGCCCGGTGTGGAAGCTCCCCGCCGGCGAGATCATGGTCGCCGCGGGCCTGGACTACCGGCAGGAGAAGTACTCGTTCCAGGGCGATGAGCGCGATCTCGCCAACCAGCGCGGCATCTTCAACGTGCCGTTCGACAACGGCAACGCCCTGGGCGGAGTGAAGCGCGACATCAAGGCGGTCTACGGCGAGGCGCTGGTTCCCATCATCAAGCAGCTGGAAGTCACCGCGGCGGTGCGTCGCGACGACTACACCGGCTTCGGCTCGACGACCAACCCGAAGGTGTCGGTGCGCTTCCAGCCGGTCGACCAACTGCTCTTCCGCGGCGGGTACAACACCGGCTTCCGCGTCCCGACCTTCAACCAGCTCTTCAACGGCCTCTCCGATTCGCAGTTCAGCGGGGCGACCTTGGTCGACTTCTCGAAGTGCCCGGCCGGCGTGGTGAGTTCGACGCCAGGCTGCGAATCCATTCGCCCGGTCATCCGGACCGGCGGCAAGGACGACCTGGGTCCGGAGAAGTCCAAGCAGTACACGGTCGGGGCCGTGTGGGCGCCCATCGATTGGTTCAGCGCCAACGCCGACTACTGGAATATCAAGCGCACCGGCACCATCCAGCTCATCGACCTCACGGTGCTCAGCCGCAACTTCGCGCTCTTCCCCGACCGCTTCATCCGTGACGCCACGGGCCTCCTTGTCGGCATCGACGATCGCTGGATCAACGCCGGCGACACGCTCACGCGCGGCGTCGACGTCGGCGCCAAGCTGACCGGCCGGTTGTACCAAGGACGGTATTCGGTGGTCCTCGATGGCGCGTATCTCATCGAGAAGAAGTCGCGCATCATCGCGAGCGCTCCCTACGGCTCCAGCGAGGTGGCGGTCTACAGCGTATCCGGGGATCTCGGCCTGCGCTGGAAGCATACGACCGCCTTCACGTATGCGCAGGGCGTGTGGAGCGGGACGCTGACCCAATACTGGCGCTCGGGTTACAAGGACCAGGTGCTGCCGGGCGTGGCGAACGGGACGGTCAGCCCGCCCGACTGGAAACCGACGGTGGACAAGTACATCACCTACAATCTCGCGGTGACCTACACGGGGATCCCGAAGCTTGCGATCACCGGCGGCGTGAAGAACCTGCTCGACAAGGACCCGCCGTTCACGGTGGCGTATGACAGCAACACCGGCGCCGGCAGCTCGTGGGAGCCGCGCGTCGCCGACCCGAGGGGCCGTTCCTACACGCTGCTCCTCAGCTACACGTTCTAGGCTCGCACCGCTGGATCGCAGGGACTTCGCGAAGACGGTGGCCGCTGCGGCGGCCACTGTCGTTTCACGCGCATGGGCGCGCGGCGAAGGGCGCACCGCATCGCGGCCGCTCGTCAAACCGCGGCGACTTCGGGAAGGTGATCTCGTCGGATTGCTCGCGCCGGGCGGGATCATGGAGGACGGCGAGATCGAGCGCGCGGTGAAGAACATCGAGTCGCTCGGCCTGCGCGTGAAGCTGGGCGAGAACATCCGACTGAAGCGCGGCACCTACGCCGGCACGCCGTTCCAGCAGGTGCAGGACCTGCACGCGATGTTCCTCGATCGCGAGGTGAAGGCGATCTGGGGCGGGCGCGGCGGGTCGGGATGCTCCCTGCTGCTGCCGCTGCTCGACTACGCGTTGATCCGCTCGCACGCGAAGATCCTGGTCGGCTTCTC
>Ga0209647_1003377_pt1 | contig 12359 bp, 16 predicted proteins | sample GraSoi_2013_60cm_FD_185827 | JGI IMG/M metagenome (GOLD analysis project Ga0209647, IMG submission 185827) | Grasslands soil microbial communities from the Angelo Coastal Reserve, California, USA - Sample 9_17_2013_60cm (SPAdes) (version 2) | ecosystem: Environmental > Terrestrial > Soil >... | reverse complement strand
ACGCGCCTCGGTCTCGGCTGTCCGCGTTCGGCGTTGACTACCGCGATAACGCGAATCCAGTCCGGCCAAACGCTCTTCTTGAAAGCGCCGCTTCCACTCCCGGATATACTCGTCACTGCAATCCAGTTGCTGCCGAACTTCCCGGTAAGAATGACCCGCGGCTAACATCAAAATGACCTCTGTACGCTTAACCAACTCTACGGCCAGAGACCGCTGCCGCGCCCTGCGTTTCAATTCACGCCGCTCAGGGGGTGCCAACACAATTCTACCTAAACTCATGCCGGCCAGTGTACACCATAATCTCTCAACAAGTCACTGACTTATTGCACTAGTAGGCGGATCCGAATAACAGTAGCGGGGTCGTAAACCTCCAGGGCCGCCACCACAAAATCATCGACGTAGGTCTGTGTCGTCATCGAAAGACTAACTCGTCACCTTTTGCGGATCGATCCCGAGATCCTTACAAATGGCGCGCGCGGTATGTTTCTTTATCTCGGCGTGACGGGGAACAGATGATTTCTGTCCCGTCTTCGGATTCATCCAGATCGTATGTTTCACCGCCTTCGCGTTTAACGATCGCGCCCGCTTCGCGTAAGAGCCGCTCAAGCGCGCGCCGTTTCACTCTGGGAAGGAGAGAAGCTTAGTTTGATCTCGATTCGATTAGTCGGATCGACATTCGGTAGCTTGTCTTCCAATTCGTCAAGTAAGAATAGACCGAGCGCGTCGGTGAGATTCTTCGCAGCTTCTTTGAGCGTCTCGCCCTGAGAGTGGACCCCGGCGATCTCTGGAACGAACGCATGAAAGCCACCTTCCTCGCAAGGTTCAAAAACCGCGCTTAGCTGTACGTTGCTCGCGCGCCGCGACTCGCTTTGGGAAATCAATGACGCATAAAACTCATATTGTTCGAGCGCTGTTTTTTCGAGTTGCGCCAGCGAATTAGCGATAAAGAGAAAGAGATCGTTCTCGGGCCCATTTCGCCAGTTTGCTTTGAGCTTCTCCCACAAACTAAGTTTTCCTACGTAGAAGAAGCGCGTATCATACCAGAGAAAAGCAGCGCTAACGACGCTTTCGGTCTCTCGCGCTTGACCGACTGTCACCTCGTAGACCGTGCGCACCTCACTTAAAAAAGCGAGCAATGTTTCGCGGATCTGCGCTTCGTTACTCTCTTTTTTCGTCCACGTCTCCGCCAAGAGTCGTTCGAGCTCAGATCCCTTAGCGTCGAGCGAGTCGCGTGCCGAACTTTTAAGCTCTTCAAGTACTGACATTCGTTAGCGCAACGCTAGCGCTTCAGCGCTCGCGAGTAAAAGCGAAATACGCTAGCGTAACGCTCGTGCGAACCGAGCTCGTCTACGTTCCGCTCGAAGACGCGTTCGTCGGTTTGTTATCGCCACGGATTGAACGCCTGTCGCCCGAGAGTCTTAAATCGATAATCTTTAATCCAACGACTAAACGGCCGGTCTTTCAAGCTCGATGGCTTCGGTGACGAATGCGTATGAGCAAGACATTTGCCCACCTGCCGGAAGTGCCGAAGAAAAGTGCTGGCAATCTATTGCTACTAACTGCTGGCGTACTCGATACCGGTAAGAAGCGCATCTCGGGTACCCTCGACTCCAACGTGATCTTTTTGGGAAGCCCCCTGATGGGTCTTGACTTTGGAAGAAGATAGCTCCGTAGGATATGACTTCGGATCATAGGGTTGCAGGTTCGAGCCCTGCCGGGTGCAGATCAGCCACTAGAGCCGATCGGCTAGCGATTAGACGAGCTGATAAATCAACGGCCAAAAAAGGCGTCTCCACACTCTATCCACACTTTTAGGCTAAGCCGCTCGCTATTCTGTCTGATTCCAGATTGATGCGCTTCCCCCGTTGACCCTTGGCCGGCGTCCGGGGTAAAAGCTAGGCTTGTTGTCCGAGTCAATACGTAGAATGACGTATTCACTCGAAGGCGCCGGGTCAGCTATCTTTTTAAGCAAAGAAGATCAAACCTACAGGTCGGAAGGAGCGAAATGAAAGAGATTTGGGAAATCTCGAGGGATTTTCGAAAGAGCCGTTGGGTTGGGGTTTGTCCGGCATTGCAACTGATGGTCGAAGCCGACACTTTGCCGGAATTACGGGAATCGATTCGTGAAGTCGAAGGGGGCAGGCTAAAATCTTTCATTTGGGCGATCGATGATTTCACCCATGTTCGCTTTGTCGATTCGAACCGAGCTTTAAATGAGCCAGCACCGGAAGCCGGAAAGGAAGAATGAAACCTTACCCCTTGCCGGCGTTGTGGAAGATACGCGAGCGCGAGCAGCTAGCTCATACGACCGCGCTTCGGCGTTGCTCGGTCTCGATCACTCGTTTGACATGATAGGCAATGTCTTCGGCGAACTCCCGGAACATGCTCCGCGGATCGTTCCCGCCCCCTGGGGCCACTTTTTGAACGCGTTTGTCCATCCTTGCGGCGACTTTCTCCTTGATACCAAAACTCAGCATCTGTTTAGTCGATTCCCGCCGACTGGAAACTGGCCTATGGACCCCCAAGACAGCGCCTATGTTAGCGGTAAGCGTTTGCGCCTCTTCCTAATTCTTGTTGTTTGGTTCGGACTCCCACTCCACGGAAAGGGCGATACAGATTACGAATCGTCGCGCGAAGTTGTGGGCTTGCCTGTCTCGATCGATAAGGAAATCCAAGGGGAAACCGAAGGCTTTGCATCGCTAGGGCACTCGCCGCCTCACGAGGGGATTTTTAAGCAAAAGATCACTGTCGGCAAAGAAACAAACCGGGTCTACTGGCGAATAAAATTGCGCGATACGAAGGCTGAGGTCGTCTCGGCGGGAGGTGCCCCTAAGGATGTCATGACCACGGAGTGGTCTGTTGTGACTAAAAATGCTCAGAGTCTGATATTGATCCGGACCACAGAAAACCTAGTCGAAGCAATCATCATAAATCCGCAAACGGGCACGCTTGTTTACACCCGTAATCAGATGCTGAACATTATTGGCAGCGAGTAAGATCGACCGGCCCGGGCGGTGGGTGTCAGTTCAGCAAGTTCAGCAACCCGACTGATCGGGGCGTTCCCGACGTTCCTCTCGGTGAGTCAGCGCCTCACTGATAAAAGCAGCGATTTTTCGTCTGCGTCTTTCTGAATTCTGCCCCGCCGTAGCCTAATAGTCATTTGACCGATCCAAAAGCTCACGAAGCACGAGGGTCTTCGAGAAGACTTCGTTGCCTCTCCGCACGGCAAGCTTTAATGACGTCCCAGGAGATTGCCGCATTTTGTAGAACAAATCGCTGCTGCTCATGTCAGCTGCACTGATGTCATCGACTGCAGTGATCACATCGCCCGGCAAAAGACCTGCCTCAGCAGCCGGCGTTTTCGGTAATATTGTGAGAACATGGAAAGCTTCAGGACCACTCTTTAATGCCTGCAATCCCGTACGACTGTAAGGAGTAGGCTGAAAGGAAGGGTCGGGCTCAAAATAGAGTGCTCCACCCGCATAATCGAAAACGATCCTGAATCGAGCGAGGATATCGCTCCCAATGTTGCCGGCTTCTGTCCGGGAAGAGAACGCTCCTTTGTTATCGTTGGCGTATCGCGCTAGAACATGTCGCAAGCTCGTTCCAGCGATCTCAAACCGGTCAAGGTAATTAATCCAGTTCTGTGATTCGCCGCCGGCGCCGAATGAAGTGAGGCTTAGCCCTTTGCTCAATTTCTCAGCCAGCCCGGAGCGATTGCCAAACTTGGCGTGAATGACCAGAGAACCGGAGTTGCCACTGTCGATAGCAAAAACACCGTGCGCAGCGTCTGCCACCGCCTCGATCTCGGGGATATCATCGGAAAATCGGATTGGTACTTTGGTTCCGGGTCCATCGTATTGGAATCCCTGCGAGGGTCGAAGCCTAAGAGTCTTGGCATGATAATCGAGTGATAGCGCAAATCTTTCGAAGATTTCCAGACCAAGAATGCCCGCTAACGGCGCTTCTTTGCCACGTTCGATAATGGTGTACTGCAGCGGGATCACGACGAACGACTGATCCTTGATTTCCGCTGACCCCATCGAAATCCGCTTAACTCTGGTATACTCTTCACTTAAGGAGCCGGAGCCGGAACCGTGAGTTACTCCGCCGCCTGTTGGAACAAGGTCTAAAGCTCTGGCTGCATCGGGGGTTAGGATCGCGTGGCCGCCGGTATCCAAGAGGAACGGGAACGGACCCTTGCCATCGATTTTCGCTTCGATGACCAATTTACCGGCATCGAACGATATGGGCACGGTTACTCCGCTGTCGTCCAAAAATCGAGTGTCCTCAGGAGGAATGGGTCGAGCAAAATGGGAGTCCTGGGCGGAATTTTCCAAAGCGTAGGAGTGGATTTGCAGGACATCATCGTCCCCGGGATCGTCGTCACTCACGGTAATTTGGAAGGGGAGCATCAATGACCCGACCAGACGATAATCCGCGTACCGGGTTGTGATCTCTGAGGTGGGAAAGATTTGAATGGTACGATCGATCAGATGGGTGGAATCATCGATCCACATCTCGATTGGCTCTCCGGTCTGAGGAGTGATTTGAATAGCGCTGTATGTACGATTTTTTTCCGTCCTTTGGCCGAGCCATCTAACTTCAGACGCTTCAATCTCGGGCTTGAGGTATCCGCGACGAACCAAGAAGGCGTCGCTGGAGGTGCGTGCCCGAGCGTCCTCTGAATTGAGGGGATGGACCCCACCCGAAGCATCTTGTCGCCATCGGGTCATTCCATCAAACACTTCGGAGAACCCCTTGATTCCTAAGTCGCTGTGAACAGCGAACCGTCCAGTTGCCACATCTTGAAACCATGTCGCGGTTCCATGCAACCCGGCAACGCGTTCTTCTCCGTTAGCCTTGATCTCACCAATCAGATCCCATCCCACGCCGCTCGCTGCCGTTAGCTTTTTCAGAAGTGAATGGATCTCCTCCTGAGCCGTCGCTGGTGGCGCCCAGGCGAAGACTAGAGCCGAAATGAGAAAGCAAATCAGAATCGAACAATCCACTTTGCTGCTCAAACTGTGGTCGTGTGATAGAGGTTGAATCATGCGGGTCGAAAAACGGCCACTATGGCACGAATTTTCTGTCGACCCAAATCCCTCAGACGCCTGCACGTTCTCTTTACGGCAACCCGGCCTGATGTCTCGCTTGGTAACACCGTCAGGCGCTGGCCGAGAGATTAAACTGGAAGTTTCTTGCCGGGGCGGGAACCCCGGCGGACCTGCTGGAGCAGGCGGTGGGGCTCACTCAAAACCCCATATGAGGCCGCTTCTGACGCATAATCCAGAGGATCTCTTCAGCCATGCGAATTGGTCATTCCGCGCCCCTTAGCGATTTTGATACTTGATCGTCCCTCTAAGTGCGTTTGAGAAGGACGGGCTGTCGCCCGTCAAACCCTCCGCTACCGCTATGCGCTTCCTGCACCTCACGCCGGTAGGGCTTGTTTCAGGCCTTCTTTCCCCAAAGGGCTACCGCCCGGGGAGGCCTCTAAATTGACTCCAGGACTTCGGGGCTTCCATTATCCATCTTCCTGACTGGATCCTGCCCCTTTAGTCCTTTCGTGGAGTCATCTAGAAAGAGCCTGGCAGAAAACCAGGCTCATAGCTCCAGCCTGGGTATTCACCCTGGAATACCGGCTGGTCACCGTAGTCTTGATAGCCGTAGTACGAATAACGATTCCAATAGGGATGTCCGTACCAACCCCTGTGGCCACCTCCGTACCAGTCGCGACCTCTGTACTCGTGGCGATGTTCGTACCCGTAGTAACGTCCGTACCCGTAGTGACCTTCGTGCCAACCATCATCTGCGAACGCAGCGGTGGGCGCGATCGCCAGAATACCGGCCAGAACCAGACCGGCCAGTGAACCCTTGATTAATTTCATAAACAATCTTTCTGACGCAATTCTCATCCTGATCACCCGACGGCGATAATCGAGTATTGTGATGCGCATATCAGGCCACATGATGGGCCTCTCTAGACGCGCTAGCAAAACAGCCATCGGGCATTGTGCGGAAAAGCGATAGTTTCGCTAACATGGCGCGTTATGTACTCGACACAGGAACAGTGACGAGAAAAAAAGAGAGGCTGAATTTGGGTCAGTCGGCCCGCTTTGAGATGTGGAGACATCTTCTGCGGATTGAAATTTAGTCGCCCGCGATTGATAGCAGCGCTAACAGATATTGCCACGGCGACCATAACACTAGATAGCAACGTTGCGGCGATTCTAATTGTAAGCCCGTGTGACGAATATGGAAATTAAGCCTTTCGTCGTTTGACGGCTAATTTCCCTGCAAGCGCGTCCGTAATCGGACTCCAGGCCCTCGTAATGCGTGGTCGCCATCCCCAGCGTTTAAAACCGTAGTTCAGGTCTCACTGCGTTGGGGGTTGCGGTCTTAGTCCACAATTCAACAAACCAAATGAAACTCTCCATCCGAGGTCCGGCACCGAGGGAGTGGAAGGAAGGAAAAAGGTCCGTCTTCCTGATAGGATCCTGCCCTTCGATTCCCCTGACGTAGAAAAGCATGGACGCTTCGCCATGCAGAAAGGTAAAAAAGAAAAATATCTCCTATGGATGGAACACCCTCCGGCGATTCCGCGTGGCCTGACGCTGACACAGAAGCATTGTTCGCAACCATCGGCCGCTACCTACTCACCTTTCAGTGGATCGAAGGCAAACTCGACCAAATCCTTTTATTAGGATGGGGAGAAGACAACATGTAGAATCGATTCTTGCGAATTACCGAACGGAGATAGCTGACGATGCATCACTGACGGATTTACTTGAGATTTTGGATGCGTTCGCGGAAGTCGGCTGGCCTGAGGCGTCGTGGCTGGTGTGGCGGCTCGATGAAATTTATCGCTGAAAGTTTAGAGATTTCAGAAGCGGAGCAAGTCCTGTTGCCTATTTCGACGAGAAAAAATTCGAGGAAAAATTCGACGAGGTCGTTAACAACCTCGAAAAAGAAGCTGACTTCCTCGGTTTGAGTTTACTGCAAGACGGCCAATAGGGCGCCGCCTTCCGACGTCGCTAGTTCCTGCGTCGATACCGTACCGTCGTGGTCCCGATCGGCGACCTTGAAGCGAGCCCGGACTAGTGCCCAATACTCGGCCTTGTCCAAGGTGCCATCCTTATCCACGTCGACTTTGCTGAATTCCGATGCGGTGATTCCTGCCGCAGCAGCCTCCTTGGGATCCAACGTGCCGTCATGATCGGTATCGAGGGCGGCAAAATGCCTCTCAGCCGCTTTCTTGGCTTCCTTCAAATCGATTGTGCCGTCCGCATCGGTGTCCAGAGTCCTCATTGCTGCTTGAGCGGTACTGGGAGGAGTTGCGGCCTGCGCCATGCCCGTCGATGCCAGCGAGAACCAAGTGCCGACGCTTACAAGTGCAATCCCAATGCCGACCTTAGAGGTTTTTGTCATGGCTTGTAACTCCAGTTGATGTTGCCAATTACCTTAATTCAACCTGACTTAAGTCTTACGCCATTTTTCATGATACGCAATCGCACGAGACAACATCCAATAACAGGACGATATGATCGGGGTAAACGCCGATATCCGAATCGGTGCCTCGAACAAACCATGGCGCCGCTCGCTAGTCCACTCCAACAAGCCCAAGCGTTTACGGACGCTCTTGGCTGCTCTGAGAACCGCAACACGATGTTTCTTTTCAATGCTCGCGACGTCCGACCAGGCGAGGCGACAGATCTCTTCAATCGTGAAACTGCGATCAGTGTCCTTGAGTATGTGCTCAACAAGACGTTCAATTCTGCCTGCGCCTTTGCTCATGTCTTTAAGTGTTTCCACTCATGACAATGTAATGAGAGGAAACGTTTATCGCGGTGACCTGACATTCATAGGAGGTAGCCGCGCGGTGTCCATCATGTTCATTTTCTCTTTGCTTCTTAGTAGTAATAACTTCGTTACCTGCGTCGAATCGCCGCTGAAGTTCCCGCGCCTTCTGCGCCGCGCTCTTCAACGGTTCGGGCGGCTGCGGGTTCGGAGTAACAACCGGCACCTTAACTCTGTCTCTCATGCTCCGTTGCCGTTCTTAGCAGGTTCGTGGATCGTGAATTCTCGTTCCAGCTGTTCGGAGTTAGCATGCGATCAAAAATGCAAAACGTCTCACCGGAATAACTCCATTTTCTTTTTCCGAAAGCAGATGGCGACATTTCGCACAAGTTCCTGATTTTCCTAATGGGCTACTTCCGATTGGAGATGCAATTTGTCGGTTTAATCCCGCTTACGGCCAAGGTATGACCGTGGCCTTGCAAGAAGCCAATCTGCTGTTTGATTTGCTTCGGACGTTGGATGGAAGTCAGCTCTCCACGCTGGCGCCAACTTTCCTAACCAAAGCTGAGACATTGATTGCGGCTCCCTGGGCTATGTCGGCCATTCCTGATTTCATTTACCCGGAAACCACCGGGGAACGCCCAGCAGACTTGGAGGATCGCCTCAATTTCCAGAGGGCGCTAGGTCGATTAGCTGTCCGCGATCCGGAAGTATATGAATTGCTAACAGAGATCAGGAACCTTCTCAAGCCGCTCTCTCTACTAGACGATCCTTCGATCGTAAGGAGAGTAAAAGAAGAAATTGCCAAGGGCTCGCAGGGTAAGCAGTCGCTAGCAGTCGCCAGGACATGAAGGTGCCTGCTCCGCCAGCCAGTGCAGCTTGTGCTGCGAGCTGTCGGTGGTCTCGGTGATGCTCATCTGCGTGACCGTCATCTGCGACATGTTCACGAAGGCCTCGACGCCGTGGTGGCACGCCACCGCGGCGGTGTTGACCGTGGCTTCCAGATAAGCCGCCGAGACCGACATTCCGAAATAGATGCGCGCGCAACCTTCGATCGCGCGGTGCATCGAGGTGAGATCCGTCAGGTCGCCCTGCACAACCTCGGCACCGAGGCGGCGCAACGCTTCGGCGCGCTCATCCTCCCGCCGGACCAAGGCGCGTACCTTATGCCCCTTAGCGAGCAGCAATGCGGTGAGGTTGCGGCCTATAGCACCGAGATCGCCGGCCGCTCCGGTCACAAGGATCGGGCTGTCATGTGCAGATTTCATCGTCATATCGCTTACCTTGTAATTGCGTTCAGATAGATTGGGAGGCGTTCGGTGTTCGGCGTGTTCTAGGGTCTGATCGTCACCGGCGCGGCAGGGTGTTTGCTGGACGAACGGCGGGATTACAGGACCTCGACGGTCCTCTCCTCGTCGCCGCGCGCAAGGTCCTCAGCCTTCGGGTGCGCGGTGCGCTCATGGACGTGGGACGCGGGCGTCCGATCGATCAGCAGGCTGAGCAGTTCGGGGCGGCTGTAGTGACCGCGTGCGTCCATGATTCTCTTGCGGGAGTCGATCTGAGCGAAGTCAAGATCTGAAATCACTTCGCCTTCACCAGCTTTGAGAGGCTCGCCGATGATCTGGCCTTCCGGGTTCACAATGGCGGTGAAGCAGCCGCCGGAAATCGGCCCGATAGCACAACCCGTATCCTTCATGATCTGGACCTGCTGATCGGCATCGAGCCACGCCGTCGCGTTGACAACAAAGCAAGCGGATTCGAGGGCGTGCTGGCGGATGTTAACTTCCGTCTGCTCCGCGAACAGCGGGCCGGCGAAGCTTCGCGAGATGATATAGCGGTGTCCGCTAGCATCCCGGCCACGAGCCATCCTCTACCAGCGCACGGATCATTTGCGAGAAATTCGAGAGACTTGTCTCGCCGGAATAGGATTGCCAATTAGTATTTGTTACGAACGAAGCGGCGGTGTTGAAAGCCAGGTCGGGTGTCTGCGCGCTTCTGCCCAGCGGGTCGAACGGCAGCAGGTTCTGTATCCGCAGAAATAGGTAACCCAAGCCCATCATGGCAGCATTGGATAGAAGCAGGGCCAGGCCATAGCGCTTCCACGACATCCTCTCCTCGGGATCAATGCCGAGGACCTTGTAAGTCAGGCGTTCCAGCCTGGCGTGCGAGGGACTCGAGAATGTTCGGGCCAGCCACATGCCCATGGGCACGACGAGCGCTATCAGGATCAGCACAAATAGCGTGAACTGCATCAGATCATTGATCATGTCGAGACCTCTCAGATTTTGTCCAAAGCGATAATGAAGCCGGCAGTGAACGCATAGAACGCGACCCATGCCAGAATGAAGATGACGTCACTCATATTCACCCCCGGTTTGTTTGTGGTTGTTTGTCTGATCGCGTCAGAACTTCTCTGGCTTGATCAAGGCGTAGAAGAGATAGACGAAGAGCCCGAGCGTGAGCAGTGCAATTATCCATGTCATAAGAATTGGCCATTAGGGTAAGATAATGACCGCTGCATTAAGGCGGCGCTGAATTGCGGGCCGCGCCATAAAAACGGCATAAAGACACCCGGCTCCAGGAGTGGCTTAGCTCGAATTCTATCGATGCAAAGCACGTTACATCGGCCGAAAACTCTTGCTCGATGGACATCCTAGGTTGCCAGATTCGACGGCGGAGCAAGCCGGGGTAGAGCTCGCACTTTAGCCGAAACGAGTTTACAACCGAGTCGATTATCTGCTCCTCTTATTCGGCGCTCTTTACTTTGCCGGCTACCTTGAAGCCTTAAACATTGTATCTGAACCCCTGCAGGTCGAGAGTAGCTTTTTACTCCCCAACCATCGCGCCGTTAAAAATAGACCTGGAATCAAATTCTGCCTGATCCGGCCGCCAAAGCACCATCGGTCTTTATTCTCTTCTTCGATTGGCAGGTGAAGCAGTAAATGAATTCCGCCTTCTTCGTCTTCGACTTCATAGGAGGGAACGCCATGTTGATTCTTCGTCAGCTCAGATGCGTAAGTTGTGCGGCTGATAAAGCCTTCCAAAGGCTCTGGTGCATACAGACGGGGTGGTGAATTTCTAGAGCCACCCGACTCTTCGTTCCAGGTTCTCCCTGAACGCCACGCCCATGCATGGATCAACCAAAGAGGTTATCAGATTCTTATCGATATTACTAGAACACTCTCAAGGACTGTTATTTTGATTTCGGTTGGCAAACAATCGATTCAATTACTTAAGGCAAACCAGATTCGGTAGCCTGCGGCAGTATTTTCAACCGATGGCGCTCCTAAATCATCGTCATCGACACTGATCTTTTCTGGCTGCCACATGCTAGGGTCGGGAGACGCGGGATATGTTCTAGCAGGAGGTGTATTGCTATATCTATCCGTTCCTGCTTTGCCTTCCGGCATCGATACCTCCCATAAACGGCACGGTGCCGATTGGAACCGGTTTCGGAGGAGGTAAGTGGTCGATGGCTAGCGGAACGGGATGACTTTTGACGTGATAGGCTTGGATGAGCATCTAGAGGAGCGACCCTAAACTAAACAGAATAGAATCTAGAGTGACTGCGAGCATGATTCCGGCAAAGAGTTTCCTGGTGATACCCCAATAGATAAGGAGGGTTATCGAGTAGAGAAAAAGCATGCCGCTATTTGATTTCACCCTTCTCGATTGCTTCGTAGAGTGTATCAATATCCTCTTCCGTTGTAGTTTCTAATTGTTGGAGAAGAAGTTTGCGGAAAGAATTTTTCATTTCCCTGCCGATTACTGCTTCATCGATAGGCTGACCAAGATCTTGATGCTTATTGAATGCCATATTCCGCAAAACGGCCAATAAAGCCTTCCGGTTTGGAATCATCTTTTTGCGAGAGATATCCTACCAGATGCCGTAGGCAAGCCGAATAGTTCCCATATAACGATTCAGGCGAATCTTCGCTATTAAGCCGCAAAATCGTTCGGATAAGTTCTTTGAGTTTTAAATTCATGGTTCAAAAGCATAGAAGATGCCGGATTAGGCAGCAACGAACGGAACCAGCTTTCCCGCTGCCTTGCTAACCTAGGAAAAAACTACCAGCTTCGGAGATCTGGAAGAGCGCGAAGAAACGGCGAAACAAGATCTCGGTTCGCGATTACCTCAATGCGATCCTTCCAAGTGGCCAAGCGTTCACTCATCCGCTTCCGGGAGAACGAAAGTAGCCGTCTTACGGGGTCACTTGCCGGTTCGTAAAAAATTGCAAGCTAAGGAAGGGCCGTGTGCGGTGCAAAGGTGTTCCGGAGTGGTCGCAACTTCCGATTTCGCAGGCCGCCGTCGCGACGCCAATGGTAGTCGCCGGTCAAGTTGATGTGTTCCCATTTCAATGGTGAGAGATGTACTAGTGCATTAAGTCCGTGACTCATATAGCGCTGTGATGATAGGCTGTATAGATGGGTTTAGCTCGAGTTGTATTGGCTCCGCCCGAGCGGAGGGAACTGGGACGCCGTGCACGAAGTCGATCACTGGCGGTGGAGTTGGTTAAGAGAGCAAAGGTCATTCTGATGTTAGCAGCTGGTCGGTCTTACGG
>Ga0209647_1003376_pt1 | contig 12362 bp, 7 predicted proteins | sample GraSoi_2013_60cm_FD_185827 | JGI IMG/M metagenome (GOLD analysis project Ga0209647, IMG submission 185827) | Grasslands soil microbial communities from the Angelo Coastal Reserve, California, USA - Sample 9_17_2013_60cm (SPAdes) (version 2) | ecosystem: Environmental > Terrestrial > Soil >... | reverse complement strand
AGCGGGGTTGATCACTGATGGGCGTAGAGGTGGCTCCTGGGCGTGTTTGTGTAGTACAGCCAGCGCTGTTTTTCCCTCGAACGGAACCCTGCCTGTTAACATCTGGTAGAGCACGATGCCCAGAGCGTATATATCGCTGCTCGGGCTGGCTGGCTCCTCCAGCAGTTCCGGCGCCATATACTCTGGCGTGCCGATGACGGTGCCGACCTGGGTCAGGCCGTTGATCTCATCTTGTGACTTCGCGATACCAAAATCGGCCAGGTAGGCATAGTGGTCATCACGTAACAAAATATTTGAGGGTTTGATATCCCGGTGGAGAACACCCCGCTCATGTGCGAATTGCAGGGCGCTGGCGATTTGTTCAAGCAGAGTGCCCGCTTCCTCCGGTGAAAGCGCTCCCTTTTTTTTCAGCAGATCGGCCAGGGTACCATGAGCAGCATAGGGCATAACCAGGTAATGCCAGTCGTCCTGTTCGCCATATTCAAAAACTGGTAGGATATGGTTATGTGCAAGGGGTCCAATGGTTTCGGCTTCGCGTCGGAAGCGAGCGAAATGCTCCGTGCGGCCGGTGTGAACGACTTTGATGGCCACATCGCGAAAGAGATGGTCGTCATGTGCGAGATAGACTTCTGCCATCCCACCACGTCCTAAAAGGTATTTGAGTTGATGGTGTCCGAGTGTACTTCCTTCCAATCCAGGCATGAGCAGGTGCATTCCCTCCTCTTAATCTATTTAATCTATTTGCCCATTAGTTTATATCATAATTCTGAAAGGGTCCAGTGGTCATTCCGATTAAACCAGGGTCCGAAAGGAATGGGTAGAACCATTAGTGACGCTCATTTTTGGAACGGATATCCGAAGGTAGCTAGCACAAGGACGTGTACACTGTAAAAAGCTGTGCGGAAAGTGATAGAATGCTGACAACAAAGAGAATGAAAAGCTTCCAGGGAGAAGATTGAGAGTAAGCGATGAGAGAGATGAGCAAAATGAGCGAGTTGCAGCACACATCGGCGGGTGATTTCCCTGATCTGCTGCATACAAAACTGGCTCTACCTCGCCCACGCCCTGCTCTCGTAACACGAGAGGCCCTTTTTACATTGCTTGATAGCAGCCTGGAACAGCTTCTCACGTTGCTTTCTGCACCGGCTGGTTTCGGCAAGACAACGTTAGTACGCGCATGGATCGCAGCGCGGCATCACCAGCAAGAACAATTCAAGTTCGCGTGGTTATCATTGGATACGAACGACAACGATCCCATTCGCTTCTTGCACTATATGGTCGCCGCCTTTCAGCGCTTTGACGATACCACTGGTCGTGCTGCCCTGGATCAAATCAGCGCGTCGCAGTCATTTTCCCCTGGGTCCCGACCCCAACGCCCCTCATTTGAGGCCATACTCACAATACTCATCAATGACTTGAGCAAGATACAGGAACCGTGCATTCTTGTTTTAGACGATTATCACTTTATTACGTCGCCTCAGATCCACGAGACAATGGCTTTTTTACTTGATCATCTCCCTTCAATGATCCATATCATGCTACTCTCACGCGTTGATCCGCCGTTTCTCACCGCACGTTTGCGCGCATACGGCGATATTCTCGAACTACGAGCAAACGAACTCCACTTTTCACTTCAGGAAACCCGGCTATTCTTACAACAGGCCATACCATTTCCCCTCTCTGATAAGACAATCGCGAGGCTACACGAGCGCACCGAGGGTTGGCAAGCAGGCCTCAACCTCGTGGCATTTGCGCTACGTGGGCATACACCTCCTCAGCAGCAAGAAAACTTTATCGAGACCCTTACTGGTAGCTATCGACCTTTACTGGAATACCTGGTTGGCGATGTGCTCAACGCCCAACCAGAGCCGCTTCAGAATTTTCTGCTTCAAACAAGTGGGCTGAAAAGTTTAACACCATCGCTTTGTGAGAGCGTCACCGGTCGAGAAGATAGCGATCTTCTCCTCGCCGAGCTTGAACATGCCAACCTGTTTTTGGAATCCCTTGACGGCGTAGGTCAGTGGTACCGCTATCATCCCCTTTTTGCCGAAGCAATGCAGCACGAGGCTCGTCAGCGTCTTGGAGAAGAGGCATTCTCTGTTTGTTTTCTGCGCGCAAGTTCCTGGTATGAGCAGCAGAACAAGCTAATGAATGCGATTGAAATGGCACTGCTAGCGCAAGATTTTACACGAGCTGCTACGCTTATTGAGCGCTTTGATACATCGCTTTATGCAGTGAAAACCCGCGACTTTTACCTGTTAAAATGCTGGTTGGACCAGTTCCCACAGGTATTTTTGCAGAGCCACCCTACCCTTTGTTTTTTTTATGCAGGCGTGCTGATGTTCGATCCAAACGGGCGTATCTTGACAGATACGGAACAGTTTGAGCGCGTCGAGGTATTGTTGCACCTCGCAGAAGAGCGCTGGCAACTCGACGGCAACACGACTGGCATTGGAAACATTTACGCCATGCGCGCCTTACTGACCGCCTGGCAAATGAAACTCAGCCAGGCAGGAACCTTTGCCAGGCGGGCGCTTACCTATTTGCCAGAAGGGGAAGTTATATGGAGCAGCGCGTGCCTGGCGATCATCGGAACCGAGGAGCGCTTCTTTGGCTCACTGGATGTGGCCCTACCAACGATCCAGAAGTCACTGGCGTTGGTTCGATCCACAAACAACATTTATGGGATACGCGCGACCCGCCTTGGACTGGGTGAAGTCTACATCGATCAAGGGAAGTTGCGCCAGGCCGCAGAGAATTATCACCAGGTGCTCGTCGAAGCAGGGGAAGATATTTTCGATCGAGGCAAGGCTTTGCTGAGCCTGGCGCTCATTTCTTACGAGCAGAATATGCTCTCTTCCGCCGAGCAACAAGCGCAAGAAGCGCTTCTGGCAGGACAAACGCTTGGGGATGAGCAGATGCAGGTACAGGCTGCGCTCGTGCTGGCACGAGTACTTTGTGCTCATGGATGTACGGAGCAAGCCCTGGAGCAAGTGGAGCAGCTTGTCTCACGCACACAGGATCATGCATTTTCTTTTCTGCATAGAGAAGTACTTCTCTGGCAAGCGCGGTTCCAGTTGGCACAGCTAGATTTTCCCGCCGTGCAGCGCTGGATTGATCATAGGAACATGACCGATGAAACGCTTCCTTTTTTCCTGCATATGCGGGAGGATCTACTCGTGACTCGCTTCCTCCTCGCACAGAGTAAAGAGGAAGCGGCACGACAACTCCTTGAGCAGTACCTTGTCAGGGCATATCGGCACGCCTACACAGGAAGCGCGATAGAAATCAGCGTGTTGTTGGCGCTGTCTCATTTTCGTCGGCGCACATTGGATGTTGCCCGGCAAGTATTGCAAGAGGTGCTGCCGCAGGTTCGCTCTGAGAATTACCAGCGCCTATTCCTGGACGAAGGTCAGCCTATGGCCGCGTTGTTGCGCACCCTTGTTCCAAGCAACAAACAGCAACAGACAAGCGCAGACGATACGTATCTTTTCCAGATCTTATCAGCCTTTGAACATGAGCTACAAGAGCAACCACCAATTGCCAGGCTTGCGCAATCATCTCTCGTTGAATCACTGAGCCTGCAAGAACAACGCGTTCTGCGCCTTTTCGTGGCTGGTCTTTCCAAGGAGATCGCGCGCGAACTGGTTGTCTCCACGAACACGGTTAAAACGCATCTCCAGCGTATCTACCGCAAACTGAATGTGAGTAGCCGTGCCGAAGCACGAGTGGCTGCACACGATTACCACCTGTTATAGTCCAGCCAACGCCAAATTCACCCCTTGGAATCACCCCAAACGGGTGACAGAGATTCACCCTTTTGTGCTTTACACTAACAGCAGACGACACGCGATTATCTATCGCATTCTTATCACTCTAGTATTCAAGGAGTTTTGACGATGTCAACACAATCATTTCACGTGATTATCATTGGTGGTGGGATCGGCGGTCTTTGCCTGGCGCAGCGCTTGAAGCAGGCGGGAATAGCAGTAGACGTTTACGAACGAGATCAATCACGCACTTCGTGCCTCCAGGGCTATCGTATCCACATCAATCCAAATGGCAGCCGGGCACTTTACGAGAGCTTACCCCCGCGTCTCTACGACATTTTTGTGGCGACATGTGGCAAATCCGGTCAAGGCTTCAACTTCCTCTCCGAACGATTAGAAGAACTGCTTTTCATCAACACAGTCGATCCTGATGAGGTGAAGGATCGTGTTGATAGTCATAAATCGGTGAGCCGGTTTACCCTGCGCCAGGTGCTCCTGGCCGGGCTGGACGATGTTGTGCATTTCGATAAACAATTCAAGCGCTACGAGGAGACGCCGGACGGAAAATTCACGGTATTCTTTGAAGATGGCTCAGAGGCCAACTGTAATGTCTTAATCGGGGCCGATGGCAGCAATTCACGTGTACGGCAACAGTTTCTCCCTCATGCCAACAGGATCGACACCGGCTACCGCGCTATTCAGGGCAAGACGATATTGACGGATGAAATCAAGCGTGCGCTCCCCGCCAACCTGTTTCTTGGTCCCGCCTCTGTTATCGCCCCAAAGGGGATGGGTATGTTTGTCGCCGTGCAGCAGTTTAAGCACAAGCCGGAAGAGATTGCGGAGATCGGCGAGGCGATCAAATTGCATCCCGACCTGCTGTTGAGCGACACCAGCGATTTCGTCGGTTGGGGATTTGTCGCAAGGCAGGAACAATTCCCACAGAGCGAAAAACTGAACGTGATGGATGGGGCAGCGCTCAGACAAACTGCGTTGGATATGATCAAAAATTGGCATCCCAATTTGCAGAAGCTCATTCGTGAGGCAGATTCTACGACAATTATTCTAACCAACATTTACACATCGCGGCCTGTTGAGCAATGGCCAACAAAGCATATCACGCTGATTGGCGACGCCATTCACAGCATGACGCCAGCACGAGGAATCGGTGCGAATACCGCGCTACGCGATGCGGGCATTCTGGGTCGCAACCTTGTCGCAGTTTCTCATAACGAGATGACGCTCGATCAAGCCATCCACGATTATGAGACAGAAATGCTCAAGTACGGCTTCGATGCTGTGCTAAGTTCGCAGAAGGCGCTTGAGCAATCGGCGGCCCTGGCTAAGCCCCTATCCCTGGCCCTGGCAAAAACCACGTTCAGGTTCTTGAATGCCGTTCCCCCGCTGAAACGCCGGGTGTTCAGCGGATTTGGAGATAACTAGCGAGTCGCCACGTGCTCATCCGCAGGAAGCATTGCTTCTGCTGTGTAACATGTTATCCTGATAGCACGGGTACTTCAAAAAGTCCTGGCCTTTTGGTTATGAATTGAGAATTTGTTCTAAATTAGGTATAATGTTCCTATTGAGCCATCCAGTGTTTCAGAAAGGACTGAAAATTCATAGTGAACTACCGCTGAGCTAAAGACTCAGCGGCTTCTTCGGAAGCCTGAGTTCACCAGACTCATTTCTAGAAATGGGAATATCGTTCGAGAGGTTATGACACCTGCGGTTGACGCATCAGACCGCTGCTCTGTCGCCTGGGTTTAAGTAGGACTGAGGGAAGGTCCGGTGATCCAGGTGCAAAGAAACCTCGCCAAGTTGGCAAGGTTTCCGCGCAAAAAGCCTTTGGAACCCTGTCGAGATGAAGGCGGATTCTCTTCGTGGTCACAGCGAAGGGATACGCACCACCTGCCTGCGGGCAGAGCATTTTTCCGAAAGGAAGTTTTTCGATGAACGTTGTCTATGTGCTTTCGCCAGAGAGAAAACCACTGATGCCTTGTGTCTCAGTGATTGCTCGCTTGCTCCTCAAAGATGGAAAGGCCAAAGTGGTTCGGCGGACTCCCTTTACGATCAAGTTGGTTTCTCCGCCGGAAACTGAGTATACCCAGGCGCTAACCCTGGGAGTGGATACTGGCAGTTCCGTGGTAGGTTCGGCAGCGGCCAACGCGCAGGGAAACATGCTCTATCTTTCAGAAGTGGAACTTCGCAACGATATCGCGACCACCCTGAAGGAACGAGCATCCTTGCGCCGAAACCGTCGCAACCGCAAAACAAGATATCGCCCTACCCGCTTCTTGAATCGCAAAAATTCCATCAAACGAGAACGTTTTTCACCGACCATGAGGAGCAAGATCGAGGCTCACCTGCGAGAAATCCGCTTTGTGCAGTCACTTTTACCAATCACCTCCATTGTGCTGGAAACGGGAACCTTTGACCCTCATGCGCTCAAAAATCCCGAAGTGTTACAACACAAGTGGCTGTATCAGAAGGGCGTGAACTATGGTTTTGCCAATACCAAAGCCTACGTGCTCACACGAGATACCTACACCTGCCAGCATTGCAAAGGAAAATCGAAAGATCAACGGCTTGAAGTGCATCACATTGTTTTCCGAAATCAACAAGGAAGCGATGAAGAGGCGAATCTTTTGACGTTGTGCCAAACCTGTCATGACGCTCTCCATGCGGGAACCATCATACTCAAGCGCACCGGCAAGAAAAAAGGGAACTTGCTGCATGCTACCCAGATGAACAGCATTCGCCTCCAGTTGCTCCGGCACGTTGCAGCAGAGGAAACCTGGGGTTTTGTCACGAAAGAACATCGCCTTCTTGCGGGTCTCCCCAAGGAACATTTCAATGATGCGGCAGTGATAGCCACGAGAGGGAAAACGCCTGTCTTCCGAACAAGTTACGTTCTTGTGAAGAAATGCGTCCCTGATGGGGATTACCAGCAAACACACGGGAAAAGGAGCGAACAACGCATCACGACCGGCAAGATAGCAGGGTTCCGCAAGTTTGACAAAGTGCGTTACCAGGGTGCAGAGTACTTCATCAAAGGGAGAATGTCTACAGGGTATGCTATTTTGATGCCTATTTCGGGGCAGAAGCTCGCTTTGAAACCCATCCCCAAGTTTGAAAAAATGCAGAGAGTGAGTGCCCGTTCCTCATGGATGATGAGTCAAAAAACCATGCAAAGTTTCTCATCCTCTACCAGCTGATAGGTGTTTGCAAATACAGGAAAAAGCTTTTAAATAGCTATGGCGATGTTACAAAGGCACTGTTTGAGGAAATTGCCGCTTCATCTGATTTTTCCATAGAACAGATGGAAGTGGATCAGGATCATCTTCACTGCTTAGTGAAGAGCGAACCGCGCATTTCACCGCTGGCCAGTGTTCGTAAATTGAAACAGGAATCGACGTTTCAACTTTGGCAGAGGCACGAAAAAGAATTGAAACAGCATTCTTGGCAAGAACGGACCTTCTGGAGCGATGGGTACTTTTGTTGTACCATTGGCAATGCAAGCCAGGGGACGATCCGTCGTTACATCGAAAGTCAAGGGTGAAGCGCGGCGAGAAAACCACGAGGCTCAAGACCTCGTGGTTTTCTCGCTGCACCTGTATAAAATCTTTGCCATGCTCGTCAAGGGCAAGCTCGTTGTCAAACTTCCGAAGCCTCGGGTGGATGCGCTCGTCGCCTCTGGAGATGGGGAACGCTTTGATCCCCGTCATGATGGTCGACTCATGAAGGAGTGGTTAAGCGTAGAACCAACGTCTGAAGAAGAATGGCTGCCTCTGGCGAGAGAAGCGATGGAGTTTGTGGCCTCACAACGTTGACCAGGCTTGTCACATTACGGCACCGTGTAATCATGCGCATTACCTCCTTGCATGTGGTATGCTTCTGAGAGAAGGTCAGCGGCAGATGGGGGCACGATGACGATCATTGTAGGCATAGAGCCAGATGCTGCGCGGAGCGTCCTCACATGATGGTGGTAAGAAGGACGCATCCGTACACACCGAGGGCAAGGGGATCGTCGTCCCGCTCTTTCTCCTCAGGCTGACCAGCAGAGCCTCTCTCACATGTGCAAGAAATGAGGGTACCTCCATGAACATCCTGATCGAGAAGAACATCATGGTTCCCATGCGTGACGGGGTCAGACTCGCCGCCGATGTGTATCGTCCTGCCGAGGGCGGGCCGTTCCCGGTCATCATCCAGCGACTGCCGTACAATAAAGATCTCCCAGCAATGACGTTACTGTTGATGGATGTGTTCCGGGTCGTTCAGGCGGGCTACGTCATAGTGTTTCAGGATACTCGCGGCCAGTTTGCCGCAGAGGGCGAGTTCCATCCATTTTTCCAGGAGCCAGCTGATGGTATCGACACCATCGCCTGGGCGGCCAGTCAGCCATGGTCGAATGGCAAGGTCGGTCTGGCGGGCGGTTCCTATTTTGGAGCGACACAATGGCTAGCCGCACGCGAAGCGCCAGAGGCATTACAGGCGATGGCGCCGACCATTACAAGTGCAGACTACTACGAGAGCTGGACATACCAGGGCGGCGCATTTCAGCTTGGCTTTATCCTCCAGTGGACACTCGGTTTTGCTCTGGCCGAACAGCAGCGCCGACTCAAGACGGGCAAGGCGACGATGGAGGATCTGGGTCAGATCCTTGCTGCCCTTGGCGATGTGTTCACCCTGTATCGTCGCCTTCCACTGGTAGATATGCCGGTGCTGCAAGGGGTGACTCCGTACTACTTCGACTGGCTGGCCCATAGCAGCTACGATGACTACTGGCGGAGGACCGCTCCTCAAGAAGTCTACGAGCGGATCACGGTGCCAGCGCTCAATATTGGCGGCTGGTTCGATATCTTCCTGCTCGGCACACTCACCAACTACCAGGGGATGAAACAGCGCGGCGGCAGTGCCCGGGCGCGGCAGCACCAGCGATTACTGATCGGCCCGTGGTCACATGGAAGCTTTGGTGGTATCTTCCCGGAGCATAACTATGGCCTCTTCGCAAGCGCAGACGCTGCTGATTTCACTGGCACCCATCTCCGCTGGTTTGATCACTGGCTCAAAGGCATCGAGAACGGCGTGGAGCAGGACAAGCCAGTGAAGCTCTTCGTGATGGGACCCAACATCTGGCGTGAAGAGGACGATTGGCCACTGCCGGATACGCAGTTCCGCCCGTACTACTTGCACAGCAGCGGACACGCCAACACGGCTGCGGGCAACGGTACCCTTTCGAGGGAAGCGCCCGCTGATGAATCTGAGGATGTCTACCTCTATGATCCGCGTGATCCCGTCCCGACCAACGGTGGTGCCACATTCCTTCCGGGCTTACTGGTCGCAGTCAATGCGGGCCCACGCGATCAGCGCGGGGTCGAAACACGCGACGATGTGCTCTGCTACACGACGGCGCCGCTAGAACGTCCCGTCGAGATTACCGGCCCGATCGAACTGGTGCTCTTCGCCTCTTCCTCGGCGAAGGATACTGATTTCACTGGCAAGCTGGTCGATGTCTACCCTGGTGGTCGGGCTGAGTCAATCACCGACGGCATCCTGCGTGCTCGCCATCGCGAAACACTGTCAAAGTCAGTGCTGATGGAGCCGAACCAGGTGTATGAATTGCACATTACCGTCGGTGCAACCGCTCAGGTTTTTGGAGCTGGTCACTGTATCCGACTCGAAATCTCCAGTAGCAACTTCCCACGCTTTGATCGGAACACGAACACTGGCGGCACGATTGCCACAGAGAGTGAGAAGGATTTCGTGCAGGCGGTCAACCGCGTCTATCACGACAGCGCGCACCCCTCGCACCTCATTCTGCCCATCATTGAGCGAGAGTCATAAACCCCGCTTTGAAGGCCACAGGGCTTGCTACCGCAATTTCTGTGAGTGGGAAAGCAGGATAGCCATCATATCGGGAACGTGATGGGGGTGTAAGAACCTCGCACTTCTCGTCTGAGGGACACATCCTGTCGGATTTTGTCGCTATTTTTTGCAACATGGCCGGGGTCACTGCCCATGGCGAGGCTCATAATGTATGGATTACCCACCTCGTAACCCGGCCAGTGCCAGGACATCGTAGCTCTAGGGAGCGGTGAAAGCCGCCGTGCGGTACTTGCGTTCTTGCAAGGAGCGCAAGCGGGCCTGCGCTCGGGCTTGATGGAGCATGTGGGTGAGAAACTGCTCAAAGGAGAGCCGGGATCCCACCAGTCCCCGTAGGGGCAAGGATTTGAGGGTTTGCTGCTCGAGCAAGACCTGCATGCAGTGCTGCTTGGCATCCAACTGCAAGACGACGCGCCGACCCACGAGCTTGGAGGAGACGTAGTAGCGTTTGAGATCGATGCTGATCATCCCGTGCCGATCCACTTTGCGCTCCAGATGTACCCCATCCAGCTGCTGGAGCCAGCCCTCAGGATCCACCATGGTTGGCAGCGGAGGTAAAGCCGGAAGCTGGGGAAAGGCCGTGCGTGGGGGGCGGTTGCCACAGGAGAGCCCTTGATGGGGTCGTTTAAAGTTGTAGTGCGTGACGAACGTCTGCGTGTCCTGCCGGGCCTGCGCCAAGTCGGCTGGCCGATCCAGGGCGAGGCACTCCTCTTGATAGGTGCGGTTGAACCTCTCGACAAAGGCGTTTTGCTGGGGTTGATGGGGATCACACACCTGGATCTCGATGCCCAGACAGGCTCCAAAGCGGAGCAAGGCGGCAGGAAAATCACTGCCCGCAGGACTGCCGACCCAGCGTGGATCGCGATCCAGGGTGATGCAGGTGGGCCGCCCGTAGGTGCGCAAGGTCTCGCTCAGGGCTTGCAGCGCGGTCTCTGCCGTGAAATCCGCGCGCACATGCGCATCGAGCAGCACGGAAGTCCCGGTATCGATCACATTGAGGGTTTCGACCACGTGTTGCCGCTTGCCGTCGGGATCGGCAGGCCGACTTCCGACATCTTTGAAATCCATCTGCCAGACGCTCATGGGCGCGGGCCGCTCCAGGAGCTGATGGACCGGCTTGCCACGCTCGGGGATGCGCTCATGGGTTTGGAGGATGCGATACATCGTGCGACAGGAGGGAATGGGCAGTTGGAAGAACTGCAAGGCGGGATCCCGTTGGAGATAGGAGCGGATCGCCTCCTGACCAGGGACGCGGCGCAAGCCTTCTGGGGGCTGATCCCGAATGGCGAGCACCTGCTCCACCACCAGCGGATGCGTCTGGAGCGGCGGGTGCTTGCGCGCACGGGAGTGGCCTTGCAAGACCTGCTCCAACGGCACGCCTGCGGCTTGTTCTTCCCGCAAGCGTTTGAGCCATTTTTTGACCCATGCCTTCGCATAGCCCAGTGCGGCGGCAAACTGGGCATGCGACCAGTCGGGATGCCGTTGCAGTAGATGAGACAAATTTGCCCGGGCAGCGTAATATGAGAGCGTCATGACGGTCACTCCTTTCGTGAACAGCTTCTTTCGTTCTGCTCACAAGTGTACCGTCTTTTTTCTTTGTCTGCTCCAGATACGATGTGCTGACCTTGACCCGGTTACGAGGTGGGTAATCCATACACTCATAACGCTTTCATGACACTTCCTCCTTATACTAACACCAAAGAGGACGATGTGCAGCCGATCGTGTCGGGAAGCATGAGGCGCCCAGCACGGGAGTGCCTTTTCTGGTACGCGTCTTTCGACAGAAAGCCCTCTGCTGGAAGAGCTCTGCTGGGACATCCAGGAAGGCGCTGTTGCAAAGGAAGATATTGCGATGAGTATTCTGACGACCTCCTTATTCGCCTCAAGCGGATCAAAAACGATCGGCGTTGGCTACCATAACATTGGCAGTGGCTGTCACTACGCCGATCATCCCGATCTGGTCAAAAAAATCGAGGGTCGCTACGGCCAACGCTGTGGCCATCTGCCGTTAGAAGCTGAGCGCGTCCACGTGCTCGTGGCAGCTCCAACCGCTGAGATGGATGCCCAATGGGCCTATCTGAGCCAGTTGATGGGCAAAACCATTACCGCTCTCAGCCTGCAGGATCTCACCATTGCTCTGCGAGAAGCTGCCGACCCTACCATCCAAGTCGTACCATATATCAACATGCCGGAAACCGAACACTGGATCCAGGAAGAACTAGGAGCTACCTCGTGGGAATTGACAGGCAAGATGGTGCAGTTGCTCAAAAACAAAGCCGATTTTTATCAGCTGGTGGAGGACCTTCAGCTGGAGGGGATGGCAGTACCCGAGTATACCATTGCTCCGGTGGCCGCTGTTCCTCAAGCTGCTCTGCGCTTGCTCGGCATCATAGAAGAGATCATCAGCCAGGCAGGTGTGGGCAGTTATCCTGTGGGGGTGATGCTGCGCGCTGCCGAATCCGATGGCCATTACGGCAGTTGCCTCGTCTATGAGCACCAGCAGCGTATCCTGGTCGTCCCAGATGGCGATATGCAGCAGGCCCGGAGCTCATCCACGTGGCAGCACGCCTTAACAGTGGCCCAACGGCATCTGGCGGCTAGTATGAATCAGCAGCAGGAAAGCCGCGTAGTCATCAGCCGTTTTGTCGAGGTGGCCGATTCCCCGGGGCTTTCGTTCGTGATTGTGGACGGGCAGATCGCATCGCTCGG
>Ga0209647_1003368_pt1 | contig 12387 bp, 10 predicted proteins | sample GraSoi_2013_60cm_FD_185827 | JGI IMG/M metagenome (GOLD analysis project Ga0209647, IMG submission 185827) | Grasslands soil microbial communities from the Angelo Coastal Reserve, California, USA - Sample 9_17_2013_60cm (SPAdes) (version 2) | ecosystem: Environmental > Terrestrial > Soil >... | reverse complement strand
ATAGCTTCCAATGCTGAGCCAATCAGGAAGTTGCCGCAGAGTTTCACCACATTTGCGTCCTTGGGACGCTCGCCGAAGTCGAATATGCCCTGACCGAGTGCCTGGAGAATCGGCAGTATTCGTTGCTTGGCCGCAGGTACTCCAGCGACACAAATCCACAGTTTTCCGGCTGCCGCGGCATCAGGCCTGCCAAAAACTGGCGCGGCAACGTATGTGGCGCCATATTGCGCGTGCATGTCTGTCATACGCTCAGCTGTAGCTGGAGAAACAGTGCTCATTGAGATGTGAATACCACCCGGCCCCAGGTGTTCTAGCATACCATCCGGTCCCAGCGTCACATCCTCCAGGGCAGCGTCGTCTGCCACCATCGTGATGACAATCCCTCCTGGTTCAACCGCCTCGCCGGGATGCATGACCACCTGCGCTCCCTCTGCGGCCAGCGACTCCGCCTTCCTGGTATCACGATTGTAGACGCGCAACTTATAGCCAGCTTTAAGCAGATTACTCGCCATAGAGCGTCCCATGTGTCCAAGACCTATGAATCCAATGATTTCGCTCATTTGTACTCCTCGTTCGTAGAGTTCAACAATATACTCACTCTTTAGCTATATCTAATGGGTATTACGTTCCGGTCGTTACAAGTGGTACATACACATGATTTTGTGTTGCCAGGTTCATCTCTTTTGCTGCATGTTTCAAAAGGGGATGAATCATGTCTCTTGCAGGTGCTCCTACCGTGCTCAAATCCAGTGAACTGCCGGTTGAGAGTAACGCTGATACGTATAGTAAAATGATGGGCATCCCACAATGTAAGCCCAAGGTGTCCTCTGATTGTTTAGGAACTCTGCATATCGATTTTAGTAAGTGTTTGCAAGAAAGGGAAAGGAGGGAATCACAGCCAGCGTCAAATTTGATATTTGAGTCTGACAAGTTCTGTTACGGGTTCCTCTTACGAGATCTTACAACAGAAAAAGGAGAATTGCATTGAAAGGATATAACTTCGTCCGAGCGCTTAGAAGCAGTTCAGGCGCAAAGTGGAGCATTCGCCTTCTATCCGTGCTAGCCATTGTGGGGGTACTGTCACTAGCCATTCCAGTTTCTGCCGCTGCTGGTGATACGCTCGTCACTGTTGGAAGTCCTCCTACCCCTTTCTCACAGAATAAGCAGAACGAACCGGCAGTGGCAGTCGATGCCAACCATCCGAATATCTTAGCATCTGGTGCGAATGAAGAAATCGACTTCGAGGCCTGTAATGCGGGTGACCCCACGACCTGTCCGTTCACCCCGGGAGTTGGCACCTCGGGCGTCTACTTCTCCTTCGATAGCGGCGCAAGCTGGACACAACCAACTTATAGTGGCTGGACGGCCAGGGATTGTCTGGGTCCTGCTCCCTGTACCCCGCATGTCGGGCCCATTGGCACCTTGCCAAAGTATTTTGAGAACGGGTTGGTCTCCGGTGGCGACCCAGGGCTCGCCTTCGGCCCCAGACCGGATACCAGTGGTCATTTCTCCTGGTCTAACGGTTCGCGACTCTACTACTCGAACCTCACCTCGAACTTCCCCGGCACGCAGGCGTTCATGGGCTTTGAAGCTACCGTCGTCTCACGTACGGATAATGTGCAGGCGGCGGCAGCAAACGACGCCAACGCCTGGATGCCTCCAGTGATCGTCTCCAAGCAGTCGTCGACGACGTTCAGCGACAAGGAGCAGATCTGGGCAGACAACGCCGCGAGTAGCCCGTTCTTCGGCAACGCCTACCTGTGCTGGGCATCCTTCCGCAGCGATAGCCATGGCAATGCCTCGCCGCAGCCGCTGGTCGTCGCCACGTCAACGGACGGCGGCACGACCTGGACGCAAAAGCAGGTGACGCCCGCCAGCAACAACCCCTTTAACATGAAGCAGGGATTCGGGCGATCCGGCTGCACGGTCCGCACCGACAGCCATGGCGTGGTCTACGTCTTTGCCAACCAGTTCGCCGTCGGCACACCAGGGAATAGTTCTCACATCATGATCAAGTCTTTCGACGGGGGCAAGTCGTGGACACAGCCCGTGAACATCGGGCTCGCCGTTAACACGTGCTTCCTCCTTCAGTTCGACGGAGCCGTCTTCCGCTGTGTGATGGACGGCGTGGGCGGCGCGCGCGACGACCTCTCGGCGGCTCCAAGCGTGGATATCGCCAACGGTGCGCCGACTGGTGCTGGTGCAACCAATGAGATCCTGCGCACCTGGGTGGACGGCCGCGACGGGGTCAACCATGAGCACGTGTTTGTAAGCTTCTCGACCAACGGCGGGAACACTTGGTCGGCTCCCGCGGCAACCGAATCGGCGGGTGATCGCGGCTACTACTCCGCCATCGCTATCTCACCGCAGGGGACAGACGCCTACCTCGTGTACAACGCGTTCACCACGCCCTTACGCACTGATACCACGAGCCCGCGCACGCTGGTAGGCGTGGTGAAGCACACGGCCATCGGTGGAAATGGAGCGCCTGGCGCTTGGGGTGAACTGCACCGCAGCGCGCCCGGAGATCCGCGAGCTTCGAGCCAGAACAACCTGTTCCTGGAGTTCCTCGGTGACTATGTGTACGCTGCCGCGACCGGCACCTACGGCGTCGCGGTCTGGAACGACGTGCGCAACGCAGCCGACTGCCCGGCAATTGACACGTGGCGGGCGGCAGCTCAGTCGAATCCCGCGACCCCCAAGCCTGCGCCAGGGCAGGCTTGCCCGGCGACGTTTGGCAACTCGGACATCTTCGGGGAGTCTTTCCCCGCTCAAACACCGTAGGCAGATTAGGTAGGTGTATATAATCGGGGGCGTCTTCGGGCACCTCCTTGATCTACTAACACAAGCAACGAGCGAGGTAGAAGCGGCATTCACCTCGCTCGTTACCATTTGAACTCAATAGGGAGCAATGAAATACGTCATCTCATTCCTCAGCGTGCCACTCCATTTCGAAAGATCAAGAGACTCTTCCCCTGATCATCGTAAAGAGCTAATTGATCTGCTTGGAGTTGGTAGGTTTCGACGTGTTCCAACGCAGCAAAATACTCGCTTTCCAAGGCCATCGCAGGTTCTGAACACATCATCCGTGTTGCCCCTATCTGTTGAAAACGCAGTTGTGATCCATCTCGGTGGCACTCCCCGAAATAGCGGTTGCAAGCACTTGCGCCGTAAATACGTGACTCCCCCTCAAATTGAAGCGTAATCGTGAATTCAGGAGGAATGGGACGCAGTGCTCCGCTAAGTCTCATTTCAGCTAGCTTCCAGGAATGTTGGTTTAACCCTTCATGTTGGACTTGGTTAATTGCCATTGTATTGTACGCTCACGACCTTCCTTGAAAATGAATAGTCATATTCAAGATATTTTGCCATTGCTGTCAACATGCATTTATCTCAGGGGATAAAAAACCCTCAAGCCGTTTCTTAAAAGGCCCGAGGCTTTTCTTCTGAATGAAGAAGTGCCAAGGGCCGGAATCGAACCGGCGACACCAGCATTTTCAGTGCTGTGCTCTACCGACTGAGCTACCTTGGCTTCTGGTGCAGGATGACCCTGGCGGGTTACCCTGCCTTACAGGGCTACACTATAGCATGCCTCTTTTGGCGAGTCAAGAGTTATTTGATCCTATGCCCATACTTAATCCTGTATCCCTCGTGCTCGTTGTTGAAAATCCAGCCAACTACCTCGCCAATACGCATATCCTCGTAGAGATATCCCTCCAGGGTAACCGATGCTGACCCGCGTCCACGTATTTGCAGACGACTTTTCTCCATCTTTTCAAAGCGCTCAAGCCACAAAGCCATGTTCCTCGGGCGCAGGTCGACCCAGCCCTTCTGCGCCCACGCATCCACATCTTCCTCTGTAATCCTCACATCAGGCTCGATCCTTTCTGGAATGCTGATGTGAGGCCCGCGAATGATATGCCTGCCATCGGGCAGCAGAACAGGCAAGCCAAGCGAGATGATCGTCTGGCACATCGAATCGAACTTCCCCGACTGGACGAGCGTTGATAGTTCCTCAGAGAGTTCTTCAGGAGTATATTTAAGTACCGCCCGTAACGTTTCATAACGGAGTTTGAGCAACTCTGCTTCCCATAGTAACTTGGAAAGCTCCGGCGGTCCCAGGTGTCCAAGCGCCACGCTATGTGTGCCTGTCTCCAACTCTAATCTTTCAAGTTCGGACAGTGCCCGGTGACGCAGGTAGCCCGCGCGATAAGTGGGATTCATCACAGCGCTATCAATAGCAGCAATCACATCTCGTCCCGTGGTACTGCCCTGGATTTCCATCGCAACCTCGTGCGCAATCTCTTCCGGCGTGATAAACTCCATCTGGCCCATGGCAGTGATGGTTTCAAACTCCCCTTTGGTGAACAGACCGTTCTCGCCGGTATCAATGATCGGCAGTTCAAGGTCTGCCAGGTCCTGAAACACACTCTCGGGCTGGTGCAGCACCAGGTGCTCATCCAGTATTTCGACCTGGCCTGAGTACCTGCGCAAAATCTTGCCACGCTTGCCACGTATTGGAATCGGCCGGTAATTGATGTCCGCGTAGCCAATCATACCACCCGGCTTGATCTCCTTCACGATCGGGCCGCCAGCCGTGCGGGCCATCAGGAATAAGAGTCCGGTATGCGCAAAAGCAACCGCCGTCTTGGTGATCAGTTGGGCCGATGGCTTATCCTCGCTATGCGTATACGGGATATTCAAGCCCATCCCACCGGTCCCCGTCGTGCCGATTTTGAGATAAAGGCGTGTCCCCACCTCCACCATCGCTTTGTTGAGCAGGAAAATATGGCGGATAAGTTCCGGCATGGATTGACTCAACAGGAGTTCATACAGGGCCAGGCTGGTCTCTTCAGTTTTGTCGCGGGCGTATTGAATATCACCCATACGAACCGTTTCCAGGAGGTCCTGAACATGTTTCCTGGCCTGGTTCGAAGCCGTATAAACGTTTTGATAGCTGATAGCAGTCGCAGTGTTGATGCTGTCTATGATTACTTCCGGCTGATGTCTACGAATGATGGTCACGAGACGAGAATCCTCATAGGCATCCTCAACTTTGCCGAACAAATCCGCGAATAATACTTCACGACGCCTGGCGTCTTCCAACAACTCTTTAGGGTTTGAATCTGCATACTCGTTGCGCACGAATATGTTCCCATATTCCCCGACCCATTCAATTGGCTTGTCACCAATTGCTTTTCTAAGTTCTGTTAGCGCCTTTTCAACATCCTCACGAAGCAATGCAGCGATAACGATTTTGCGAGGGGACAGATTAGCGTCTGTTGCAATACGGTGAGCAATTTGTTTACCAACCAGGCCCGCGCCACCAAGGATCAGGAAACATTCTTTTTGGGGCAACTTTGCACCTCCCAGAAGCAAATGGGTAGAACGAGTGCCATTACACGTCCTGACATCAATACTATACACAATAAAGCTCAGTGTCAAGAAAATAGGCTGGCAAGGCAGGGCATCGGCTCGCACCATCCCAATCCCGCGCAAGCCTTTCCATCTCTGCCCTGGAATGATTTAAGTCTTGACTTAATTAAGTAAATGTTTTATAATATGTCCATGGATATGTTTGTTACGCTTTCCGACCCGAGACGGCGGGCCATTTTAGAGATAGTGGAGGACACTATGAGAAAAGTAGTTCTTTACATGACCATGACGTGTGACAGCTTCTTTTCCGGGCCACACGGTGAGCTGGACTGGATGTCACAGGCACCAGATCAGGAACTCAACGATGACACTGTCGCCCTATTTCAAGGGTTTGATAGTGGATTTATTGGCTATCCGACGGCTTCAGGGATGATCCCATACTGGTTAAACGTCGCGAAAACCCTTTCGGCCTCAAAGGGCGAGCTTGCCATTGCGCAGGCAGTGAACACATTACACCCTTTCATTATCTCGCACCAGGAAGAAAAACTTGAGTGGGAGCATACAGAGCTACTCGTGGTGAAGAGTGATCATGATCTGGTTGAAGCAGTGAAAAAGATAAAGCAGCAGCCCGGCAAAGACCTGGGGGTCCCTGGCGGCATTCGCACGGCCCAAACGTTTGTGCGACTCGGTTTAATTGATGAGTATATGCTGATGGTGCATCCTGTTGCCATCGGCAATGGGCAACGCGTGTTCACGGGCAGGGTCAACCTGGAGTTGGTCAGCACAAAGACGTACACGTCCGGGGTGATGCGCGTGTGTTACCGGCCACGCTAATCAGTTGCCTTTGAAAGGAAAGGAGACGAACGATGACAACGGCAAAGAGGGAGCCAAAGGCTGAGCGGAATCTCGATGGCTACGGCGCGCCACCGATCCCGTGGAGGAAAGTCGCCGAGCGCCTGGAGCAGGGTATGACCCAAGGTCCGGGATCGGGTGGGCCTGACCGGCATACCTGTTGGCTGGCAACGGTGCGTCCGGACGGCAGGCCGCATGTGATGCCGCTGGGAATCCTCTGGGTCGATGGCGCATGGTACTTCAATGCTGGCGCAGCCACCCGCAAAGCGCAGAACCTCGCGCACAACCCCCACTGTGTCCTCACCATCGCCATGGACGAGTTCGACCTGGTCGTGGAAGGCAAGGCGGTGAAGGTGACCGATCCAGCCAGGGCAGGCCGCATCGCCGAGGCGTACCGTGCCCAGGGATGGGAGGCGAGCGTGCTCGACGGCGAGGCCTCTCTCACCGCCGATTACAGTGCGCCCAGCGCGGGGCCGCCTCCGTGGGATGTGTATGAGGTCACGCCCGAGACCGTGTTTGCCATAGGAACGACCGAGCCCTTTGGTGCGACCCGTTGGCGCTTCTAAGCATGCCGCCGCCCTGCTATTCTATCACCTCAAAAATTAGATGCGATTGCCCTGGCCGGCAAGGCTGCATGGATTGTACGCAAACGAGCCGTAGGGGCCGATTTATCGCGCCGAGCGCCGATTTATCAGCCCCCATCATAGCCCTCACCGTTGCTGAAACTCCCGGGCTTATTCTACGTATAAGGGATAGTGACACCGGCGTTTATATATGTGAATAAGCAAAAGGAGACTCATCAAATGGCACTTGCGGCTATTCCAGGCATAAATTTTGCAATTGACGGGCTTTTTGGCTGGCTGCTCGTCGGTTTAATTGCCGGTTTCCTCGCCAGCGCCGTCGTGCGCGCCCGGGGTTTCGGCTGTATTGGTAACATCGTCGTCGGCCTCCTCGGCGCCGTGATCGGTGGCTACCTGGCAAGCCTGCTTAACTTCACCGGCACCTACCACTTCTGGGGCACCGTTTTAATCTCATTCATCGGCGCGGTTATCCTGCTGATCATCCTGAGGGCGTTGACCGGTGGGCGGAGTAGATCAAGGTAAATCGGACTGGCAATCCTCAAATGATAAGAATTTACATCGAATAATCCGAATTGCGCTCCTATCCGCCAATCGAGTAACTTTTTGCAGCTAGGAACGCAATTCGTTGTGGCCTGAAAGCTCACGCAAGCACGAGAATAGTAAAATGCAGTATGTGCTAACTAACTCTGCTCCTCTACAACCACATCAATCACCTCTACCTCTACTTCGTCCCCTTTCCCCACCACGCTAATCACCTCTATCTCTTCTTCCTCCTCCTCCTCTTCATCCACAGCCATACAGGTTTGCCTTGCCCGGAGCATCGGCCCAATAGCACTACCACCGCTTGCGGGATCTAACCTGTCCCATTTCGTCGTACCTGTGCCTGCGGCAGTGATAATAGCATCATGGACATTGCTAATGGATGCCCCTTTCGCCCTCATTTCTAGAATGCGAGCAGCCACTCCACTAATGACTGGGGTTGCGAAAGATGTTCCCACCCAGTAAGCCCAGGCATGATCATCAGGAGCCTCATATTCGGAGGCTGGAGGCTCATCTGTAAGCGGGGGGTAGTCGTCAGAACTGTAGATCCCTCGCACCGCATCCGATACTGTAACGATTAGAGGTTTGCTGGGATCTGGTTGTTTAGGCTCTACGCTTGGGACCTCGCCACCATATGTTGCAATTCCCCGAGCTCCCGGATAACAACTGTATGAAGCGACTTTTCCATGCCTATCTACAGCACCAACCGGGACAATTCCATCTATTGAGTCGGGAGGATTGGCGAAAGCAGCAGGATAGAGTGCAGCCGGGCGATTACCCATTGGATCTTCGCGCAAGTCCCCTTCATTACCAGCGGATGCAGCAATGATGGCACCAAGCTCCACCAGGCTTTGGATGGGCTGGCGTAAACATGTCTCCACATCATTCGTAGTGCCGCCAATATCCGTGTCAAGATCCTTTGATTTTGCTTCCTCCTTAGTTGGTATTACCAGGCTCATGTTAATCACGACAGGCTGCTGGTGAAGGTCCCCTCCCTGTAACATCCGATTTTGCATATATTGCATTGCCTGGGCCAATATGTTCATGTCACCCACACAATACCTATCGAGTACACGTATACATTCAATCTTAGCCTCGGGAGCAATATCGTGCACAATGCCGGCTATAAACAAGCCATGATCTGCAATTTTGATGTCATAATGCTCCCCATAGACATCCTTGCCAGTTGCTAATAGTTCTGGACCAGGGACTTCTATTCCCTGCGACCAGAAGCTGTAGTTAAATGTAACGTTGCTGTTGACATCACGCAAGAGCAAGTTATCGTCTCCGGCTTCTTCTGCTGCCCTCAAGATCACTTCGCGCTCTGGTAATGTATCCAGAATAAAGACTGTTACACCCTCACCCCTCATGTCTCCTAGCTCTTTAGGAGAGAGTTGTGGCAACCTGTAGTGCCAATAGGCACAGGCGTCATCTACTGGCATGGGGGGAGTAAGTGGACAGCCTTGTGGTATGGGAGGAGTCCCTCCACACAACCAGACCGGTGAAGCAGCACTGATCGGTACTAGCCATTTCTCGTCCTTGTTTAGTTTTTCCAGGCCAGTGTTGAACAGATTGACAATCCTGGCCACTTCCTTGCCCTTATCATTTTCAGAGGAAGTTGCTACCTCGGAGGCGCTGCTTGCGTCCCCTTTGAAATTGAAGAAAGTAATAACACTAGTTTTGACTTGTCCAAAATCTGTGTCGATTGGCTTACTCGAGCCGAAGAGATATACGCCAGGTGGCACAATGAACTGACTACCTTTCTGCTCTTCATTTGATGAAGATGGTTGTGATACGGGAGGCCTTGGCGGCTTGTCTTCGTCACCGAAGAAACTCAAGGTGAAGTTGATGCCGCCGTCCTTGAGGAATTGATTGAGCTTTTGCAACTGCGATTCTAGATTCAGTTGTGTATACAAAAGAGAGGTCTTTTGCTCCCTGGGACTTCAGTGGACCAACGCCACCAACAAGGCGAAAAGCTGCCCAGAAATACGGGTGTGTGTAGCCTGATGATGCATTTTGCAGGAGCCGGCATTGAGCAGACTGTAGCGCCTGTACTTTGCTTTCTCCTTTCAAAAGATATTGGTAAAAGAGTTTCATCAACTCATTGGTCGCATTATCCTCTACGGGCCAGAGGCTCATCACCAACGAGGTTGCCCCTGCGGCCAGAAATGCTCGCCCCAAACCCAATTGTTCGTCACCTCCGCCGCTCAAGGCTAATCCAGTTTCACAGCCACTCAGCGTGACCAACTCGCACACTTTCAGATCCAGGCTGAAAGCATCAATTGCATTGAGTTGACCATCGGCCAGTCGTACATAGGAGAAATTGGGGACATCCAACCTGCTCTGACCGTGGGTCGCTAAATGAATAATAGGAGTACCAGGGGCTTGCTCTATGAGCCGGGCAATGGTAGCTTCGCTTTCAAGGTAGCATTGCCCATCCAGCAATGACGCTACTGCCCTTGCCTCATCGTGTACACGCTGCAAGTGCCCATTTTCTGAGTAACCAAAGACTAACGGAGACCTGGTAGATACGCCTGAAACAATGCGCTCCTGCCCATGAGTCTCAAGGTGCATGAGAATGTTACTCGCCGGAAGGTAGCTAACCTGGAAATTTTCGACCAGGTAATGTGAGCCATCATGTAGGGCATGAAACGGCAATTTATGTAATGGGCCATACGGTACAATTGTCAAATGTCCAGTTGGGGACGGCAAAAGTTCAGCAATTGGTGCCACTAATAAGTTATAGAGCTTGTTGAGCAGGCGAAAAATGACCTTCTCTGGAGGATTCTGTATGTCAGACCAACCTTTAGGATCAAGATGAGCGTGGAGCAGAGGCAGCAGGCGTTCCAGTTGCTCCACACCCCCGGGAAGTTCATGAGTAACCAGGCGTTCCTGTGTAGAAGCAAAAATGACTAATCTACCTTTGTACAGAAAATATGCCAGGAGAAGCTGATCAGGTGAAAGGTGCTGGCGTAGCTGTGTAATGTCTACCTGTTTCACCTTGCAAGGTTTGCGTGCCCTCTTCTGAGAAATAAGACGCGTATCTGATTGATAAAGATGCAAACGCTCAAATAGTTCACTAATTCTCTCTTCGCGTCGCTTAAGTTCCTGCCGGATCACTTCTCGATCTACAGTGGGAGACACGGAGACATCAATATCTGCAAGCAGAACACTATAATAACGATGTTGCTCTTGCTCATCCCTCAGCTCATATTGCGTTCGCAATACAGCCGCACTATTCTGTTGCAAAGTTGATGTGGAAGCAATATCTTCTTGCTCTACGCTGCCATTCAGCATGGCTCTCGACTTGTTAAGATACTGGCGCAAAGCCATAGAACGCGCTTGCTCTAGATAAACGAAAGCGCGTTCAATCCTGGCTTGTTGGAGACAAAGAGCGATCATATCTTCATAAACCGCCCACGTGCTTTGCAAAAACAAAGGAGAAAGGTCATAGACAAGATCATCGAGGATACGTTCAATCTGAGCAATGGCGGCGCTATAATACCTCGCAGCCTTTGTGGGATTTTCTTGAAGAGCATAAATTTGTCCTAGAAGATAATAGCTTTTATACATTTCCTCTTGCAGGTGATACTGGTGAGCTTGTGAGATTATCTCTTTGCATAGCAATATAGCTTCCTGGAGACGTATGGATTGCTCTGTCTTCCTGTGTGCGCTAGCCTGTTTTGCATTCTCTATGAGCGCACTAGCCATTACTAGACTAGCACGAACATAATGCGCTACCAAGCCTTTAGTCTCAAAATATTCTCTAGCACGTATGGTCTGATCGTACGCAGCAATAAAAGATCCCATTTTAAGAAGGATTTCAGCCTGCTGGTACTTTGTAACAAAGGCGTAAGGGTGGAACCCTCCACCGTCTAAAAGTGTCCATGCTTCATCAAGGACGATCAGCGCTTCCTTTAGCCTGTCAGAAGCAACAAGGGCAGTTGCATATTCACGTAGTGCATTGCCTGTACTTAACAATATGCCGGTTTTTTTGTATATCTCAACTGCCTCGTTTGCCAAAAGGCAAGCCTCCTGTGCCCTATTGAGCTTGACTAAACAATTTGCTATACGGACCTTGAGTTCCGCCAGTAATATAGGATCATCCAGGTCGTTCTGCACCAGGCTATCAAGAGCCTGATAATAGCGTCGTAGTGCTGAGCCATAATATCCCTGTGTATAATCGAGGTCTGCTAAATCGACCTCTGCATTAATCATCGGATCTGTCTCTCCAAGAGCAATAAAATTGGCATGTGCTTGCCGTAGAAGACTAGCTGCCTCTTCAAAATTACCAAGAGAAGCCAGGTCAATCGCCTGGTTCAATTCAGCTAAGGCTATAGACCGCTTGATAGAGATATTGCTTTGATCGCTGAGAGAAGCATAGGCAGCCCGCATACTTTCGTATAGCTTAAGTGCATCTTGGTACTGTCCTATGTTATCGAAGATCATCGCTGTATTATGATCGATGACACAGGCCCAGTATGGTTCACCGAGCCGTAAAAATGTGTCGCGAGCACAGGCTGCTTCTTGCAACGCCTCTTCGACACGGCCCAACCAGGCAGCAGATATGATCCAACTGATGCGAGAGCGGGCCCAATTCCCTTCATCTCCCAGGCGCAGAAATTCCTCTCCAGCAGCATCCAAACACCTCATGGCTGCTTGAAGATGCCTGATCACCATCAGAGCATCCCCTTTCGCCTTAAGCCCCAGCGCATGCGACGAGCTATGCTCAACATGCTCCCCATAGAATATGAGCAGTTCAGCCAACTTGAGCGAGATAAAAGGAGAATAGAGAAAACGCAGCGCTTCGTCCGTGAGCACCTCACCGATGGCAGCATGCTCCGACAGCTCTGCGCTATGCTCCTGGATGTAGGCATAGCCTTCTTCTAAAGCATGGTCGCGTAAATATTGCAAGAATTATTCGTTATCCATGTCCGGTGGTTAGCCCCCAGTGACTAACTGCGAGTCCATAGACATACAATTAAATTTTCTGCACCAGCAAGAGGATGGTATATTCACTCGATAGTTAAGCCATCGA
>Ga0209647_1003367_pt1 | contig 12387 bp, 12 predicted proteins | sample GraSoi_2013_60cm_FD_185827 | JGI IMG/M metagenome (GOLD analysis project Ga0209647, IMG submission 185827) | Grasslands soil microbial communities from the Angelo Coastal Reserve, California, USA - Sample 9_17_2013_60cm (SPAdes) (version 2) | ecosystem: Environmental > Terrestrial > Soil >... | reverse complement strand
GAGACCGATGCGTGCGAAATACTCCTGAACCGGCGTAAGATAGGAGAGCAGCAAGTTCCAGGAAGCTGTCTCGTCGCTGAACAGGGGATTCTGAAGCAATTTCAGTACAACAGGGGCATACGGCATAACGGCGCTATTCGGCATAGTTCCTCCTTTGATAGAGTACGCGAGGGATGGTCAAGGTCTTGGTTTCCCGGCCGAACGGCGTGGCCACGGGAAGCTCAATTGTTTCGGTCTGTTGCGCGTCAATGCAATGGTCTGAATCGTCTGCTGCCAGCGTGCAGTATACCAGCACTTCGGCTAGCCCCTTCTCAGGCGGGTAATGAGCCAGCACTTCGGCCAGCGTTACCTGAGAGCGAACGTTCAGCAGCGCCTCAATACGCCGGTAGAGGATGGCTTTATCGACGTGAAACTGTGTGTGGAGAGCTAGAAGATCGGCTAGGGCTGGTTCCTCGTCGTCGGTGTCCATTGGCTGCGCGCTCACGGAGAATGTATCGCCGGGTTCCCATAATCCATGTTCGATCACCAGGTGTACCTGCGGCGGCCCTTCAAGCTCGATGAAGGCTGACTCATCTGGCGGATCGCTCGCCACGCGGAATGCCTGGTGCTTGATGTCCGCTACGATGGCGCGCACGCGCCCGTGTTCAGCGATGCTCTGCTCGTCCAGCATCCGGCGCAGTTGCTGAGCCAGTTCAGCATTCGATTGCACCACCTTCTCTCCTGCCTCCAGCAGGCGCGCAGGCAGGTGCCGGAGTATCTCGCCCTCATGGATGACGGGCTGCAAATCGGTCTGCTGTTGCACGGCCTCGAGCAGCATGTACAATTCATCCTGCTGAGAGGGAGTCATCAGAAAATCCCAGAAGGTGTAGAAGCTGCGCCCTTGATCCGAGGATTTCAACTCGGCATCGGCGTCGAGAACATACGCCACCAGCGCCCCCTTCTGCGCGTTCGATTGCAACTGAGCCTGCTGCAATGCTCGCGCAATTCCCCGGAAGCGTTCCTCCACGAGACGAAAATCCCGTAACAGCTGCCGCGCTCCATTACAGGCTTCAAAAAACCGCTCTTTCAACCGGGTTGGGGGGTAGAGATCATCGACAACGCCCGTCTCACGAATCATATCAATTTGCTGCTGGAGGGCGTCGCGCTGTTGTTCGAGTTGTGCGAGCCGGATGGTAGGGTTCCCTGTGCTCTTCTGCACAATATCGCGCAAAAGCTGCACGATATACAGGAAGCGCGACTCCGCGCCCACAAATGGTTGCCCGTGCAGCTCTTCGAGCCAGCCAATGGCGCGTTCCGCGTCTGCCGTCAACTCGACGAGCGGTATATCGCTGTTGGCGGGAGTTGTAATGCGGATAAAGCGGTGATACTCGTCAGCCCACTCCGTCAGGTAGGAGTGAGCCGGGCGCGGATAGCTGCCTGGTGCTCGTTCATTCAGCGCCTCAAGCGTGTCCTCGAGATGCTCTGCCAGTTCTGGCAGCGGAATAGCGATGCGCTGCTCGCGCTTGAACTGACGGTACAGGAAGCTGATAATCAGCGCGGTATGATCGGCCTTAAGAAGCCTGGCACCCGGCGCGTGCTGCAAGTCATAGGCAAGCTGGTCATATTCCATAACTGACTGTGGGAATCCGTTTCCCGCTCTCTGGTTCCATCTTTTCAAGAAGCTGTACGCTAATTATAAGGTTCTTGCTCGCGTTCCGACTCTCCTTAACCTCCGATAAGGCCTCGTCGGAGGAAAGCAAGACTTACGGGCCGACTCACTCTGGGGCACAGACATGTACGCTTCGGAAGAGACCACTTCCTCTGATCAGCGTTATTCCTCTCCGCCACAACCCACGCCCGGCTCCAGACGCCTCCCCATACGACATATGCAGAGTAGCACAAATGTTCGTATTTGTCAACAATGGGGTATCCGTTTTGGTTTTTCTTTACAAGCTTTCTAAAAATTGTGAACAATTGTATTACAGAGCGTTGCATTGTATATTAAATATTCTCCAGGATGGGATGAGGGGATTCAATAAGATAACTAGCATGACAGGCAGACATGTTAGGCCACTTATCCACCCCCTAGCCGATAGCGTTTCATGTAAATTGGAGCGGGCAAGGTCATGCCATTCCACGTAATCAGGCTTGAAAGTTCTTCCCCGGCTCATGGAAGATGGATGGTAAAGCGTGGAAGATTCAGGTAAGACTTCATACCCATCTTCGTTGTTTCCCAGCAATGTGTTCCTAAGTGGGGTAAGATTTCATAAAAATAGTGCAATTCATCATATGTGATGAATTGCACTATAGATCGACGGAACCGACGGGCATCGGCTTCTCTCTCACCAGTGTTGATCCACTTTATGGCTCCACACGGGAAGCTCTTGCACAGACTGCTTGCACTGGAACAACTGCTTGGCAGTATTCCTCCCCTCCTCCCCTCTCAACAGCATGCAGGTCCACGTGAGCCTCGCTATGGCATCCCAGCGGAAGCATGGCCGAACGTGGTACGCCGTGTCATGGAACACCACGAATCCTTGCGCCAGGTTGCCGCTGCTTATGGTGTGTCCCACGAAACCATCAGACGGATCCTTCGTACTTCTCGCCGCCACAGAGCAGGATAAACCGTTCTCATCCCCCTGCATGTCTTTGAGGACGCTTGTGTGATATGTGACTCCCATGCGGTCACTTTGTTCACGACCTGTATCTAGGGCGTCGCCGTAGAGCCCGACACGTTCTTCAGCTACGTCCATACGTTGCAGGCTTGCCTCTCGCGCACCTTCCCTTGCCTTTTCCTCGTGCACTGTCTCTCTGCGGGGAGAGGCTCTCGATGCCAGGCCGCCGGCACAGAGACAGTGTAGCAGAGGAGGACGGAATGCACACGGGTCGCACCTGGACAGAGGACGGAAAAAGGCTGCAATTACTCCAGTTGCTCATTATAAACTCAGCAGTTATAAGCATTGAGGAGGCAAAAGAGCCTCGAGTTCCTCTCGCTTCCGATACAGCATAGTAAAGTGGGCGAAATTTAATTTACCAGTGAGAATGGAGAGGAGCAGAAGCAAGCGACAGGGCAAGTATCCCGTCCTGCGCCAGGGAACTTCCCCGCCTATCCGGTCCATGCAACCAGCGCAGAAACGCGGAAAAAGGACCCTTGACATCGCTTTACGACCTTCTTATCCTTAACTCTATGGTTAATGATTCAGCAGAATGACTCCCAGTTTATAGGATAGGCATCTTTTTTGCAACACAACCTGTTCCTTGAAGCGATCAAATTAATCCGTTGCGGACAGCATAAGCGGCGGCGGCAGCCCGGCTCGGTACCTCCGATTTGCCAAAAATGTTGCACATGTGTCTGTTGACCGTACGAGGACTAATAGTCAGCGACTCTGCAATTTTGCGATCGGTATGACCTGCCGCTAGCAGGCATAGCACTTCTCGTTCCCGTTGAGTAAGCTGGCTCTTGGTAGCATACATCGTTTGTTCTTCTTGCCAGGCAGGTGAGTTTCTCCGCGTTGGCGTCTCCCCTGCATGTACAATGTAGGAGGAGAAGGCCTCAAACTCCTCCCATTCCGACTCCTTAGTGGGTTGGTTTGCTGTAGAGATGACCACCCGTCCAGTCTAGTCCAACATAGAGTTCATCTCGTATTGTCTTGAGTCGCAGGGGTTCGCTTCTCGCAATGTGCTTAGACCCCAATGCCACCCAGGAGCCAAGCAGGATGAGCCAGCCAGAGGGCCCCCAAGCCCAGCAAGACGATCCCAATCAGCGGGCTGAGTCGCTGTCCACCTGGATAGGTCTTCTCGACAACCATGACTCCCGTTAGCACCGCCATCGACAGCAGGCTGCTCACCCCGATCCCAAACATGACCAGCATCAAGGCCCAGCAGCACCCCAGGCAGAACGCGCCGTGGCGCAGGCCCAGACGCCAGGCTGCTCCTACCCCCTCGCGGTAGAAGCGCACGAAGAAGCTGAACGGACTGCGGCACTGCTTGAGGCAGCGCCCCTTGAGCGGGCTGAACTGGAACACCCCAGCGACCGCGAAGGTGGTCGTGCCAATCACCCAGGTATGCGTATCGAGCCAGAACCAGTGATGAACGAGCCAGTGGATCTGCGTATCTCCCAGAAACGAAACGCTCGCGAACGCTGTCCAGACCACGGCATAGGCGGCCAGAAACGCTCCTGGGACCGCATGTGGGCGGCGCTGCTGCCGGCCAGCATGCACGATCATGTAGACCATTGGCATGCTTGATGGCAGCATCATCCCCGCTGTCATGATTTGCCAGCAGGCCAGGAACACGAGCAATGCTACCAGCAGCGGCAGATGGCTCTCCTCAAGCAGGTAGTGATGATTGATCAGATAACTCTGGTTCGTGAGAACCGCCAGCCCGGCGACCGCCCAGGCGGCGATGACCAACACCCAGGGCCACAGGACCGGTGCCCGACGGCGTAGATGGGCATCGTCCTTCACCTGTGTGATGTGCGTGACGCGCATCGGACGCCTCCTTTTCCTCGGTAGCTTCGGTTACGCTTCGAAGTGGAAGTCACCTTGAATGGCGTTGCGTCCGCTGAACTCCCAGATCATACCATGCTCTGGAATGTTCACTCGGTGGCGCGACGCCTTAGCAAGATAGGCTGGCGAAACAGGAATGGTGCTAAAGACAGTATCCTGGATGGTGGTGGGTCTCCCGTCGGCATCCGTGTAGGGGGTCATCTCCGCCTCCACGACTTCGCCGACCCGCAGGGTTCCTTTCCCGCCCTCGACGCGGTGCTCAATGGGCACGAAGTGAACCGCCACGCGTTCGCCGACCAGGCTGGCTATGCCTGCAAAGGCACCACCCAGCTTGCCACTAAAGACGTTGAGGATGGCTTCCCGTTGCTCTGGCGTTGCCTTGTCCTCGATGTAAAACACGGCCCGCCAGTGTCCCGCCAGCACATTGCCGGGAATCTGATTGACCTGGACAAACGAGAGGTGGGAGACATCCACACCCCTCACTTGACCCCGATCAATGTGGTAGGCATTGACCGAGTCGCAACGACCACCGTCTGGGTCGTCGCCCACCCAGCAGGGGCATGGTCCCCCACAGGAACAGGCCTCCAGGAGGGTCCCATCTAGGACGTAGGTCTTCTTGGTATCTGCCTGTGTTGTCATCGTATTCTTCTCCTTTTCCTATCAGAGCCGTTGATGCATAGCGTAGCCGTGATCAAGCGGCGTTACGGCACTGGATCAGTGCCGAGTGTGACTCCTGTTTGTAGATGGATATCGGTGTGCCCTTAAAGGGCGACCTGTCGTAGCAATGACTTCTTGCAATCGGTCGAGATTCTCGCTCCAGATGAGCTCCTTTTTTTCTCTTCTACTCGATGTTAAACTATGGGGTGCTCTCGTCAGAGAGTAGAGTAACACCCTTAGCGTATGATACTCCCGAAAAAGTATGGCGCCCCCACTAAGTTCTCGTTTTTGGATAAAGTCTAAGGGCAGGCATATGGTAACATGCGCAAAGTGCTTGAGGCCATTCATCGAACCTGCTCCTCTTCGGTGAAGAAGGGTCTCCACATCTCGGGCATGTCCATGGCCTCAAGAGCTGCGGCCGGCATGACGATAAAGGGGCGCATCATGTCGTGGTCCTCGTGTTCCAGAATATGGCAATGGTACATATAGCGGCCGGTGAAGCCCTCGAAGGTCGCGGCGATCGAGACCATCTCCCCCGGATTGACCCGCACGGTATCTTTCCAGCCAAGCTCGTTCGCATCGAGCGTGCCTTGGGCTTGGAAGCTGACCGGGGAGTTCGTTCCCCCGGTTTCTGGTTGGAAGCCTTCTTTATTATACAGGTCTCGCGAGAGCGCCTGGAACTGCACCAGGTGCACATGGAAGGGATGGGTATCTCCCGTCAGGTTAAGGACACTCCAGACCTCGGTCGAACCGTAGACGATGAACCAGTTGACCGTGTCCTCAAAGTGTGTGGCGACGGTGCGATAGCGCCGGGTGGTGCCCTGCTCGTCAGTGACCGAAAGCCTCGCTTCCCCCGCTGTCGTTTCTCCGTCCCGCACGAGCTCCAGTTCATGGAAGGTGAGCATGCCGTCAGGATACTCGACCATAGCCACGACGCGGTGCCGGTGACGAGGTGCCAAGCGGTCATGGGTGAGCCGCCGGTATGATGAAGACAACAATGTGGGCAGGACGAAGGAATCCTCCACCGGCTGCGAGGAGACGCGGAACTCCATCACCTCCGGGTGGGGGAGCCGGTTCTCGGGTTCGGGTGTGCCCGGTGGTTGGGTGGCCGGACTATTGTCGAACGGAGCGCCAGCCGTGTTGACCAGCCTCAGACTCTGTCCTCGCAGAGAGCGAAAGTCGACGAGGAGATCGGCGCGCTCGGCCGGTGCGAGCACGAGGCCATCGGTAGGCAGGTCAACGGGCTGACCCAACAGGCCACCATCGGTCCCAATCTGCTTGATGTGCGCATGGACCGGCGTCCCGCTCTCATCGAGCAGCACGAGGCGGTAGGTGCGTGCGTTGGAGCCGTTGAGCACGCGGAAGCGGTACTGTCGCGCTTCGACCGGCAGATACGGCCAGATGGTGCCGTTAACCAGCGTGAAAGGACCGAAAAACTCCATCGTGCCCTCTTCGACCTTGTGCAGCAGGCGACCCGTGAGCGAGCCATCGGGGGCGGTCTCCAGGTTGCGATCCTGGAGCAGCAAGGGGATCTCGTAGGGGCCGGCGGGCAAGAGCAGCGCGGCTTCCTCGGCATCGCGGATGATATAGAGCCCCGCCAGGCCGGCATAGACGTTGAAGCGGGTGATGCCCATGGCATGGTCGTGATACCAGAGCAGTGTGGCCGGCTGGTCGTTGGCGTAGTCGCTCGTGGTGGATTGACCGGAAAGCGTGGCGTTCTCGGTCCAGCCATCGCTCACGGCCGCCGTCCGACCGCCATGCAGATGCACCACCGTCCAGGGCGAAAGCCTTGCCACGGTCGCATTGGCCGGCCTGCCACTGCGGCCAGGCTCGTTTTGTGAGCCATCCGGGGCGGTGACGGCGGTGATGGGATAGGGCTGGTCTGCAGGGAGCGCATTGATCCATTCAATCTGCACGTGTTGTCCTCGCCAGACCTCAATGTTGGGCCCTGGCAGTGAGCCTTCATAGGTCCACACCTCGCTTGGCGGCAGGTCCGAGTGCAGTTGGATCTGGGCCGGACGCATCTGGACGCGCAAGGAATAGCGTTGATCGTCCATCTGTTGTGGATGCAAGGTGGGTGGAACCCGCAAACAATCCTTGAACTTGGTCAGCGACGTTGTTGGTTGTGTCATGCTGTTATGCCTCCTGAATAGCGTGATGCTTGTCATGATGCAGCTGCATCGTCTGTGTATCGATCTACGACTCCAGCGCGTTGTAGTCGTAAGGAAGTGGCGGTAACGTGAATGCCATAGGATGTTTCTCCTTTCACTCAACGATCATAGGTGTTGGAGGTTCGTTGCGTACCTCTTGAGGCAGTTCGTTCGCATGTTCGTGATACTGATCAAATCCCATAGGTGTGTTTCTTTCTTCTGTCTTTTTGTTTTCTTTTTCACAGGAGCTTGTTCCAGACGGCACTGTCTTTGGTAAAGCCCGGCTTAGGGGTCGAACCGATACAGCAGCATCCCCTGGCGGGCGACGAGCGACCGCTTACCCGGTACTGCAAAAATATAGCTTACGGCAGAGAGTGGCGAGCCTCTCTTCGCGCATTCCTGTTGGAGCTTCTCTGCCAGGCGAGACATAAACGGGGCTGCCGCAAAAATGAAGACCGCTTTTGTCTCTGACGGTAAAGGAGTAGACCAGAAGTCACACAGCACAATGTTGACCTGGCCGCCATAACGCCGGCAGCGGAGCTTTGAAAGCCCCCACAGCAGCGGGTTCATCTCGTAGCCGTAGGCGACCAGACCGCGATGAACCGCTGCCAGCAAGAAAGTGCCATCACCCGAACCCAGGTCGACAACCGTTGCGCCCGCCGGCAACCTGAGCAGGTCCAGCGCTACAGCAATTTTCCCCCGCGGCGTCGGGACATAGGGCGGGCCAACACAGACCGTCAATGCAAACAGGAACAGAATTCCCGCCGCCAATACCAATAATAGACCCATCAGTCTTTCCCTCAGTTGCACGCCGATCTCGGCGGCTTTCGCCCTGGCCGCCCCAACACCGCCAGCGCCCCTCGGTCGTTAGCACCGGCTTCGTGGCGGTGTAGGTGGCTGTCTCTTATGTTGTCATGATCTGTTCCACAGGAAGGCAAGGCTACGCCGGCTGCCGGTTCTCGGGCCGGAAGACCTCCCGGCCCAGGGTGACCAGCAGTGTGGCCACCACGCCGACGATCAGGATGGCCCCTGAGGCTCCCCGCAGCGAAGCCAATCCATCCAGGAAATTGATCAGGGCGAGGACGACCATGGTCAGGCTCACGCCGATCAAGATCACCACGTCGCCAACGAAGAAATTGTAGACGGCCAGGATGGCTCTCCAGATGGCTCGCAGGACGCTATTCATTGTTGCACCCCCTTCTCTGGAACGAGTGTGGTAGCCGGCGAGGTCGCTCTTGCCTTCACCAGGCGCGGCAGGCGCAACCGGATGCCGGTAATCAGCAGGCCCGAGACGACCAGGTAGAAGGCCGCTAGGATGAGCAGAAACAGGTCGGCGAAGGGCCAGTTAATGCCGAAACTCTCGCCTCCCCAGAAGGTGCCAAAGGTGGTGAGCATGATGCCGACCACAAACTTCAAGCTGTTCTCGGGGATGCGTTTGAGGGGTGCCTGCACCAGGGCGCCGACCGCGATCACCAGCACGCCTGCCCCCAGCGCACCCAGAGCCGCGTTGCCAATGCCGCCTGCCCCGCTGCCGCCGAAGGAAATGACGATGAAGGCCACTTCCAGTCCTTCCAGGAGCACCGACTTGAAGGAGAGCAGCACTCCGAACGTATCGAGACCGGTCTTCGCCGGTTCCCCGCGTGCGCGGGCCTCGGCCAGGTTGGCTTCGTAGGCGGCCTGTTCATCATGGATGAGTTTGAGCCCGGTGTAGCGTTGAATTGCATTCTTGAGCCATTTGAGGCCAAACAACAGCAGCAAGAAGCCCACGACGAAGCGTAAGACTTCAATGGGCACATAGGTGACCAGGGCTACCCCCAGGGTGGCGACGATCACCGCCAGCACCGCGGCGGCACCAAGCGCTCCGAGAATCGCACTACGCCAGTTGGTGGTGATGCCGGCCACCAGCACCAGCGTAAACGCCTCCACAAATTCGACCGCCGAGGCGAGAAAGGCGGCGATCACTATTGCCCATTGCATCGGGTTGGTCCTCCTGGTAAAAACGCGGTCAGATCGGGAGCAACGAAGGGCCATGCCTCGTCGCTCACCTCACGAGGGTAGGGTTTTCTGTTGGTCATGGAATCATTTCCTCCTTAGCGTTCGAACACATACTTCCTTGCGGAAAACACAAGGATCTGCCTGCTCCTGGCCCGCAGTATCTGCAACCAGGATCAGAGGAGGGAGGCCAGCTCGGGTAGGGACATCGACTGGGACAAGCCTCTCGACGCCCCACACGGGAGCATCCCTCTCGTCTCTGCTGTTCCTAAGTATAGAAGGGGAGGCGCACGAAAGTCAGTGCCCATGACATCTCATGTCGCTTCATATCGGCTCCCTTCTTGCAAAGCCGAGCGCAGGGACCCTCCCAGACGACCTTTTTGCAGCAGGTCCCGTTCACCAGAGCTTGGTGGAGCACGAGAAATCTGGTATGATAGGGGCTGAGAAAGGCAGAGGTGATCTGAGCTCGCTTGGTAGGGCCCAGATCACCGAGACGGGCGTTGACCCGGTTTCGAGACACACCCGACAGATTCCAGTATACTGGTGGAACCGGGGGGAAGTCACGGCCCATGAGCTTCCATGACGCTTCACAGTGGTGCGCTCGGCCGGGTCACGCGGAAGGGAGATCGCCCGTGAAGAGCTATTCATATCGCGAGCGGGACTATGGCTTCGGGCAGCTGATACTCACGCTGCGCACCCGCATCGGCTTGACCCAGGAGGGCCTGGGCGAGCGGCTCGGGGTGTCCCGGCGAGCGGTGGCCCACTGGGAGGCAGGTCTCAATTATCCGGACAATGAACATCTCCAGGCCTTGATAGCGTTGGGGATCCAGCAGCGCATCTTTCCCGCCGGGCAGGAGGCCGAGGAGATCCGGGCCCTCTGGCGGGCGGCCCACCAGAAGGTGCTGCTGGATGAGGCCTGGCTTGCCAGCGTGCTCGGCGGCACGCGTCCTCCGCTGACCCTGCTGCATCCTGAGCTGCAGGAGGCAGCCCGACCGGGTGAACTGCCGAGAGCTCAGTCAACGCCAGCGCCACTGCTGGATTGGGGCGAGGCGCTCTCTGTCCCCAGCTTCTATGGCCGCGAGGCGGACCTGGCCACGCTCCTGCGCTGGGTGGAGCAGGAGGGCTGCCGGATGCTCTGCGTGCTGGGCCTGGGCGGCATCGGCAAGTCGGCGCTGGTAGTACGCGCCATGCGCGAGCTGGCGAGCCACTTCGAGGTGGTGCTCTTTCGCTCCCTGCGCGACGCTCCCTCCTGTGAAGCGTTGCTCTCGTCCTGCCTGGCGGTGCTCGCCCCCGAGGCGCAGGATTTCCTGCATGAGCCCTTGGAGCGGCGCCTGAGCCGGCTGCTAGAGGAGCTGCGAAGCCTTCGCGTGCTGCTGGTGCTCGATAACCTGGAAGTGCTGCTGGAAGAAGGCGAGGCGCTGGGGCGGCTGCGTCCGGGCTACGAGGGCTATGGGCAGTTGTTGGAGCAGGTGGCCCACACGGACCACCAGAGCTGCCTGCTGCTGACCAGCCGCGAGCACCCGGCCGCGCTGCGCGCTCTGGAGGGCAGGCGCGCGCTCGTGCGCTCCTTGCGCCTCTCCGGGCTAGAGGCCTCTGCCTGCGCGCAGTTGTTGGGCGAGCACGAGCTGGTCGGCTCGCCAGAGGAGTACGCCCGCCTGGCAGAGCGCTACGCGGGCAATCCGCTGGCGCTCTCCATCGTGGCCGAGACCATCGCCGACCTCTTTGGCGGGGCTATCTCCCCGTTCCTCGCGGCAGGCACGATCCTCTTTGGCAGCATCATGGCCCTGCTCTCGGAGCAATGGGTGCGGCTCTCGGCGCTGGAGCAGACGCTGCTCTGGTGGCTGGCCATCCTGCGCGAGCCGGTGACGCTTGAGGAGCTGCAAGCGGTGCTGGTGGCTCCGCTCGCGCCCGCACAGGTCCTGGAAGCCGTGGATGGGCTACGCCGGCGCTCGCTGGTGGAGCGCGGGCAGCGCCCGGGCAGCTTCACCTTGCAGTCGGTTGTGCTGGAGTTCGTGACCGACCGACTGATCACCACGGCGAGCCAGGAGATCAGGCAGGGGCAGCTCGCGCTTTTACGTGAGCATGGCCTCTCACAGGCTCAGGCCAAGGACTATGTGCGCCAGAGCCAGGAGCGCTTGCTCGTGGCTCCCGTGCTCTCGCGCCTCGAGAGCGTACACCGGGGGCAAGCCGAGGTGGAGGGGCGCTTGCGCGAGCTGCTCTCTGAGGTGCGCAGCTGGGCCGAGGACACGCAGGGGTATGCACCAGCCAATCTGGTGGCGCTGCTGCGCGTGCTGCGCGGACACCTGCGTGGGCTGGATCTATCGCGGCTCGTGTTGCGCGGCGTGCATCTGCAAGGCGTCGAGCTGCAAGATGCGCGTCTCTCCGGGTCGCTGATCCAGCAGAGCGTCTTTACGGAGACCTTCGATGCCATCTGGACGGTCACCGTCAGTCGGAGCGGGCAGTACTGGGCCGCCGCTGGTCGGCGTGGGGAAGTTCGGCTGTGGCGCGAGTTCGGCCAGACCTTGCACCTGACCTGGCAGGCGCATACAGACATCGTAATGTCTCTCGCCTTCAGCCCGGATGAACGGCGGCTTGCCAGTGGGAGCTTCGATGGCAGCGTCAAGCTCTGGGACGTCGAAAGTCGTGCCTTGCTCTGGTCGGGCCGTCATCCGAAGAGCACCCTCTGCCTGGCCCTTGCCCCCGACGGCCAGCAGCTCGCCAGTGGGGGGTCTGATGGCACCGTGCGGTGCTGGGAGGCGCAGCTGGGCACCCCCGTGCAGGAGCTGCCGCATCCCGGTGCGGTCTTCGCGCTGGCCTGGAGCCCCGATGGGCGCCTACTCGCTAGTGGCGACACATTGGGCACGATCCGGCTGTGGCAGCGGCAGCCGAGCCGGCCGGCTCGGCTCTGGCAGGCGCTTGAGGCCCATAGCAACTGGGTGCGCGGCCTGGCCTTTGCCCCTGACGGCCGCCTCCTGGCCAGCGCCAGCTGGGATAGCAGCGTCAAGCTCTGGGAGTGGGGAGAGGCAGGCCGCCTGCGTCTGCGCCAGCGGCTTTCGGGGCATACCGGGCAGGTGAATTGCGTGGCGTGGAGTCCGGAGGGA
>Ga0209647_1003366_pt1 | contig 12388 bp, 9 predicted proteins | sample GraSoi_2013_60cm_FD_185827 | JGI IMG/M metagenome (GOLD analysis project Ga0209647, IMG submission 185827) | Grasslands soil microbial communities from the Angelo Coastal Reserve, California, USA - Sample 9_17_2013_60cm (SPAdes) (version 2) | ecosystem: Environmental > Terrestrial > Soil >... | reverse complement strand
CAGCACGCGCACGTCAACGCCCCGGTGCACCGCGTCTTCCAGCGCGCGAATGACCGTCCGGTCGGTGAGCAGGTATACCTCGGACCAGATGGAGACACGCGCGCGCCGGAGATCGCGCTCAAGATCGGCGCCTCGCCCGCGTCCGGCTCCACGAAGACCTGAATGGCGCGTGCCGCGCAGCTCGCCGCCGCGCACACGGCGCTGGTAGTGGCAGGGGTGGCTATGCACGCCTTGCCGCAGCCACCAGACTGGGGCGGCGCGGATACAGGCGCACAGCCGGCCAGCACAGCCGCGAGCAGCAGGCACCCGCCGCCCCGCCAAAGTCGCCCCATCCACATGTAGCGTCTGCCGCCCTCCACCCCTGTCACCGTCTCACCGTCCGGCCGTCTCTCGCCTGTGCCGAGAGAAAGCACACGGCCAGCGTAACATACCTGTTCGCGCTGGGCAAGCGCGGCAGTGAACGGCCGACGCACAAGGCCGGTAGCGGGCTGACGCCCTGGCGAGAGGCCAACAGCCCAGCCGACAGCAGTATCAGTTTAGGTAAAGTCACCTTAACGTCAGGCTTGTCCACTTACTTTGCATGCAACTCGAATGGCATCGATACGTTGCGTCACCGCTCCTCCTCAAAAATGAGGGATGCCATCATGGCAGGCTCTGTAGTGGATGATCGCCTCTATCGCGCCGAGACCAATTTTCAGGTCGTGGCATACCCCGGTTCTGCAACGCTCCGACGCAACACCGCATGACTTCTGCCTATGCGCCGCGGACCGCGCGCTGATACCGGGCGAGCTGATCTGCGTCATCAAGCGACACGTGATGATAGACCTGCCGCCAGCCGCCCTGAGCGGCGATGAAGCGAAAGATGCAGATGGAGCGGCCCTCGGAGAGTTCGGACATCGCCTCGTGCTCGCTGTCGTGCGTGTAGGTGCCGCGCTCCCGCCCGGTGAAGACGACCAGGTCAGGCGTCATGTAGGCCACGATGTCCTCGAGCATGGTCTGTACCCGCACCGATCCGGAGAACATGCGCTCAGAGAGCGCGGCGACGCTTGCGCTGCCGCGATTCATGCCCGCGACCGGGCTGTAGAGCTGAACGAGTGGATCGTCGGCCCAGATGCGCTGGTAGAGGTCCAACGACCGGGTGTTGAAGGCGTGATAGAACGTCTCGAGCGCCGCACGTGCCCCTGCGATGCCGGGCGCGGCGGTATCGGCCAGCATGTTCTGCTCGCCGCGCACGATCACACCGCCCAGCGCGGTCGCCACCGCGCGATCATCTGCACTGGCGTTTGTCTGCATCATTGACTCTCCTCCTCCATGCCGTTCGCCCGCGCTCTAGCAGCGGCGGGACCCGCAACGCCCGTGCAAGCACAGAGCCACTTGCGCGACGGCGTCGCTTCACATCGTTGTCGAGTGATCACCCGCGTCGCCGTTGGCACCGAGTCGCCGCCCGGCATCGCGACCTGCTGCTGCGCCAGTCGCTGCCAGTCGCGCGACGTGCTCTTCCCCACTCGCGGCAGGGCCCATCGGCTCCGCGCGCCGTCGGCCGCGTCGCCGCGCCGATGTGTCGTGGCGTGCATCCGTACTACAACCGTGCCGTGCAACCTGGTATGAGTCGAGTGTGCGGCCTTTGATCTCGCACGTGCCGACCAATTTCTCCTCTCCAGGCGCTTCAGTGCGGCATCAGGTCGCCCGACTTGCGGGGGAGCCTCGGGCGATGGTGAATGATGCTCCGTCATGGTGCCATCTCCAGATGTGTGCTGTGTTTTGGGGCCGTGTGCCCAGCGCGCCTCGGAGGCCTAGAGCTTCGGAGGCGTCGCGCCGGGCTGGCCCTACGGCTCCTGGTCGGCGAGGACGGCTGCCGCGATCCTGCCGACGCGTTCAGGGTCGGCGATGGAGTCGATCTCGACGATCTTGCCCTCGGCAATGGTGAACCCCATCACGACGAGAGGCTGCCTATGCACAGTGACGACCACTCCGGCGGCTCCATTCACCATTGCGGGATGCAACTGGACCCCTGGACGTGCGAGGCTCGAGGCCAGGCCCTTGAGTGTCTGCCTGGCAACGGCTGCTACACCTTGGACCACCATGGAGGCTACGGGAACGTTAGCGCCTGCGTCGATTCGCACCACGACATCGGGATCGAGCAGGTTGACGAGAGCGCCGAAATTACCCTCACGCGCAGCCAGAAAGAAGGCGCCCACTACGTCGCGCTGACGAGCGAGATCGGCGTCTGGAACCGGTATATCGGCGCCCCGCACGCGGCGCCGTGCTCTGCTGGCAAGCTGCCGCGCCGCCACAGGGGTCCGACCAACCATGGGGGCGATCTCCTCGAAGGGCAACTCGAACATATCGTGGAGGACGAACGCCAATCGCTCAGCCGGAGACAGGGTATCGAGTACCACAAGGAGCGCAAGACCAACCGAGTCGGCAAGCAGCGCCTCCTCCTCCGGCTGAAGCTCCCCATCCGCGCTGATGACGGGGTCGGGTACGTGGACCCCGAAGGAATCCTCGCGGCGAGTGTTGCGCGAACGCAACATGTTGAGGCACACGCGGGCGACGATAGTCGTCAACCATCCGCCCAGATTCTCGACCTCGTCCGCACTTGACCGGCTGAGGCGCAACCAGGTATCCTGCACGGCATCGTCGGCTTCGGTGAGCGAGCCCAACATCCGGTAGGCCACCGCCCGCAGATGGGCGCGGTGCTCCTCGAAGCGCTCGGCCAGCCACTCGTTCTCGTTCATCTGGCCACATCCTTCCGCTGCACAGCGTCATTGTGACATGTGAGTGACCCGCAGAACACGCTCGATGTGACAGGGAACTACGATGACAGGTCGGATGCGCAACCCGCAATGAGCGCGCCCGGCGTATTCGAGTCGCTTCAGGCGCTCGCGAAGGCAGGCGCACAGCACAAAGAAGGGCTGGTCCAGCAGTGTTCCTGTGTAGCCCGCCAGAGACGGAAGCGCAACGTTCCGCCACGGCGGGCAATCACGGAAGCGTGGCCACCAGTCTGCCGGGCCGAGACAATGCTCAGGCGGCGTACCGCAGCACCAAGGCACCGATCACAGGCGTCACGTACAGCAGGGGAAAAGGGATGTGTGAGTACCAGTGCGCATGGACTACGGTGATGACAGCTCCGGCGAAATACAGTACCAGGCCGATCCCGGCCATGACCCCGATGACCGGCACGAACAGGCCGACCAGCAGGCCCACTGCCCCCGCGGCCTTGGCTGTACCGAGCCAGGGCCACCACGAACCGGGGACACCGTAGTCGGCCAGGGGCTGCACAACCCACTTGGCGTGGGAGAAGATGGAGAATGCCGAGAAGCCCACCATGATGGCGGCCACAACGGTGACGACGACGTAGGCGATGGACATCAGAGATCCTCCTCATCTGACGACTGCCGGTGCACGGTCACACCGGCTAGGTGTTGTGAGTTGTCTCTGCCATGACACACCGCGACACAGGAATGTGACCGATGAATGACCTCGATCTGCGCGCATCAGATGCCGCGGCTGGTATCCTACGGCGTTGCTTCACATCGTTAAACGCGAAACTGGCCGGAGGCATGTCGCCTCCGGCCAGTGTGAAAGTACAGCTCGCCAGGTGCTAGTGGTGGAGGGCGATGAAGAGCGGCGCGAGCACTAGAGTGATCGTGCTGAGCAGCTTGATCACCACGTGTAGCGACGGTCCCGCGGTATCCTTGAATGGATCGCCAACCGTATCGCCAACGACGCTCGCCGCATGGGCGGGCGTACCCTTGCCGAGGGTATGGCCCTCATCATCCTTCAAGTAGCCCGCCTCGATGAACTTCTTGGCGTTGTCCCAGGCGCCGCCGCCGTTGTTCATGACGAGCGCCATCATGATGCCGACGATGGTGCCGACCATCAGCAGGCCTGCCGCCGGCTCCGGCCCCAGCACGACGCCTATCACGATCGGCGTGCCAACGACCAGAATGCCCGGCAGCACCATCTGACGCAAGGCGGCGCTGGTGCTGATGTCCACACAGCGTACGTAGTCGGGCGGGGCCTCGCCCGTCAAGATCTTGGGGTTGGCCTTGAACTGGCGGCGGACCTCCTGGATCATGGCCTGGGCGGCCGTGCCAACCGCGCGAATGGCGAGCGAGCTGAACAGGAAGATCAGCATGCCACCGATCAGGCCCGCGACGAAGACCGGCGGGTTCGCCAGGTTCACCGTAAACGCCGCGTTGCGGTTGGGGCCCGTCGCGTGCTCGTAGATGATGTTGAGGTACGCACTGAAGAGCAGGAAGGCCGCGAGCGCGGCGGAGCCGATGCCGTAGCCCTTGGTGAGGGCTTTGGTGGTGTTGCCGACGCCGTCCAGCGCGTCGGTGATGGTGCGCACCGACTCCGGCGCACCGCTCATCTCGACGATGCCGCCGGCGTTGTCAGTAATTGGCCCAAACGTATCCATCGCCAGAATGTAGCTGGCGCTCATCAGCATGCCCATCGTCGCGACGGCCGTGCCGTAGATGCCGCCGATACTCACCAGCCCAAAGCTGGGCAGGCCGGCCAGTGTGCCGAGGTAATAGGACAAGCCAAGCGCGATGCAGATCGAGATCACCGGAAGGGCAGTGTTCTCGAAACCGACGGCGAGGCCGGAAATGATCGTCGTCGCGGGGCCGGTCTTGGCGGATTCGGCAATCTCGCGCACGGGGCGGTAGGTGCCCGAGGTGTAGTATTGCGTGATGTAGACGAAGGCGATGCTGTTGGCGATGCCGACGAGGCCCGCCAGGCCGAAGGCCCACCAATGAGCGTTGGTCGGCTGGAGCAGGAAATACGACGCGACGACGATGGCGACCGCCGAGAGAAAGGCCGTCACGAAGTAGCCAACGTTGAGCTGACCCATGGCGATCTCGCCTGGGTCTTTGCCGCCAGCCTGCGCTGGCTCTTTGACTCTAGACTTTTGCACCATCAGCAGTCCGACCATGGAGGCGATGATGCCCAGGCCGACGACCACGAGTGGGAAGATGACCCAGCCGCGGCTGGGCTGCGTAGCGCCCAGCGCCAGCGCCACCGACGCGCCCAGAATCATCGCGCCGATGTTCTCGGCGGCGGTGGACTCGAAGATGTCGGCGCCACGGCCAGCGCAGTCGCCCACGTTGTCGCCCACGAGGTCCGCGATGACGGCGGGATTGCGCGGATCATCCTCCGGGATGCCGGCCTCCACCTTACCGACGAGGTCCGCGCCGACGTCCGCTGCCTTGGTATAGATTCCGCCGCCCAGCTGCGCGAACAGCGCCACGAAGCTCGCGCCAAAGCCGAAGCCGACGATGGTAGCCGGTGTCGTGATGGCGGAGCCGACGCTGCTAAGCGCGCCGAAGACGATGTAGACGACGGTGACGCCGAGCAGGCTAAGGGCGATCACGAGGAAGCCGGAGACCGCGCCGCCGCGCAACGCGACCATCAGCGCGTCACCCAGGCCGCGACCGGCGGCGCTGGCGACGCGGATATTCGAGCGTACCGCCACCTGCATGCCGACGTAGCCGGCCAGGCCGGAGCAGAATGCACCAATGGCAAACGAGATGGCAGTTTTCAGCGCGATGGTTACCGGCGAGTCGCCACTGAGCTTGTCGGACGACGTGAGGAACCCCAGCAGCGCCGCGATGACGACCGCAGCCACCACCGCGAGCACGGCGATTGTGCGATATTGGCGGCGCAAAAAGGCCTGCGCGCCGGTGAAAATTGCGTCCGAGACTTTGCGCATCTCGGCGGTGCCAGTGTCATTGGCGAGCACCTGCCGCGCGAGAAGTGCGGCGAACACGATTGCGAGCACACTCGCGCCTAGCGGTACCGCCAGCCAGACCATAATATCCACGTGTGTCTTTCCCCTCCTTCACCAAGTTCTAGCTAGCGAACGCTGCGTTGAGGCAGGGCCGCGCAAACGCGCCAGGCCTGTCGCCGCGAGACGTCGCGGGCGCGCTACGAGTCACGCCGAGCGCGCAGTACGACACGGTGACTGGACCACTGGCGGACGTGCTCTCCGGAAGAAGGAGCCTGAGCAACGCGGATAGCCGCCCACGTGCCATGCAAATAGTCGCAGATAGTCGCAGATGTATACATGCTGGAGCGCATGATGCAACGAGTGTAACATAGTTGTCCGAAGCTTGACAAGCACATGGCAAGCAGACGCAAAGCCACAGGCGGCGTGACAGTATCGGGCGCGGAAAGCCACAGCGGTCGCTGGGCGTGCCCCGCGCGGCGCGGCCTGCTGGCGCGCGTTCTGGAGACTGTGGACGGGCTAATTGATCTGGAATACCGCAGAGTAGGCGGCGCCGGCCTTGCCGGAGAAGTGAGCGCCGGTCCAATACTGGAGGACGGCGCGATAGGTGCCGGCGGTCCAGGCGTTGCCTGGCGGCAAGCTCACGTTCAGGGTCTTGCCGGCATCGAGTGACTGCTCGCGGGTGGCGGTCGCCAGCTTGCAGGGGTTCGCTGTGCTCCAGCCGCCGCCCGCCTGCCGCTGCAGCTCGATGACGGTGCAGCTCGTGTTGTGATCCGCGAAGTAGATCGGCGCCGCGCTGCCGTTGGTGATCGTCACCTGCACGGTGCCCTTCGCGGCGTAGGAAGCGTCTCCCACGGCGACTGTCACCGCACCTGAGGTCGCCGTGGGCTGCTGCGTCTGGCCGCCAGCAGCAGACGCGCCGTTGCCTGAGGACGTCGCGCCACAGCCCGCCACCACGAAGGACAGCCCAGCCAGACACGCGAGATGAATCCAGGGGCGAAGTCGCCGCACCATAGGATATCCTCCCTGCGCATGCCGATCACGGACGATGCGACTGGCCTAACAGCAGCGCCGGTCGCTCGCCAGTAAGGCATGCGCACTGTGGATTAGACGCTCGCCGTCGCGCGGTGGTTCCCGCCAGGCACGAGAGACACACGAGCCCGGCGGACCGACGCACGGCCAACCGGGCTACATGAATGATTCCGCCGCCAACGACTATGATAGCTGCCTGCTGTAGCGAAGATCGTGCCAATGATGCCACAAGGTCGACGCCAAACGAGTGCCGCGCCGGCTGCGCCGGAAAGCGCCCACAGTGGACCGCTCGCGCGCTGCTGCTGACGCGAGATCCGTTGGTGCGGGTCTACGGAATATGCAGAGGATCGTTGCCCACCGGGGATTCGGGGGCATCGTCACTGGGAAGCCGGCGCGGGCCATAGCGCCCGACGCCAGGCGGCGCGCGGAACCGCGACTCCGACGGTGGCAGTTCCGGCCGTGACCCATTGGCCTCGCGTTCTGGATCATGATAGGGGCGCGGCCCCGGCTGCCCGCCGGGCGACATTGGCCCAGAACCGCCGAGCTGGCCCTGGTTCTCCAGTAGCTCCGAGCGCACGATCACCACCTCTGGTGGTGCGCTGATTCCCAGCTTGACCCGCTCGCCCTCGACGGCGAGCACGTGGATCGTGATCACGCCATTGAGGACGATTGCCTCACCGGCCTTCCTGCGTAGCACTAGCATCGCCGTTACCCCCTCCTGACGGGTGGGCGCCATCCATGTAGGCACCTATCCGCATGACCAGTTCCCGCGCCGGCATCGGCGCCCGCGCGGTGCGCAGTCTGTGCTGCAACGACATTCCCAATGCACATTCCTCGCGAGAGGGGGACAGCCAGGGCGGCACCAGCCCGCATACGTGCCCATGTGCCACGTCGTTTGCACGCTCTTTGAAACAAAACCAGTGTAATAATGTGCTCGCCAGCTTCCTCACGCGCATCCGGCACGTGCCCGCTCAATCATTACATTCGCGGTCCGGCGCGATTCCCCACGCGTCTAGCGGCCAAACGACAATCGCCCGGTTGCACAGTACAACGTACTTGAGTGCCGGGAGTAGCGTCTGGTTGAGGAATCTACACGGCACCGGTTTCGGCGATTCCAGCGCCTCCCGCTGCACACCGCATGGACCGCGGGTCGCGACCCGGCGCGGGCGGAGCGAGAAGAGGATGCAAAGCTGCGGTCCGCTGGCCGGCGGGCCAGCAGACGCCGTGCGGGTCTGGGTCTCCCGTGTCGCGTCTTCCTCTCCACGCGCCTCTCGCGTACTTGCCGAGCCGCGTCCGCTGTCCGTCGTCCATAGAGCGCTGGCCTCACTCCCCTGGGAGTGCGCACCATATTGACGGATGTCACGGGAAACCTACATGCCGTGTACGGGTATATACGATAGTCTAGTAGCAAGAGTAACTCAAAATCACCACTATGTCAAGCAAGGCGTATTACACAGCAAGGGCGCGACTGGCGGCGCGTATCGCCATCGCCGCCCGTCGCCGCCCGTCGCCGCCCGTCGCCGCCCGTCGCCGCCCGTCGCCGCCCGTCGCCGCTGTCAGCGCCGGCGTGTCGTCGTTCCGTGGCCGTGGCGTCGGGCGGATTGCCCGCGCGAACGCAGCGGATGGCGGTCCCCGCTCAGTGAGGGTGAGTCTGGCTCGGGGTCGTGCTGCTCCTGCTCTGCGAGCGGCGTGCGCTCGAAGTCGCGCTCCTGGGGTCCTTCGTGCGGCGCCCCAGCTTCTGGCCGGTCGTGCGGGGAGGGCAGGGCTGGCAGCTGATCGGGCTGGCTCAGCGGCAGCGGGTGGTCGCCGTGATCGTCGTCGCCGTGATCGTCGTCGCCAGTGCCCTCGTTCGAGGCGTGGCGCACCACCTTGACCTTGGTCACGCGGCGGCCCTTCGTGCTGAGGATGGTAAACGTGAGATTTTTGTAATGCACGATGTCACCCACGGTCGGGATCTTGTCCAGCTGGGCGTAGACAAAACCGCCGAGTGTTTCGTAGCTCTCGGCCGTGAGGTCAGCATCCAGAAGCTCGTTGAAGTCGTAGATGCTGATCTTGGCGTCCACGATGAATTCGTTGTCGCTCAGCTTCTCGAAGAGCTGCTCTTCCTTGTCATACTCGTCCTGGATGTCGCCGATGATCTCCTCAACCACATCCTCGATGGTGACGAGTCCGGCCACCGCGCCGTATTCGTCCACCACAATCGCCATGTGCACGCGCTGCTGCTGTAGCTCACGCAGCAGGTCGTCCAGCCGCTTCGACTCCGGCACGAAATAGGCGGGGCGCACCAGCGACTTCACCGTGGCGGGCTGCTGATGGCTGGCGACGACGCGCAAGAGGTCTTTGGCGTAGAGCACACCGATGATGTTGTCGATCGTGCCCTCGAAGACCGGGATGCGCGACTGGCCCCCCTGTACGATGATCTCCATCGCGTCGGCGACGCTGGCATCGGCCTCGACCGTCACCATATCGATGCGCGGCACCATGATCTCGCGCACCTGGGTATCGGCCAGCTCGAAGACGTTGTGGATCATCTCGCGCTCGTCTTCTTCGAGCACGCCCTCCTCTTCGCCAACCTCGACCAGCAAGCGCAGCTCCTCCTCAGTGACGAACGGGCCGCGACGCACAGGTTGGCCGCCAAAGATGCGCACGATGCCGGAGGTGATGAAGGTGAGCACGGTGATCACAGGGCGCAGGATGACGGTGAGCAGCTCGACCGGCCCGACGAGGAAGCGCGCCCAGCGCTCCGGCGCCTGTACCGCCGCCGTCTTCGGTGTGATCTCGCAAAAGATTAGCACGAAGAGCGACAGCACGATGGTCGAGATGATCTCGCCATAGTCCACGAAGAGGCGCAGCGCAAGAATCGTCGAGACGGTGCTGGCGATGATGATGGAGACGTTGCTAGCGACCAGAATCGTCGAAAGAAATACTTGCGGGCGTTCGAGCAGGCGTATGACGCGTTTCGCGGCGGCATCGCCCTCTTCGGCGAGGTTCCGCAGCTTAATGCGGTTGACCGAGGTAAGCGCCGTCTCCGCGGCGGCGGAGGTGGCTGCCATCAGCAGCGATGTGAAAAGGAGCAGCACGAGCGCCCAGTCGGCGCCCACTAATCCGCTGCTCGTCACACCTACCACCATGCCGGGCCAACTTGAGCTATCCATCCAGTGCTTACTCCCCCTCTCCCCAGCCGACATCTTCAGATTGTATGCCAAGCTCAGGAGAAGATTCGGCGGTCATCGTCTCACGTTCAGGAGGGTGATCGGGTCGCGCGTCCGGACCCACGGAGCGCACGCGGCGCACCTGGCGCGCGGGCACGCCGGCCACCAGCGTGCCCCGCGGCACGTCGCGCGTGACCACCGAGCCGGCGCCTGTCGCGGCTTCATCGCCGACGGTGACCGGGGCGCGCAGCATGGTATCGCTGCCGATGAACGCGCGCTCGCCGATCTCCGTATGATGCTTCTGCTGGCCGTCGTAATTGACGGTTACCACGCCGGCCCCAATATTCGTGCCGGCGCCCACGTTGGCGTCGCCGATGTAGCTGAAGTGATGCATCTGCACGCCGGCGCCGATGGTTGCGTTCTTCACCTCGCCGAAATTGCCCACGTGGGCGTCGGACTCCAGCCGGGCGCCGGGGCGCAGGTGGCTGAAAGGGCCGACGCGCGAGCGCGCCGCCATGCGAGACTCCTCCACCCACGACGCGAGCACCAGGCAGTCGTCGCCGATCTCGCTGTCGCGCACTACACTCTGCGGCCCGATCTCGCAGCGCTCGCCGATGACCGTGCGCCCGAGCAGCCGCGTGCCGGGCCGTAGGATCGTGTCTTGGCCGACACGCACGCCGCACTCGACGTAGGTCGCCGCCGGATCCTCGACCGTCACGCCGGAGAGCATCAGCTCGCGCAGTGTGCGCTCGCGCAGCAGGCGCTCCGCCTCGGCTAACTGCACGCGGTCGTTCACGCCGATCGTCTCTTCCAGCGCGACGCTGGTGGTGGCGATGGGCTGGCCCTCGCGCACGGCGACCTCCACCAGATCGGTCAGGTAGTATTCGCCGTTCTCGTGCGGCTCCAGCCGCTCCAGTTGGGACCAGAGCCAGGCTGCCGCGATGCAGTAGATGCCGGAGTTGACCTCGGGGATGGCGAGCTGCTCGCCGGTGGCGTGGCGTTTCTCGACGATGCCGCGCACCTGCCCGGCGGCGTCGCGCACGACCCGGCCGTACTCGCCGGGCCGGTCGGTGATGCCTGTCAGGAAGGTGAGCGTGGCGCCGGACCCGGCGTGCTCTTGCAGGAGGGCGCGCAGTGTCTCGGCGCGCACCAGCGGCGTATCGCCGTAGAGCACGAGAATCGTGTCGGGTGACGGCTCGCTGCGCCAGGCCGCGCGGGCCGCGCGCACGGCGTCACCGGTGCCCAGCTGTGGCTCCTGCTCGATGTAGGTGAGGCCGCCGCCCTGTGGCGGCGACCACTGGACGCGCTCGCGCACGGTCTCGCGCTCGTGGCCGACGACGACGACGAAGCGCGTGCTACTGTGGTCCTCCGCGTCGCCGGAGGCGGGGGTATCGCTCTCGGGGACGATGGCTTCGCTGGCGGCACGCAGCACATGTTCGAGCATGGGGCGGCCGCCGACGGCATGCGTCACCTTGGGAAAGCGCGACTTCATACGCGTCCCCTTGCCGGCGGCGAGGATGACGGCTGCGACGTACATAGGCTCGAACGACTACTCCTCACGTGCTGGGCACTGATGTGAGCCAAGGCTGGCTCGGGCGCCAGGATTCGAACCTGGGATCGTGGATCCAAAGTCCACTGCCTTACCACTTGGCCACGCCCGAATGAGTTTCTAGGATTTAAGCAGCTTCGTACCATCCAGGCGACGTTACTTTGGCCACTTCCACGAGCCATATCCACTGTCCTACATCCTCGTATCCACTGTCCTAGAGGGCTTCGTAGGACAGGAGACTTTGGGTGGTAGGATGGAAAAGCGCTCCCATCCACTATACGATACAGGCACAGCTTCGGCAAGTGAGGGATGACGACTAGGCAAGCAATCAGTCAAGGGAGGTTTATCTGCGAGCATTCCAGGCACGTTCGGCACGTCTGGGCAGCCACAGCGTCTTGGATGGACTGCACGCACGGCGGTAGCTTCGTTGTTGGGGTGGCAAGGAAGCCCAATCAACCAACCGTAGAGAACGTGGTGCGGGACGCGCAGGTGGAGAACTGGTTCCTAGGGACCGACAGGATTCCACGTTGGTCGCCTCTACTTACTATCGTCAGGGAGGTTCGGGCGAGAGTAGTGAGCACGCCGATGTCCTTCTTCCGGCACAGCACACCGCGCAGTTGGTTAGCTACCACGCTGCAATTCGATGCGAACGTTGTAGCCCTGCTGTTGGCAGAGATAGACGAGTTCGCTGCCGTCTATGAGCGTGATGGGCTTATTCTTGACGAAGTCGCGCGAGTCGTTGCCGAAGTAGCTGGTCGTGACCAGAATGCCCTTGACCGCCCCCTCGTCGTTCATGACCCCGTTGAGCGCGCGAACGGCCTCGATGGGCACGACGTGGTTGTACCGCTTGGCCTGGATGATGAACTTGCCGCCCCTTATGGGGTCTGGGTCGAAGGCAACAGCGTCCACGCCGCCGTCCCA
>Ga0209647_1003365_pt1 | contig 12391 bp, 12 predicted proteins | sample GraSoi_2013_60cm_FD_185827 | JGI IMG/M metagenome (GOLD analysis project Ga0209647, IMG submission 185827) | Grasslands soil microbial communities from the Angelo Coastal Reserve, California, USA - Sample 9_17_2013_60cm (SPAdes) (version 2) | ecosystem: Environmental > Terrestrial > Soil >... | reverse complement strand
TCACCCTACCCGGCGTTGACCTAACAAGCAAACGGTGACGGGTCACGGAACCGAGCGAGCATATCGCTTTCTCGGCCATGGCAAGCCACTAACGATTCATAAACAATCGATGGAATAAATTACGCAGCCACACGGTTTAACAGAGTATGAATACTCTCGCATTGGGGCTTGGGAATCTAGCTGGCCCGGATCTATTGATTATCCTCTCTATTGTCCTTATCCTCTTCGGGGCGAAAAAGTTACCCGACTTGGCGCGGAGCATGGGGCAGAGCATGAATGAATTCAGGAAGGCTCGCGAGGACATTGACCGGGACCTGAAAGACGCAGTAGCTCAACCGTCTCAGCCACGGTCGTCTCAGGGCGCAGCACTGCCGAGCGCATTGCAGGGCACTCCGGGACCACGGGATCCAGTCGGAAGCTGAAAAACCATTTGGACCGCCTTCGTATCGCACGGATCCCACACGGGAAAGGCAAACGAGGTTTATTGTATTCATCGAAGAAACAACAAGGACGAACAAGTTTATAAGCCTCGAGCAACCTGGCCCGAAACGGGTCACTGACAAAGCTATGTCTCAAAAGATTATTGACTTTGAACCGGGTCGCAAAGCGCTGAAGAAGAATGGCTTTGATGATAAGCAAAATCCTGTGACGCTGATGGAGCGCAGTCGCGTACCTTTCAGGTTACCGGAAGATTGGCTTGAGTTTTTGCTGACGGTTGTGTTGTTTGTTGGGTTACTGTCGGGCCTTGTCGGCGGAGTTATTGCTTCGTGGCGTTTCTGATCCTCTCCGTAGCCGGCATCCGCCTGGGATAACGTTAGGAAAGCCTGCAGCATACCTAGTCGATTTCTTTGGCGGATCGGTGCGTTCCATCCTAAGTGACAAAACGTTGCCGGATTTGGCTGCAATTCAACGCCCCGTGCCTCGCACCGATCCGTGGCTTCGGGATTGTGCCGCCAGGATTGGCAGCTTTCAGACGAACGGCTCCCAATCGAGTTTAGGGCATGAGCGCTCTTTCTGAGTGGCGTCCAAGCTCAATTCGCGGTGTATTTCGAGTTCGATACGGCCGCAGCCAAATTCGCGAAGCAGATGCCAGGAATAGACCCTTCCCCTCCACTATTTGTGGCAGATACATTTCAAATAGCACAAACAAACGATGACTTTCATTTAAAGTGCTCCAGTTGGAGTCGTTCGTGGCGACTATCAGCTGCGTACGCTCACCGCGCGGCGACTACCGTGGCGGATTGCCGCACCCGGCGGTATTCCATAATGGTTAGAAACGCAGCTCCCATTTGAGTTTTGCCTATGGAGTCTCGGCATCCCCGCAAAGGGCGAAGCACAGAAGATAACGTTGAATGTCTGGGGTTGTGGCTTTACGGCGCAGAAAAAACCGCTCATTTCCTTCACGGTCGTAGAAAACAAGGATGTGGTCGTTCATATCGCAGTTACGTCGACTGCGCCTGGGCCGTCTGAGGATGCCCTGTTCTGCCTCATCGATGCATGGCCGAGTTCTGTCGGGTGGGTGCAATCAAATCACCTCTAATCGAGGAATGTCCGTTAGGGTTTTCATGTGCGTTAAACGGCCGATTGATTCCAGCCCTTTGCACATTCCTTGCGTTCTGCGTTCGTCGGCTGCCTTACTATGTGACACCCCAAAAACATCGAGGAGTCTTCTGCTCGCACTTTGGAGCTTCGCGGTTAACGAACCAAGTGGGTACATTCTATAGAAGCTCCTATGATTCGCGATGAACACTGTTTTAGGTCGTGGCCGGAATTACTCAACTGCCAAAGAGATCGTGAAATCCCGCACTCCGCGGTGGTTGGTACAAACCCTCGTCTTCAAAATTAGAAGCTTGCCGGTTAGTTTGAACTGGACTTATCAGTCTTGCGTTGGATGCAGTCCTCATCGAGGAACAACCTGGTCCAAGCACAACCATAATTCCAAGCACTGCAGCTAGTGACCCCTCTCTTCTGATGTGATCCAAGAAACACGGAGAGCAATAATCCCTAAGCACCCGGCCACTGCCCGCAGGACCTACCGTTTTGACGATATGTTGATTTAATTTCATTCGAAGAATCCATAATAAGCTACCCTTTCTTGTCCGAATTTATTCCCCGAGCGCATCGCCGAATTTCGGCATGAATACGCTGTCGCAAATCCGACTCTAGCTAGAATGGCGAAGTGTTACTGTTCCTAGTGCAGTAAGTCTAAGCTTCGTATAGCAGCCGTACCATTTTCCTCAGCTCACAGACAGCACAAGCGAACCTGATGCCACTATACAACCTTCAGACTTACTGCACTAGAAGTCGCTCTGAAAGCTTTCTCTCGGAGCTCCCGGCTTCACTCGAGAAGATATTCGTTGGAAATATCGGCATTGTGAATCTGAAGGATTCACAAAATCGTCTTCGCGGCTATTTGAAGGTCGTTTCTATTTCGAGTCGCAAAACGCAATCGCGAAATACTGATGGGTAAATCGGTGAAGGCGGGTTTCTCGGATCGATTGAACTAAGACTCAATCCGCAGTCCAATTCCTTAATCAATATCTCTAACTTTTCACCCTAGCGCACAACTTTGCATTAGGTCAGCTGTTCGGTGGACCGCGGTCCGCCGATGAGCCGGCAGGGTGCTCCTCGACGCCTAATTGTCACATCGATAGATCGACCAAACAGGCGCTCGTCACCTGCTGTTTTCCCATTTTGCGAACACAAATCGGGATACGGTGCCACCGCTCTACTTTCCAGACAAACTGTGAATAAAGACTACCAGAGTAGCCACATCATCTTGGGTGAGTTTCTTTCCGAATGCCGGCATTTCGCCTTTAACACCGTTTAGGATTTGAGACTTAATCCGTTCGTCGGTCTTTGTCACCTTGTGGAGATCCGGTCCTTCGTCTCCAGTTGCATCAACGCCGTGACAATGCGCACAATTAAGCGCGAACAGCTTTGCTCCGGCCGTGACTTTGGGATCTTTGATCGCGCTGCTTTTCGCAGCCGATTCACCCGAGGGCTTGGACGTGTTGGATTGAACGACGCGCGCCGTCCCCAAAAAACAGCCGACAACCGTTCCGGAGATCAGCAGAGCGGCGATCAGAGCCTTTACTTCGATATTCATTATGAAGACACGGGCTAACGGTTCAAAACCATTTCGCCTCCCCAGAAACCCGCGATGCTGACCAGCACCGCCGTGGTCAGGATTGCGATCAGATAAATCGAGAAACCAATTCTCGAGGTTCGATGTCGCGCGATCGAACGCCAGACGACCAGCGCGATTAACAGTCCGAAAGAAGGCCAAACGAAATAATGATGGAGTAATGTAACTCCTGATCCGAGGGCATCCCACTTGGTGAGCATCAATCCAGAAATAACTGCGGGCACGGCTCCGAGTGCAGCTAACAAGAGCGTGAAATAACCCGAAAAACGAAAACCCTCACGAAACCTACCAGAAGGCGCAAGCGAACCGACACCATCCAGAAGAGCAGAAGTTAACGCCAGGGCGATCGGCAGATGAGTGCTTCCGCCATGCACCCGATCCCAGAAGCCGGCATCAAAGAAATCAATCGCGATAAACATGATTAAGAAGGCCCGTGCTAACCAAACCGAGAAGCACAGACGGAGACGACCCGCATCTGGCGGGTAGCTCCGTCGGACGGGCGTGCCAAAGCGAGGCAACTCCGCGCTACACTAGGCAAGCGGAGAATCGATCGTGGCCAGAGAATGTGCGGTTTCCACATAGTTGACTTCCCTAATTCCCAGAACCGATCGCAACTTATCTGCCGGAACTTTCATCGGTCCGGCCTTTGGTGCAGTTCCCGGAGCGGGCTGCGGGAAGGCCGTCGACATTGCGGTGTGAAAACTCATATTGCCTTCCACCTTCTGTACCACTTGATGAATGTGTCCGTTAAGCACAGCCACAGAACCAAATTTCTTTAACATTGATAACGCCTGAGCACCATCATTTGTTCCCCATCCCCACTGCGGGTAAACCTCCCAAAGCGGCACGTGCGCAAATACTACGATCGGCGTACTTGCAGAAAGACCGCTCAAATCCTTTTCCAACCAGGTCAGCTGATCCGTTCCCAAAACTCCTAATCCGCCTTCTGGGATACCGACAACATTCACCAAACCGACGAAGTGAACGCCCTTATGGTTCATACTGTACCAACCATTACCCTGGCTCCCTTTCCCAAATCTTTCTCGGTATTGGGCCCCATTGTCGCTAATCACATCATGTTCTCCGGGAACGTAGAAGATGTCCGATACTCCGGTATCTTTGAGCACTTCGCTGAGCGTATCGAATTCCTCCGGCTCGGAAAGATGGCTTAAGTCGCCGGTGTGGATAATCAGATCGGGCTTCTTAGGTAACGCTTTGATCTTCGCCACCGCTAGTTTGAGTGTTCCGACCACGTCCGGATTCGCTTCTTTATTGAACCCGATATGACTGTCGCTGATTTGTACAAAGGTGAAGTCCCCGACCGCAACATCCGCGGCTCGAGCCGTGCTCAGCATTCGTGAAACAGCGATTCCGCCGGCCATGGTATAAACCACACCGGTTCCCGCCCAAGCCATACATTTCAGAAATCCGCGACGATCGATTCCGTCGTCGTTGTTGTTCGCTTTGATATAATCCGACATAAGAATTTTTATTGAGTAAGAACGGCGTACAAACTGCAGCCGCCGAAGAGTAGTACCGCAGCCGCCCCGAATATATTCCCGCGATGCGGTGCACCAGCAGCCCGTTGAAATACCCTTTTAGAAAGGACGAGTGCCTGAAACGGGATACACCAGTTCGGGGGAGGTGCGCTCATGGAGTAGCTCCGCCAACGGGCTGAACCTGCGACGGTTTTGCGCCTCGCACCGACAAGGATATAGCCGCGGGCTGTCCAACAGCAATTTGCTAGAGGGCCTGCAAAACACGATTGGGGGGCAAGCTTTGCTCGCGCACTCCCGGCCGCAGCTCGGAAAAGTGCGCCTTCAGTAGGCGCAGCTGCGGTACAGGGTAGCCGGCGGCCAGTTCGGGCCGCGCATCATTGCATCCATCACCGGAGCAACTAGCCCCGATTTATAACAGTATTTGTAAATTGCGAGGAATAAATCAATCGGTCGACTGGTTTTAACCCCTTAAGGGCGAATTGATCAAATCATAGAAAGGGTCACCTAAAGAAACCAAACTCGCAGTCCAGAATATGAATAAAAGAGAAAATCCTCCTCTAAACGTGTCAGCTGAGACAAACCACCCTTCCCAAGAATTGCCAGGGATTGGAGCTCGCAATCATGTCACTGTCGGGCGACGCTCATTTCTCAGAGGCCTGGGCATTGTTGGCGCAACGTTGCTGCCCGCCAGTACAATATTGATGCGCCAAGCCAATGGGCAGGAGCGGAGCAGTGGAACACTTACCAAAGGCGATGCAGATCTTCTTAGATTCGCGGCCTGGGCCGAAATTGTAGAGAGCGATCTGTGGACCCAATACAATGAGCTGGGCGGCGCCACAAAACCGAACGACGGCGCACCCAACATCGGAAACCCAGCCTACATACTTACGCTCCAGAATCTCGATGGCGACATGCCCCAATATATTAGCGATAATACTGATGATGAATTAAGCCACGCAGCCTTCCTGAACGCCTACCTACTTTCCAAAGGCGCAGAGCCCGTCAACCTTGATCGATTTCGTCATTTGCCAGGTAGTAGGGCGACCGGGGCCGATCCAAACAAAGTCAATAAACGGCTGACCAACCTTCTGCGACTCAATGTAGATCTTAGTTGGTATACGCGATACCGTAGCGAAGACAATCCCGATTTGGGTGCTTCCATCAAGGGCCCATTTAACATTTTGAATGAGCCCGGTATTCCGTTGAACGATACGGATACGCCTCCCAACATGGCCCAACCGAACCCCCCAACAACAAAGACCGCCCGCCGCATGCAAGCGATCGCTAACACTGCAGGATTTCACTTCGGGTTCATTGAACAGGGTGGCTCGAGCCTTTATCCTACGCTCGCACTGAAGGCAACCAGTGAGGAAGTTTTGCGAATCTTGCTGAGTATCGGCGGAGTCGAGATCGACCACTTTTCGCTTTGGCATGACAAAGCGGGTAATGCGGTGTCTGGGTCTTTGGCTGGTTTGACCGACCCGGAAAATCCTAACGGGGCAACGTTTCCAGATCTAAATGACCCTGCCACGTTGGCCCGCCTCCACCTGCAGCTGGAACTGACCCAGACCAACAAGATCCAGCCGGAACCGTGTGACTTTATTCGAACCGACCTGCCGCCCTGTTCGGTGATTCGTCCCACCTCCACCCAGCTGGGAGGTGCAGTGGCCACGGTCAAGGTCTTCACGGACGACCTGCTCTTCCTCGGTCAATCGGAGGAGTTCTTTGATTTCGCCATGCAACTGGCAACGGCAGCGGATAATGCCAGGCGGCAATTGTAATCGAACCAGAGACAGAAAATGAACCAGGAGGGTTGGAGACGGTTCGTCCGCAGACTGTTTGTACCCTCCTGGGTCTGCCAATGAATCGAAGAGCATTCCCTCTTGGTTCAATCCGGTCGTTGCAACGTCAGCCCTGCATTGAACGAGTGCCTCGCTTACCATGAAAACATTTTTCTGCCTGTACTCAGTAGAAACAAAGAATAAATGAAATTCTTCCTTACGTTTATCCGAGATAAGAGTTTTGGCATCGGCCCTAGGAGAAAGAAAGCTATCAGCAACTCCGACAGCATCTCCCCCTGTGGTGGTTTGGTTCCACGCCCGAGCGCCAGATACCGCCGGGCTTAGTGTGCTTAGAGAGCCATGAAACTATGTCAAACTCAGGTCTCGCTTTAAAAGAGTTCGGTCGGTTTCAAAGCGGCAGTTTAACGTGAACTGTATCCTTAAAAGCTGGTCTTCCGCCCCAAAAGAAATCACTAACATCGGTCTCGTTTTACAAAAGAATTGGGCAGTTCCCGAAATTCACGGGGCCCTACCGGTTTAGAATAGTAATGAATATTCTCGCGTTTGGGATTGGAAATCTAGGTGGCTCGGATTTGCTTATCATCCTCCTCATCGTGTACGTCCTCTTCGGGGCGAAAAATTGCCAGACCTCGCGCGGAGTCTGGGAGAGAGCATGAATGAGTTCAGAAAAGCTCGCCAGGAGTTGGACGATCAGCTGCACAACGCAACGCAGGGACTCAATCGACTCAGCCGCCACCCTGCTAGCAGGTCGCATCGGTCCCGGGCGCACAGCAGGTCGCCTCGGCGCCGCGAGTCCAATAGGGGAAGTGTCACGAAAGGGAAACAAAATACTCAAACAAGCAATGTCAAAAGCGGGCCGACTTTATTGACTGATGTTCGATGATTTGCGCGGATCGCGAAACAGCGGGCCGCCTTCTCTCTCCATTCTTTTAGAAAACCCAGACGTACGATTCGTTCTTTTCTAGCAGGAGCGTTGAGTTCCGATCTGGAATTTTTGCTTGAAGGAGGTCACGTATTTCGTCCGTCCGGGACAAGAAGAGCAAAGGAGCAAAACCCCAATTCACATGGTTAAAATGGTGATATCCACGCGCCACGACGGGTCCAGCGCGTTCCGATCGCGAAGTGCACACGACGATTTTGCCTCGGGTAAATGACCGAGATAACGGAAGACCCGCCGACGTGGAAATCAGTGCGAGCTGATAACTGTGGACTCGTCAACTCTTTAAAAGAGCCGGTGATCTTGTAAGCCAAGCCTTCCCATAGAAGCTCATCGAAGGATTATCTTACAACCTGAGATCGTAATCGGCGAATCGACTGGAGGCTTCGTACAGCAAAGGCCGGCGGCTGGATCGGATACGCTCAACTCGAGTCGAAAGGTATCGAAGGTTTTATCAATGAATGCACAGAGCAAGATACGTAGGAACGGAAAACGGGCGTCAGTAGCGACTAGACGCGAGAGCGTCAGAAGGTCGGGGGTCAAGCCGCCTTGAGCTCTGGTTCCTGCGTTTGTGGTTGCGGCCTGAATTTCGGATACCAATGGCGGAATACCTCGTCCAGATCCTCGTTGAGTACCTTCGTCCTGGTCTGCAGCAAAAGATGGGCCCCACGCAGCGTCCACTGCATCTGCTGCTTCTTGACGAATCGTTTGTTCGGGATCAATTTGTCGGTATCGAGTCGCAGACGGTCGAGAAGCGAACGGTGTCCATCCTCAGGGACAACCAAGAGGTTCTCCAATTTGGTTTTCGTCGCTTCCGATATCTGCCGTGTCAGTTGTCCCCAGACTCGCTCTTGGGTACGCGATCGAACTCTGGCAACACATCTTTCAAGAACCGTCGCGCCTGGTAGTAGGACCTTGTGAGTGAGCAACCAGGCGATCGCTCGGTCAAATAGCACGCTCGGCCTATCTGTCCCGGTCCAACATAAGGCATACAGCCAACGATTTAGCCGGAACTGTACCTGCGGCTCAGAAAACTCGCGAAATCCGCAATGTGAGCGAATCTTAGCCGCATGATCCCAGCGCGCTTCACTGGCGCAGTATGTTGAGAAGCTGCCGGTGTCTTTTATCCCCAACTGGTGCCCGAGATAAGCCACAATGCCCGGCGGAGTCTCCGAAAGATTCTCAAGGAAAACGCCTAAGAACCGGACTGTACACAATTGGACAGCAAAGCCTAATCGGTTGTGATCAGCTCGGCGATTACTTATGAGCTTTCGATCAGTGTCATCCAGATGGAAGTAGCGGGCCAATTGGTCTGCGGTTGGCTCGCCATTGAACCGGCCATACGCGTAGCGTTGCTCGTCCGTGAGAAATCCAACAGGCATGTCCTTTGTCTTGAATCCGGCGTCGCTGGTTCGGCGAAGCCAGGTTAACCTCACGATAGAGCAGCTCTTTTGAAGCAGAATTATTCAAGACATGATGCCTTAAACCGGTTTTCTGCTCCGTTGCTCTCCAACACCCACCATCTGCCGCTGGCTCGACGGCTAGGCAATAGGCGGCTGACGTGTCCTGCATTCGTAACGAACCGATTGGTTTTTATGTCTACGTTAAACGAGATTCCCCAACCACTGGGTAAATTGAACGGAAAAGTGGCAGATGGTGGCAGAGCGCAAATCTAAGGGCGATGGCGGAAAGAAAAAATATCGAGTTCGGGGTCGAGGGCGGCGTGACGTTGCGCGGTTGGCTGTTCGTTCCCGGCGCCAAAGGTCCGGCCCCGGCGATTACGATGGCGCACGGCTATGCCGGTGTGAAGGAGCACGGCTTGGAACGATTTGCACGGGCTTTCGCGGAAGCTGGTTTTGTCGTGCTGGTCCATGATCATCGCCATTTTGGGGCCAGCGATGGGGTAGAGCGCGGGGATATCGACCCTTGGCAACAGATCGCCGATTGGCGGCGCGCAATTTCATTTCTTGAAAGCCGGCCCGAAGTTGATGCCGCTCAGATCGGCATCTGGGGCACCAGCTATGCCGGGGGCCACGCGATTGTGCTCGGTGCTACCGACAGGCGGCTAAAAGCGGTTGTCGCGCAGGTTCCAACGATTAGCGGCTTTGAACAAGGTCTGCGACGCGTCGCTCCGGACGGAATCGCAGCGCTGGAGAGGGCGTTCGCCGAAGAACGACCGTGGTCAGCTGCGGGGTGAGCCCTTGCGCCGGCAGCTGGTCGTGAGCGACGATCCAGCAATTCTGGCGTCCTATCGCAGCAAGGACGCGATCGATTTTTATCTGCAGCCGACTCCGCCGGGCATTTGGGAGAACTCTGTCACGATCCGCTCCACTCGGGCGGCCCGCATGTATGAGCCGGGGATCTGGGTGCCTCGCGTATCTCCTACACCCCTGCTGACGGTGGTGGCGCTCTCCGATACGATTACGGTCACCGACCTTGCTCTCGCTGCGTACCAGCGCGCCCTTGAGCCGAAGAAGCTGCAGTTGATATCAGGCGGACACTTCGCTCCCTATCTCGACCAGTTTCCGCTCGCGGTAGCCGCCGCAACCGAATGGTTTAGTGAGCATCTGCTCAATCCCGGTGCCAGACGCGGGACCCAGGTCGCGATCCACGGCGCTTCCGGCCAGGCCAACGCCGATATTGCGAATGTCTGACAACCAGGAAAGAACCCGACAATGAATGCGAAAACTGATCTTCAATGGAATGTATTCACGATAAAGCGCCCTGGCCTCGTTCGCGATTTGCCGCCCGGCAAGGAAGAACTGATGTGGGTGGCGAATTCGTCGACACTCATCTGCGGCGAGCGCGACGCCATTCTCGTGGATACCTTTCTCACCACGGAGCAATCGCAGACTCTGTTGGATTGGATCGTCGCGAGCGGCAAGAACCTCACCGCCATTTACATCACCCACGGGCACGGCGATCATTTCTTTGGCCTGGCATCGCTTCTGGAGCGTTTCCCGGAAGCCAGGGCGGTCGCGACACCCGAGGTCGTCAAGGCCATGCATGAGCATCTGTCACCCGACAGGATCGAGAACTTCTGGCGACGGCTTTTCCCGGGCCAGATTCCGGATCGCTTGTTGGTTGCCGAACCGGTGGAAGACGAAGAGCTAGAGCTGGAGGGGCACAAGCTCGTCGCGGTGAACGCGGGGCGGACAGATACGGCTCCCTCCACCTGCTTGTATGTCCCGTCGATCGGACTGATCGTTGGCGGGGACGCCGTCTACAACGGAATTCATCCCTACCTCGGCGAGACCGACACACAGAGCCGGCTTGAGTGGATCTCCACGCTCGACAAGCTCGAGGCCCTGAAACCGAAAGCCGTGGTCGCCGGGCACAAAGTGCCGGAAAACGACGATGATCCCCGCATCATTAGCGAGACGCGGCAATACCTTCGCGATTTCGACCGCCTGAACGAAGCAACTGCGAACGCGCGCGAGCTCTATGACGCAATGCTCGAACTCTATCCAGACCGCGTCAATCCGGGCTCGCTTTGGGGCGCAGCCAACACCGCCAAGAAACAGGCATAGGCGTTCATACCACTGAATGTAACGGGCGCGCTCTGGTCAACTCAGCGCGGCAGCAATCAAAGGCATACGACGCCGCTTCAAAGACTTCGTCTGTGTCGGTTCCGACATGACACTTCAATAATTGACCTGTCCCTTTTTATCGAATCTTCTCATGTCAGCGCCGGCCGTGAACGACTCTGCGCTGCGCGGCGGTAGTGGATCGGCGAAACGCCACGAGCCAACTTGAAGGCGCGGCTGAACGAAAATTCCGACTGATAACCGACACGCGGCGCGATCTCGGTGAGTCGCAGATCGGTTTCCTCAAGCAACTGTGCGGAAATTCCCATTCGCCAGCGCGTCAGATAGCTATGTGGCGGCTCACCCACCGAGGCATTGAAAATGCGAGCGAATGCAGCGCGCGACAAACCAGCTTCCTGGGCGAGTTCCTCGAGTGTCCACGCACGTTCGGGCGCCTCGTGAATGCGCGCGAGAGCCCGCGCTATGTGCGGCGAGCGCACAGCCGAAAACCAGTCGTTTGCTGCCGGAGAAACAGTTTCGGCCCAATCGCGCATGAAGTAAACGAACAAGGACGAGAGAAGGTTACGCACCACGATCTCATTGCCAAAGTTTGGGGTCTCCACTTCGCGACGGAGCATCCGCAACGTGTCGCTCAGCGGTGAATATCCGGCTTCTACTCCGACGCGGAGCGTCACGGCCTGTGGTAGCGCCCGCAAGGCGGGAAGCGCCAGGTGCCGGTCCAAATTGAACTGGCCGCAAATCAGCGTGACGGCCTTTGGGTCGCTGTCGACGACACCATGACGCTTAGCCAGGAACGTTTTCAATGGTATGGCTTTGCCCCGCGCCGAATGCGCCACTTCATGTGCGCCGCCACGCGGAAACATGACCAGTTCACCAGCCTGCAATTCCATAGTTTCGGCGCCAGGATGGCGTACGAAGGCACGTCCTTCCGCTACGAAATGGAACACCACAGCATAGCGAGATTTTTCCATCGCATACCCCCATGGGCCTGCCACCCGCGTGCGCACCAACACCAAGCCGTCAGCGCGAACGGTTTTTAACCAACCGTTCAATGCGTGCATGGCGGTATGTTAGTAAAATTGAGACGAACTGCAATGTTATAGCGCCTTATGCGCATGGACTATCTTCAAAATGGCTGCTTCAATGACGACAGCTAAAACTCAAAGGAGAGATTATGACAAGAGATCACAACCAACACGTGCTCGACACTGTCTTCAACCAAGGTCCCACAGTTCTTATCACTGGCGCGCTGACCGGCATCGGTCGAGCTACGGCTCTGGCTTTCGCGCGTGAAGGAGCCCGCATCGTTGTCTCTGGCGGACACGACGATAAAGGCAACGCTTTAGTCGCTGAACTCCAAGCAATCGGCGCTGAAGCCGCGTTCATCAAATCCGACGATCGCCATGATGATGAAGTTCGCGCTTTGGTTGATGAAACGGTGAAGCAACTCGGTCGTT
>Ga0209647_1003362_pt1 | contig 12406 bp, 12 predicted proteins | sample GraSoi_2013_60cm_FD_185827 | JGI IMG/M metagenome (GOLD analysis project Ga0209647, IMG submission 185827) | Grasslands soil microbial communities from the Angelo Coastal Reserve, California, USA - Sample 9_17_2013_60cm (SPAdes) (version 2) | ecosystem: Environmental > Terrestrial > Soil >... | reverse complement strand
TGGCTCGTGCAGAAATCGATGATCGGATCATGCTGGCGTTCCGCAACGCTGTAACGATTCTGAACTGAGGCAATTGCCGTAATCGCCTGGGCTTCTTTGACCTGATCCAAAGTGACGTTGGAGAGCCCAATCCGGCGAATCTTGCCCTCCTGTTGCAGTGTTGCCAAGGCAGCCACCGATTCGGCAAACGGAGTATTCGGGTCAATCCAATGCAGCTGATAAAGATCGATGCAATCAAGCCGCAGATTCTTTAGACTCTCCTCGCAGTCACGCCCGAGCCCTTTCAGACTGGCGTCGAGATATCGCTCGGTAGCGGATTTCTTGACAACCCCGCCCTTAGTCGCAATGAAAAGATCTTCCGGGTAAGGATATAACGCGTCGGCGATTATTTTCTCGTTCCACCCAGGACCATAAGCCCGAGCCGTGTCAATGAACCTGATGCCAAGCTCCATCACGCGGCGTAAGAGTCGTTTCCCATCTTCCCAGTCGGCATACGGGCCAAAATTCCCAGGCTGGCCGGTCAAGCGCATAGCACCATATCCAAAACGGGGAACGGTGAACCCACCGCTAATCGTAAACGTGTCAGACTTCGTCATTGTGTTACCATTGCTTTCTTTGTTCATTTCCCAACAGGATTATCTTCGAAGCTGTTCCTCCACACAACACCGACCACTATATTATGAAACGCACCGCATCCGCAGTTTGGCAGGGAGATCTCAAAAAAGGACAAGGCACGCTTTCCACGCAGAGCGGCGTCTTAAATAAAACACAATATTCGTTTGCGACGCGATTTGAGAATGGCATCGGCACGAATCCAGAGGAGCTGATAGCGGCAGCTCACGCCGGCTGTTTCACCATGGCTCTATCGGCGTTTCTGGGCAACGCCGGATTCACGGCCGAAGAGTTGTCAACCCGGGCAACGCTTACGCTGGAACAAGTTGAGGGTAACTGGACCATCACAACAATTCACCTCGATTTGAGCGGGCGCGTGCCTGGGATCGACGCAGCGAAGTTCGATGAAATTGCCGATCAGGCAAAGGCTGGTTGCCCGGTTTCGCGCGTGCTCAAGGCAGATATCACTCTGACGAAAAAACTAGAGACCTAGAGGGCTCAGTAGTGCCCAGCCGCTACGGTATAGCATGCTGCGCGGCTTCTTCAATCAGCGCCACTTCCTTGGGATGTGACACGTAGACCGCGTGGCTGGCTCCCTCTACCTCTACCTTGTGGCTGTGCGCGCGCTCGGCGTACATGCGTTCCAGGTCGGGGTTGATGGTCTTGTCGTCCTTTGCTACCAGGTACCAGCTGGGCTTCAGTTTCCAGGCGGGGTTGGTGATGGGCGTGGTGAACACCTTAGCCGCAGTGAGCGTCTGCGCGTGCGCCATGAACTCGGCCTGCTCGCGCGGCAGGTCGGCGGCGAAGTCTGCCGGGAAGTTGGCGGGATCGAGAAAGACGAAGCCGTCCGGCGTTTTGACCAGCGGTTTGGAGGCGTTGGGGAACTTCTTGCCGTTGGCGGCCTCGGTCTCCCCCTCCTCCGGCGCGTGCGCAGCGATGTATACCAGGGCGGCGACGTGGGAATCGGTGCCAGCCTCGGTGATGACAGCTCCGCCGTAGCTGTGGCCGACCAGAATGCACGGGCCTGGTTGGCGATCGAGGATACGCTCGGTCGCGGCGACATCCTCCTCTAGCGAGGTGAGCGGGTGCTGGACTACAGTGACGCTGTATCCGTCCTTGACCAGAATGTCATAGACCGGTTTCCAGCCCGAGCCGTCGACGAAGGCACCGTGCACCAGCACGATGTTCTTGATCGGTGCGGCCAGCACGGGAACCGCCGTCCCGGCGAGGACGAGGAAGGCGGCGGCTGACACGAAGGAATTTTTGAGGTTATTGAAAATCATAATAAGATCCTTTTCACTGTTTTGTTCCGTATCCTGCTCAACGAACCGAAACGGTGATCCCAACGTCGACGTTGCCCCGAATTGCATTGGAATAGGGGCAGATTTTGTGAGCAGACTCGACCAGATCTTCGGCCTTCTTCTGATCGACTCCGGAGAGCGTGACCGTGAGTGCGGCGGACAGCACGAAGCCGCCCGAGTCGTTGCGACTGAGACCAATTTCAGCAATGACTTTGACGTCTTCGTCCGCAAATCTCAGCCCGGCATCACGGCTTATGCGTAGGAGCGCGTTCTCGAAGCAGGCGGCATAGCCGCCGGCGAAAAGTGTCTCAGGGTTGGTTGCGTCTCCCTTACCGCCAAGTTCACGGGGCAGAGCCAGCTTCATATCAAGCAGCCCGTCCTCGCTGCGGATCTGGCCATGACGACCGCCAGTTGCGGTAACTTTGGTAGAATACAGAGTGCTCATGATTCGATCTGAATAGGTCGTTTGATTGGTTTGTTCTTGCATCTTCATATCACTGTTTTCAATCAGGACTCGACTAGCTCTATACGCCGCCGCTTCTCATCGCGTCGCGTCGTCCAGGAACGCGAACCCGGCTCCCAGTTTGCTTGCCCATTGGGCTACTCATTTGCTAACAGCCCAATTACCGGCCTGTCCTTGAATAAGTGAAATTGTTTGTTTTATATCCTGTAATAAAAAATACAAATAAGATAAAGTGGTCGATGCCTAATGGAACTGGATCAGCTCCTGGCGTTGTTGGGTTTGTTTTTGGGCGGCGACTGGCTTGTCCGACATAGTCCCGTAACACCCAGGTGGCCGCCAGCTCACGGGGACGACGTCGGATCCCCCTCGGGTCCTCGGCTTTTTAGGCCAAAACGGCGGAACGAAGTGATTTCGTGTGACTGACCGAACGGCGCAGTCGCCGTCGCTCGCCATCACCCTGGGCCCCATTGTCCGGGCGAGCGATGCCAAGGCGACTGCGTTTTGGAGCCGGTGTGAACGAGTCGCTCCGTTCCGATCTTTAAGTTTAACGATACGCGGTCCTTCGCGGGATCCGACGTCGTCCCCGTGAGCTGGCGGCCACCTGGGTGTTACGGGACTATGTCGGACAAGCCAGTCGCCGCCGAAGATTGCCATCTACTATCCGTACGACCATCCCTCCCTACGTGTTCCTGGCCTCGCTATCGGCTATTGGCTATCGGCTATCGGCTATCCTTACTCCTTACTCCTCACGCCACGGGTCATCGACAAGAACCGGACCACCGGTTTGTCGTAAAAGCAGCGGCGTTTGGCCACTCGAGTATTCAGCCAGGGATACTGCGCCGCGAGGCGTCTCGAGCTGTGCATCGACCCGACAAGGACTTCCAGAGAAAATCGTTATCAATTCTTGGGCTACTGGCATCGGCAAACGTTCTGGAGCGCGGATCAGCAAATCGAGATCGCTAGTGGAGGTCGCCGTCGGAAGACCACTTGCGAGTTCAAAACCGATGCTTCCGGTTGGTCCATAAGCCAGCGACAAGTTAGCCAGCTTTTCTTCGATGCCAGCCAAGACCTTGAAGCCCGGGATTTCCTCGGTTCGAGCGTTGGCAAGCCATCCTCGCTTTGTGGCAAGTTGTTCGGGAGTAATTCGGTTGCGGATCGATTCGGGGGCGAGGTAAGCGGCAGATCTTTGCTGACGCAATGAACCGCGAACCCCGACCGGAATCATCCCATCGAACAAGTTGGCCCGACGAACGACGACGAAGGGGGCTTCCTGCAAGGAGCGCTCAACCCAGAGCGGACATCGCTTTCCCGGCAGCTCCCATCCGACATAAACCAGATCGGCCAACCCGGAAATCTGCAATAAATCGTGGGCCCTCATTTCATCTGCGAAGTCAGCAGAATTGCTGCCGTCAACGTAATGACGCTGACAAGAGAACTGAGGGTAAGCGTCGAGCCTATAGCCTGGGACCTCACTCCATAGTTTAACCCAAGGAGAATGCTGAAAAATCCGGTGGGTATGGCCGCCAGGAGAATCGCTTCCCGTGCGATCTCACCCGACATCCCTAGCGCGAGAGCGATTGCACACGCGACCAATGGGAGAACGATGTTTTTCATGAGGAGGCCAACGGCAACAGTCGCATCCAGCCGCAAGGGCTGCGCTGAGAGAACCAGGCCGGTCACAAAACACGCGAGACCAGCGGCGGTTGCGCCGATGAGGTTAAGCGCATGACTTACCACTTCGTTGAGGTGGATCCCCAGGAGTGCCACGACCAGGCCGGCCACGGGAGCAATCACGACCGGTTTGCAAACCGAATGAAAGAGCGCGGTCGCAATCGGATGAGGTGAAGAGTCGGCCGCCTTTCCGCGCGCTTCCAAAACGGCCAGTGTCAGAGGGGAGATAAAGACCGAGCCTGCAGCGACCGAAACTGCCACGCTAACCGCGCTTCCTGGGCCAACGATGCTACCCAACAAGGGCAAGCCGACCGCAGCAAAATTGGGGAACCCGACACTCAATGACTGGACGGCATTCTCGCCGGGACTCAAACGCAAGACGTAGTGGTTAAGAGCGAACGTGATCCCGAAGATCACCAACATGGAAATAACAAGCACAAGGAAAAGCTTTCCGTTCTCTTCCAGTCCACCGCGTGATGTTTGGGCTACACCCACAAAGAGCGCGACCGGCAACACAAACGTCAGTAGCAACACGTTCAGGCTGGCGATGTGCTGATTATCGATAATGCGCCTCGCGCCAGCGAAGTAGCCAAGAAACATGACAAAAAAGATGGGCACCAGACCTTCAGCGATCAACAGCGTCATAAATTTGTTTAGTTAGAATGCCACTCCGCCGCGAGCCGCTGCCGTGCCACGAGGGTAGCGCTCCGGTTTTTTTGAGCGCCTTGGGATTGGAGGCGGTTGCTCAAATCCCTTTGACCTGAACGGGCATCGGCGATAGCCGCCAACAAATCGGCCCGCACCTGATCAACCTGTTTCGGTTCCGGTGAATCGACATTCACGCCGTCGATCAATTGGTAGAGTGTGCCAAGCTTGGCGTAGTCTTGAATTTTGTAAGACATGGGAATGACCGTCTCGGCCAACTTATCGAGTTCTTCCACGGTCCGCCGGGTGACCCGTGCCGCCGCATTTTTCGCCATCGCGTGCACCATTACGCCCGAATCGTTGAAGGCCAACAGCCGGTTCGCTTGTGCGCCGTGCGTCAAAAAACCGCCAGAGATGGCATGACCGACCAGCAGAGAAATCACCGGATGCCCGGCAAGTCGAGCAGAGACGTAGGCATCCGTTGCCGCCGCCGCTGCCAAAAAGATGCCGAGCAGTTCCTCGCGCCGGCCGTAGGCTTGGCTGGGCACGTCAACGATGGCGATGATTGCTCGCTTTTCGTCGTTTTCATCAGCCTTGATCGCGTCACGAACCTGCTTGGCCAGATTCCATCCCTCTTGCAGTCCGACTTGTCCCTGCCTCGCACAGGGAAAGCGATTGTCCGGGTCCGGCACGATGGCAAGGAATCGAACCCGTTCCTTCTGCAGCGTCGTATCGGCGACCAGGAGTGATGGTACGCTCGGTACATGCTTCGCTTGTTTTCCGGCGAGGGCTTCAAACCAAGTCCGGCCACGCGTGCTGATAATTTTTTCATTGCTCATAACAGCTTTCCTTGCGACCAGAGCTTGCGCACCTCAGTGCTCTCGAGCTGATGGGAAACATCGATAGCGGCGAGGCGCTTGAGATAGTCATCCACTTGTTCGGAGCGATGCGTGGCAGGAATGCCGCGGGCAAAAGCTTCGATGATGCATTCTTTGATCGCTCCCACATCATCTTCGGCCAAGTAATCCGCGAAACCGGTGGCATGGCGTTGTTCGCCACCGTTCACACCCCAGATTAGCTGCCGGTCTTTCGAATCGAACTCTTCGATCCCTGACTGCTCTTCAATTACCTCTGGGCCGTTCAGCCCTAACCGCGCCTCGCGAGTCATGATCAGATAGCTGCAAAGCGAGGCGCTGATGGACATGCCGCCAAAGCAGCCGACCATCCCGGCGATGACGCCCACGACTGGAACATGCTGCCGCAGGGCGACGAGCGACGAGTTGATTTCGGCAATGGCTTCCAAACCAAGATTGGCCTCTTGCAGACGAACACCTCCGGTTTCCAAAAGCAAAACGACTTGTACAGGATGACCTTTTTTGGCGTCTTCCAGGGCCAGGTCCAACGCCGCGGCAATCTTGGCGCCAGAAACTTCACCGATGCCGCCTCCCTGGAATTGTCCTTCAATAGCTAAGATCACGGAGTCTTTTCCGCCAATCTTGCCGCGAGCAACGATCAATCCATCGTCGGCTTGCGGAACAACACCCTGCATCAAAAGCCAGGGTGATTCGAGACGCTCGAAAGGGCCAAGCAATTCGCGATAGCTGCCTTCATCCAACAAAGCCTGAGCGCGCTCGCGAGCATTGAGTTCGACCAAGCTTTTGCGAGCCAAAAATTCGTGGGGATCAAGTAAAGTCGGAGAAGAGCTGCTTGCAGCTCCCGAGGTTGGCTGGCTCATGCCTGGCTCCTTTCCACCGCCTGCTCCAGCCGAAGAGCGACCGCTCCAGGTGTTGCACCAAAATCATGAATCTCGATGGAAGCTGCATATTGATAACGCGAAAAAAAACGATCCATGACTAGCTTCCAGGTCTGCCCGAAACCATCTACGCTGGTGGTAACAGTGACATGAGTCTTCTGATCGGGAGACGGTTCGAGCAACACTTCGAGGTCACCTGAGCCGACCACCCCCACATGGGCTCGTTGCTTGATCGGCTGTGAAGCCGCGTATTCAAAATGAAGTCTTTCCATAGTTAGTTTTCTGTTGATGGCGAGTTGGCCATAAAATCAAGGAAGAGGGTAGCTGCTAACAAGTCGGCACTGCCGCCCGGCGAGGCGTTGAGCGCGAGCAGATCGCGATCTAGTCGCTGCAGCAGTTTCCAGCCTTGAACGGTGGCGGTACCTCCCGCGGCGAAAACCGCCGCCGCTCCGGTTTGCGCCGTATTTAGGGCGGCGAGACCGCCCCGATGAAGCAAACAGGTATCATCCAAACTTGCGATGATCGCCAGCAGTGCGTCCAGCCGGGCCTGAGTTTCGGTCGATCCCTCCTGACGAGAGCGATGAAGTGTCGGTAAGCCGATCGTTATCACATGAGGAAAACCGGTTTGGGCCTCCCCGCGAGCACCGGACACCTTGTAGCGTTGAATCACTCGCGAACCATTGCTTTGCTGCTTGGGGGCACGCCGATCGGCCAGACAAGCAAGTTGGCGAGCCTTGTATGCCACGGCATACGGAGACTTTGCTCCCATCGCCGCGGCGGAGACAAGAAGGCCAAGAGTCCAAATTGCCCCGCGATGTGTATTGGCTCCTCCGGTGGTCAGCAACATCGATTGTTCCGCCCAACGGCCGATTGCACCCAGCTCCTCTCGCAGTAACTGGCTGGGAATCTGCCGAAATGAGGCTAGAGCCATGAGTTCAAAACCGCTTCGAAGGGCGCGGGCTGAGCACCTCATCAGCCGCAGCGAAAGATCGACATGGGCGCCAGGACCGCGCCGATCCACCAGGGCTGGCTTCGGCGTGAGTTCGGCTTCTCCGATCAGGGCATGGACGGCGAGAGTTGCTAGACGCGCGGCTAGCCTGCGTCGATCAGAAATCCTCCACCACGACGAATGATCGATCCGGGTCGAAACAGCGGCACTGGACCCGCGTGCGCAAGGCCGATGCCGCACCTTTCCTGGAACGAAAAATTCGGAGCGGACTCTCTTAATCATTTGCTATCTGCTATCTGTTATTTGTCATCGCATTGAAAGTGCGTCACCAGCTCCTAAAACGAGCAGGCGGGCTGTAGAGTCCCCCTGACCAGGCTGCTAAATCTTCCATGCTTCGCGCCGCGAGCAGGGAGCGCTTCGCCTCCAGGCGGTGAACACCGATATCTTCCGGGTATGCAACCACTCCCTTCTTTCTCAGGGCTGCAGTCTCAGAAGCGACCGCCTTCTGACCGACCGGGCTGACTCCTGCCACTGCCGCGAGCGCGCGGCGGCGCTCCTCCTGCCCCTCAGCCTTGTAGAGATACGCGATGCCCTCCTCGGTTACGACATGGCTTACGTCGTCGCCGTAGATCATGATGGGCGCTATCGGCATCCCTGCCTGCTCGCCAACCTGAACCGCGTCCAGAGTCTCAACGAATGCAGGAACGCCACCGCTCTGAAAGGTCTCTACAATCTGCACCACAAGCTTTCGACCACGATTGATCGGTTTGTCCTCCGTAATCAGATCAAGCCACGCTTTCGTGCTATGTCGCCGGCCATGTGGGTCGTGTCCCATATTGGGCGCGCCGCCAAACCCGGCAAGTCGCCCAGCGGTTACGGTCGACGAGTTAGCATCGGCATCCATCTGCAGTGTCGAACCGATAAATGCATCGACCGCATACTGTCCGGCCAGCTGACACAGCACCCGGTTTGAACGCAGGCTGCCATCCCGTCCGATAAAAAAGATATCCGGGCGTGCCGCAACGTACCTATCCATCCCAACTTCGCTGCCGAAGCTGTGAATGCTTTTGACCCAGCCGCTTTCGATCGCGGGGATCATCGTCGGATGAGGGTTCAGTGCCCAGTGTTCGCAGATTTTTCCGCGCAGTCCAAGTGACTCACCATAGGTCGGCAAAAGGAGCTCGATGGCAGCGGTGTCGAATCCAATTCCATGGTTCAAGGAGTGAACCTGATGCCGTTCGTATATCCCGCGGATCACCATCATTCCGATGAGAATCTGCAGGTCATTGATGTGGCGCGGGTCACGTGTGAATAGCGGCTCTATGGCGAACGGCCGGTCAGCTTCGACCACCACATCCACCCAGGAGGCAGGGATGTCCACCCGTGGTAATTTATCGACGATCTGGTTTACCTGCACAATGACGACTCCATCGTGAAAGGCGGCCGCCTCAACAATGACCGGTGTGTCTTCAGTGTTTGGTCCGGTGTAGAGATTGCCCTTGGCATCCGCCTGGTCCGCACAGACGAGCACCACATTCGGTACCAGGTCCACCAGCAACCGCGCATACAGTTCGACGTAGGTGTGGATGGCGCCAATCTCGAGCTTGCCATCCTCCAACAGTTGCGAGACGCGCAGGCTTTGCGGACCAGCGAAAGCGAAATCCACCTTCTTGGCAATGCCCAATTCAAACAGCGTGAGATGCTCCGGTCGACTAATGCTCGAAATAATCAGATGCAGGTCGTGAAGCTTCTTCGCATCGACCTTCACGAGGGATCGGGAGAGGAAATCAGCCTGTTTCTGATTGTCGCCCTCAAGAACAATCCTGTCGCCACTGACGATGAGGGTTTCGAGAGCCTCAATGATCTTTTCCTTCGGCAGGATCGATTCCCTCATCCAGGGCTTGACTAGTTCTATGCGCCGCCGTTTCTCTTCGCGTCGCGTCGTCCAGGAGCGCGAAACCGGCTCTAAAATTTGCTTTACCATTGGATTGATTTTGCCCGGTTCGTTTTCATTTTCAGTTTCGCTAACAGTTTACTAAAGCATTGGCGGCTGAGTGCCCTCGCACAATCACCAGAAGCCTCTAACTATTCGTTCAACTGATTGCTTGCCGGCAGCCAGACTAGCCTCTGATTGGGCATGATCCTGATTCCACGCATTATCCACGACCACGCTGCTAACCTCATGCACTCCTATGAGACGAAGCCAAAAATCAATGTAAGGCGCTTGGTGATCGAACGACGGTGGTATAGGAGTATCCTCGTGAAATCCAGATCCCCGCGTATAGACGACGAGTGCTTTGGGGATCTTGAGGCACGGCCCATATTCTTTGCCGTCATACGTGAATAAGTAATTGCGCTGAGCGGTCAGATCAATCAGCTGTTTGAGCTTGTATGGGATGGAGAAGTTCCACATGGGCAGGCCCAAGACAATTCGGTTCGCTCGTTGGAAGCGACCGATCAATTCTTGAATGCGCTTCCAGGTATGCGATTCTGCGTCGGTCAGTGGCTTGTGCTTGATGGCCTTGTACTTGGCCCCGATGGATGCGGCATCAAACTCGGGGAGGTTTTCGTCCCAGACATTCAGGACGTCCTCATTAATCGCGGGGAGGACTTTCCTAGACGCCGAAAGAAAGGCGTTGGTCAGGGCGATAGAATTCGATTTGTCACCTCGCGGCGATGACTGGATATGTAGAACGTTCATTCTGATCGATCCAAACGAATGATGTTGGCAATGCTATTTCGCAGGGGGCTGACGGCAGGCTACTCCAGAGTGATCGCAGATAGGAATTGTATTGAAACATATCGGATTTTTCATGTATCTGGAATTACGGGTCTCGCTTTGAATTAGTATAATTTTTTGTTTTGCGTCCTGTAATAAAAAATTCAAATGAAATAAGGCGATGGAGCTACGTCAGATTCGGTCGTTTCTCTCGATTGCAGAGACTCTGCACTTTGGTCGCACAGCGGAGGTGATTCATCTCAGCCAACCGGCGCTCAGTCTGCAAATACGAGCTCTGGAGGATGAGATCGGTGTGAGACTCTTGGAACGCAACCGACGCAAAACGGCACTCACCGCAGCTGGGGTCGCTTTTCGCGAGGATGCCACCGGAGCCCTCTTGCGACTCGACCAAGCTGTTCATAAGGCAAAGCTGGCGGCGAAAGGGAAGCTGGGGATTTTGCGAATCGGATTCATATCGACTGCCGGCAATGAGATTGTGCCCACAATCATTCGCCAGTTTCGAGAGCTGAATACAGAAGTAGAATTCTCCCTTCGCAATGTTCTCACCACAGATCAAATCCAGATGCTGGCGGCCGGATCTCTCGATATTGGATTCTTGCGCCTGCCTATCGGTGGCCACTCCGAACTCGAGGTAGTCACGGTGCATCGCGAACCGTTCGTGCTCGTCGTGCCCTCGTCTCATAAGCTGGCCAAGAGAAAACGGGTGCGCCTGCGCGAAACGTCTGGCCATGACTTCGTGATGTATGAGCGCACCTATGCCCCTGGATTTCACGATCTAATTTTCGGTATGCTTCGCGATGCCGGTATTATCCCCAACGTTCGCCAGACTGCAGGAGAGATGCCCACGCTGATCTCACTCGTCGATTCGGGCATGGGTGTCGCCATTCTGCCCGCCTCGGTAGTTAAACATAGCGTTGCTTCGGTAGTCGCTTGTGAGATTGCGGACAAAATACCGATGTCTGAAATTGGTATTGCCGTCCGGAAGGGAAATCGAACACCCGTCGTAGACAACTTCAGATCTCTCGCCTTAGAGAAGTTACGCCGGACAAGAAGCGCTTTGTTTGTCAATCGGCGTTGATTTCGGCAGCTGTAACTTTCTGCGGATTTTACATTCCGCATTTGCGCATTTCTTTTGCCAATCAGGTTTCGCCCTTAGCCCGTTTGAGTAAGGCTGCAGTGAATAACTTCGGTCGCAAGCACGTCACATCTATATATATTTTAACAAGTATGAAGAAGATGTGTGCAATACTAGCCGTGGCGCTGCTGTCGCCGTATGCGGCGTCTAGAGCTGACGATGAGGGACCGCTCCACTGGACGGCGAGACACGTTACGAAAGCCGCTGTAGAGACAGGTGATACCATATCGAACGTGGCGAGAACGGCTGGAAGAACGATTAATCACCGGACGAAGCCCATTCGCGAAGCGTTCGAGTAGCCGCAGATCAGTACATTAAATAGCGGCGGCGATTTTTGGGGACTAATAGGGACTGGAACTGGCAGACGAGGGCGGATCAGTTCCTGGTGCCGTGGCCGAAGGCCTTTCTTCGGCCAGCGGTGACTCTCCTGTTTTAGGTCGCCTCAGTGTTCCCGTGCGATGGAACGAAGCGATTGGTTCGGCTGACCTAAGGGCGTAGTCGCCATCACTCCGTGCGCACTGTTCGGCGAACGACGCCAAGGCGACTGCGTTTTCGGGCCAGTGTGAATGCTTCGCTCCGTTCGAACCCCTAAGTTTAATCACACCGGAAGCTTCGCGGGACAGTCGCCGCTACCGAAAGGTCTAGCCGCTATCCGGAGGACCGCTCGGCCAAGGCGAGGGTGGATCAGTTCCTGGTGTTTTTGCCCGCGCTTTTCGGATCCCCCCAGATAGCGGCCGCGAAGGCCTTTCTTCGGTAGCGGCGACTGTCCTTCTTTAGGTCGCCTCACTGTTCCCGTTCAAAGCGCAGTCGCCATCGCTCGCCATCACTCTGTGCGCACTGTTCGGCGAACGACGCCAAGGCGACTGCGTTTTCGGGCCAGTGTGAATGCTTCGCTCCGTTCGAACCTCTAAGTTTAATCACACCGGATGCTTCGCGGGACAGTCGCCGCTACCGAAGAAAGGCCTTCGGCCGCAGCGCCAGGAACTGATCCACCCTTGTGAGCAGGCGTGCGAAAAGGACGTTGGCGCGGTGAGATGTGGCCCCATTTCTTTCGCCCCTCGAATGAGGGTCATGTCGCTGGTTTTCGCAGGAATGGCAATTAGGACAGCGATCGCGGCAGCTGAGACAAGAAGTGGT